>Ga0197142_1001730_pt1 | contig 19661 bp, 11 predicted proteins | sample GBS60_MetaG_FD_148614 | JGI IMG/M metagenome (GOLD analysis project Ga0197142, IMG submission 148614) | Sediment microbial communities from Great Boiling Springs, Gerlach, Nevada, United States - GBS 60_MetaG | ecosystem: Environmental > Aquatic > Thermal springs > Hot (42-90C) > Sediment... | reverse complement strand
CCGGGTTTTGCCAACGCGCCATCCACGGTAGGCCACCGGCCCTCTCGCCCGCCCTTCGGTTGTCATGGCATGCCTTGGCATGCGTCCGGTCTTCCCATGCGGACGCGCAGAGCGCGTCCCTCCGACAAAAGGCCGCTTCGCGCTCTTCCCAATCATTTCCCCCAAGGCCGTCTCCCTCTGGCCTACATCCGCGGAGGGGCGGGCTCCGCACGCCCGCAAAGAGAGCAGGGTTCCACCCATATGCCATCCCCGCCAGCCCCCCTCGCCTAATCATTCCAGGTAATGAAATGCTTCGGCATCCGTATTGCCGTATCAGGCGGACGCGCAGAGCGCGTCCCTCCGAAAGAACCACCCTTGGCGTCATGTCCGAGTTTTCCCCCGCAAGGCCCATGACCTGGGGTTGACCACGTCTCGGAGGGGCGGGCTCCGCACGCCCGCAAGAGAGGTGTGGGCCTCACCCACGGATGTTCCCATAAGGCTACAAGCCTGTCACCCGCCTCTCCACATGGAATTCCTCCGCATGCGTGAGACCTCGCGACGCGGATTTGCGGGGACCGTTCCTCCGATAAGGAGACCCCTCGGCCTAGGAGAGATAGAGAGTCAAATGATCCCTACACACATCATGGAATACATGAACACGGGCACTTTTCCGCAATGAGACCAAGCATGGGAGTCTCTCCCTGTTTTTCAAGCCACGGAGGGGTCGGCAAGAACAGGGGTGGGAGGTTCGCTATATGACCTTTCCCAATCCCTCAATAGGTCCTCCCATGGAAACGGCATCACTTCCTTTATACTTTTCGCCCCCACAAGAAACATGACTAGGCGATCCACACCGAGGGCCACTCCCGCGCAAGGGGGTAATCCCATTTTCAATGCTTCGAGGAAGGACTCGTCCACAGGATAGAGCTCCTTTCGCAAAACCCTCCTCTGCTCCAACTCCTTCCTAAGCCTCTCTTCCTGCTCAGCGGGGTCTATCAGCTCGGAGAAACCGTTTGCCAGCTCCAAATCACCAACATATAGCTCGAACCTCTCGGCCCATCTGGGAGAGGAGGCCTTCCTTTTTGCCAAGGAAGCCATCTCCACGGGATAGTCAACTAGGAAAAAGGGGCCTTGTTTGGGAAGCCTGGGTTCCACTTCTCTGAAAAATATCTTGTAGAAGACATCCTCGAAGCTCCATGATCCATCTATTGCCTCATAGCCTTTACTGCGGGCAATGGAGACCAAATCCTCCAGCCCCTTTACTCCGTCTAAATCAATTCCAGCATACTCCGCCATTGCCTCCTTCAATCTCACCCTCGGCCAAGGAGGAGCTGGACAAATCTTCTGGTCCACGAGCCCATCCTCCTTCATCCCCGAAAACAAAGACCATATGAGCTCCTCGCAGTCTTCCATGATGCGCTCGTAACCATCGTTGGCCCTATACCATTCGAGTATGGTGAATTCAGGGTTGTGGGTCTCCGAAACTTCTCCCCCTCTGAAGGCATGAGTGAGAGCGTACGACTTTTCCACTCCCCCACAGAGCAACTTCTTCATGCAGTATTCGGGAGATGTATGGAGAAAGAACCTCCTCCTCCCCCATCTGTCCTCCACATCAACCCCCATGGGATCAAGATGCGGCTCCATACCCGGAAGGGGCACGAGGATGGGAGGATCCACCTCGAGAAAGCCCCTTCTATGAAAGAATTCCCTTATCTTCCTGAGAGTTCGGGCCCTGAACTCCAAGTTTTTTCTTAGCTTCCCGTCTCTTCTCAGTCTTATCCAGTTGGGCTTGATCTCCAAGATGAACGCCTCCCCTATCCCCTCGAGTCAGAAACTAGGCGGACCTTCTCCTGGATTTGCCTTTCGAGGAGTGTCTTGAAGTTTGGCGGGGGCTCCTCCCTTTGGCCTCTGGCGACAAGGCTTATGGCCTCGCTAGGACAGAAATTCCCGCACACCCCGCACCCGACGCACCTTTCCGAGCTCACCTTCGCGCCCTCTACCTCTATGGAAATCGCCTCCATGTGGCATCTTTCCGCACACTCGCCACATGCTACGCAACGTTGCAGATCTACCTTGGCTACGTAGTTACTGGATGCGGCCATTGATGGCATGGTTGAAGATTTCATGCTAAGGAGTATTCCACAGCAGCACCCACAGCAGTTACAAATAAAATCCACGTGGTCCCGGGTGTTATTGGAAGTATGTATCAAGCCAGCTTCCCTGCTTTTGGATAGAACAGCATGAGCCTCCTCTTTGGTTATCTGGCGGCCAAAGCCCCTTTGAATGAGAAATCGTGCAAAACTTCCAAACTGAAGGCACACCTCCAAAGGATTTTCGCACGAATGTCCCAGAAGCCTTTTTTCATGCCTGCAATAGCACGTAGTGAGGGAGATTATTTCCGCCCCGTTCACGTAATGGGCTGCTGTCTCGTAAGGAAAAATCCTGACCCCAGAAGAGATTGTCTTCTCCACCGGAATAACTCTGGCAAAGGGAGTGAGGGGCACCTTCTTCCCCTCCCTTTCGGCGCTTTTGAAGTATGCATCGAACAACCGGGCAAGCTCCTGTGTTCTAGGGCTTATCTCTCCTCTCATGAACTGGAGCTCGAAGATTCCGGGGACCACTTGAATGAGCTTATACCACTTAGAGTCACCCCTCTGGCTGCAATAGATGAGCCCCTTGTCTGCCATCCTATCCAGGAGACGAGCCACCTTCTTTTCATCCTCCCCCATCCTCTCAGCGACCCTCTCAGGCGGATCCGGAGCCATGGGGGAGACGTGGATAGCGACTCTGGCTTCCTCCTCTTCAAAGAGTGCCCTCAAGAGGGTATCGAATTCCGGCCCTCTTTTTACCCCAAAGCTTATTGTCTCCAGAATATCTCCCAGCTTCGCGTAAATGTCTTGATTCATGAGCCTCTCCTTTTTTGTAAGGACTATTTTTCAGGGTTAGCCTTTGGGATCATTACCCAAGCCGTCCCATCGACGACGATCTTTCCATCCTGATTCCTCACCTTCGTATCCAGGCGGACCCTGTTCCTGCCTTCCAATATCTCGACTATCTCAACCCTAGCCGTAATGGTATCCCCTATTCTCACTGGCGCCAAGAACCTGAGTTCTTGGGAAAGATAAATGGTCCCAGGGCCTGGAAGCCTCGTTCCCAATACCGCCGAGATGAGACCAGCACTCAACATTCCGTGGGCTATCCTGCCCTTGAACATGCTCCTTGAGGCCCACTGCTCATCCATGTGGGCCGGGTTGAAGTCTCCCGTAACCCCAGCAAAAAGCACAATGTCCGCCTCGCTTATGGTCTTGGAAAGCTCAGCCCATTGTCCCACTTTGAAGGGAAAACCATATTCCTCCACCTTGGAAAACCTCCTTGTATCATCTCAACCAAAAAACACTCGTCCAATTCTATCACCCCAGATGGAACAATTTGAGCCCCTCCAACTTCCCGATTCTCATCGGGGCGTAGAAAGTGTTCTCTCCCAACTTCAAAGACGGGCCGAGCCACTCATCGGCCCCTGGGTTGCCATGGACATGCCTTGGCGAATCGCTCCTCCTTTCTTAGAATACAGCCTAGGCTCTCTGAGATCCGAGACCTTCCACAAGTCCTTAGCCCACGGAGGCAGAAGATGAAGATCAAGGTACTGGGAATCTGCGCGAGTCCCGTAAGAGGCGGAAACACACAGGCCTTCCTGGAAAAATGTCTGGAGGCCGCAGGAGGAGAGCCCCAGGTTGAGGTCCAAATGATCACCCTTGCTGACAAGGAGATCAGAAGCTGCAAGCACTGTAATTGGTGTCTGGCGAAACAGACCCAGGATGTATTCTGCGTCCAGAGGGACGACATGGACGAGATCTATCCCCTTGTGGCGGATGCCGATGCCCTGGCTCTGGCGACACCAGTCTATATAGGGAGGCTTTCTGGCTATCTGGCCTCCCTCATGGACAGGCTCAGGGCATTCATCTATGGAAAAGTCCACAGGGGAAGATTGGCGGATAAGGTGGCAGGAGCACTGGCAGTGGGCTGGTACAGACACGCAGGTTTAGAGACTGCGCTCCAGAGCATTGTAGCCGGCATCCTCACCCTCGGGATGGTACCCGTTTCCACGCCCCATTGTCCGTGGGGAGCAGCGGGCCTATCCTCAAAGGGGGGAACGGGTGAGTTCCAAAAGTCAATGAGACTGGGGGTGTTGGAGGATTCTTGGGGACTGGAAGCAGCCAAAGCCCTGGGCAAAAGGATGGTGTACTTGGCAAGGAAAATGAAAGCTGATGCGGGATAGGGGCCAAAAGACAGGATCGCATGAGCTAGGCAACTCGGCTTGCAGCATGAAGGAAGGGAGGGATTTGGAGGCAAAAATGGATATGGAAGATCTCGAAGGAAATGATCCCGAATTCTCCGAGCTATTAGAGAAGAGCCTCAGTTCGAGTAAGCGTTTGAACAGGGGGGATGTCGTGGAGGCAACGGTTTTGGAAGTGACCTCCGAATGGGTCTATCTGGATTTGGGAGGAAAATCCGACGGGGTCATCCATCGATCGGAATTCCTGGAAGATGGAAAGATAGTGAACAAGGGAGACAAAATCAGGGCCTATTATCTCGGCCGTCACGAGGCCGGAGAGCTTTTCACTACGAAGATCACGGATTCGGAAGTCGCCAAAACTTATATCAGAGAGGCATGGAAAAACGGCATTCCGGTCCAGGGGATTGTGGAGAAGGAGACAAAAGGTGGCTACCAGGTGAGAATTCCTGGCGGGTTCAGGGGTTTTTGCCCCTTTTCCCAAATGGGACGGGACCTGACTGCCAAGGAAGGGGAGAAGCCTGAAGGGAAGACCCTCGAGTTCAGGATCGTGGAATGCAGCGAGGGTGGCAGGCGGGTCATCCTTTCCAGGAAGGCCCTCTTGGAAGAGGAAGAGGCCAGGAGATGGGAAGAGCTCAAAGACCAATTTTTCGTGGGCAAGCGCCTCAAGGGAAAAGTTACGTCTGTGAAAGAGTTCGGCGTTTTTGTAGATCTTGGAGGCATTGAGGGACTAGTTCTCCTTTCAGAGCTAGGGTGGGGTGATCCCAAGGAATCATTGGAAAAAGTGAAAATCGGTCAAGAGCTGGACCTTTGCGTTGTGAATATTGATTGGAACCAGAGAAGAATTCTTCTCAGCCAGAAGAGAGCCTTGCCGGATCCGTGGGAGAAGGTAGGCAATGTGTATCCCGAAGGATCGGTGCACAGGGGCAAGGTCACTAGAATCGCTCCTTTCGGGGCGTTCGTGGCTTTGGAGCCTGGGATTGAAGGGCTGGTCCACATCTCAAAGCTTGGTGTTCCAAAAAGGATCAAGAGCCCCAGGGAGGTGGTGAAAGAGGGCCAGGAGTTACTCGTGAAGGTGGAATCCCTCGATCTCGAAAGGAAGAGACTCTCCCTTTCCCTTGCTGGCCAGACAGGTGAAGCCGATGAAGTAACAGAGGAGGAGGTGAGGGCCTTCTCACAAGACCACAGGGCAAAGCCAACCCTAGGTGACCTCCTGAAGCAAAAACTGGAAAAAAGAAAACTGGAAAGATCCGGCGAGTAGTTCCGAGCATATGTTCCTCTAAAACTCTCCCAGGACATCCATTTGACTCATTCAAGGGCGCTATGTTCTCGGTGAGAGAAAGCATGGCCCTTCAATTTCCTTAAAAAACCTTGTTCGCGAGACGAGACTTCCCGTTGACATGTTCCCCTAGTGTTTGATAAGTAACGAAGGTGAGTATTCGGAGTTAATTGTTCGACAGGAGACTATATGTTTAAGGCTTTGAGCCCATGCCTGCCAAGTCATTGACCCCTGTCCTCCTCAGAACTTTCCAACAAGTGGGAAGGGACCTCTTTTTACAGGGACTCAACTCCTCTCACAGCGGAAACCTGAGCATAACTGAAAGGGATACAATGTGGATCACAAAAAGGGGGGCCCCCCTAGGGAGGCTCGTTGCAAGGGACATTGTGGGTGTGCCCCTCGATGATGCATCCTCCAAGGAGGCTGTAGCCTCAAGCGAGCTTCCGGTTCACATGGAGATCGTCCTCCGGTGCGGCGCAGGGGGAATTGTCCATGCCCACCCTCCTGCGGTCATAGCCATGTCCATGGCAGAGGAGTTGATCGTGCCTTTGGACTTGGAAGGGAAGTATCACCTGGGCGAGGTGAGAGTTATCGTGGCACCAGAGCCATATCGGCCCACCGAGGTGGCCTCTCAGGTGGCAGAGGCGCTAACGAAAAGCAAGATAGTAGTGGTAAGGGGCCATGGTACCTTTGCAAGGGGATCCTCCCTTTGGGAGGCCCTACATTGGAGTTCTGCTTTAGAGCACTCGTGCAGAATAATTCTCATGTCGCTCGCTCTCAAGGGAAGAAACGAGAAAACTGCCACTAAGGCCTGAATCCGCCCGCAGGAAGCACCGGGGCTTCCGAGAAGCCCTGTGGCAATGGACCAGTGAGGGAGCACAGGAACTGGAACAATTCTTCTATGGCCTCTTGGGGGATCTCTTGGCCCAATTGTGTTATGCCCATGACCCTGATCGCCTCTTTGAGCTCGAGCACTGATCCGTCGTGGAAATAGGGAGGTGTCATGGCCACATTCCTGAGGCTCGGGACCTTGAACCCATAGAGGTCCTGAGGGTCCCCCGTCACATCTACACGACCTCTGTCGAGCTCTTTACTGCCTGTGGCCTTCCAGTAGTCCATATGAATCCCGAATTTCTCATACATGGATCCCCCAAGACCGATACCCCCGTGGCAGTCAGCGCATCCCGTGGCAAGGAATCGCTCCAATCCCCTTCTCTCTCCCTCCTCCAGGGCCCTGTCATCGCCCAGAAGCCACGAATCCAGCCTCGATGGCACAACGAGGGTTCGCTCGAAGGCACCTATGGCCGAAGCCCAGTTCTTTGGACTCACCGGATCCTTGTCATGGGGAAAGGCCTTTCCGAAAAGCTCCCTGTACTCCGGTATTGCCTTCAGCCTCGCCATAGCCGCATCCTGGCTCAAGTTCCCGAAACTGGGAGGTCCCACGAGTGCCTTCTCAGCCTGGTCCTCCACAGACTTTCTATCCCCCCTCCAGTGCTGGGAAAAATGGAGGAACGCATTGAGAACCGTTGGAGCATTTCTCGGGTTCGTTCTCCCCATCACCCCTATGGATCGGGCAAGGCCGTCCGTGCCATAGAGCTGGGGGAGGTGGCAGCGACTGCAGCTAACAGTGCCATCCAGTGACACCCTTGGCTCGAAGAACAACATCCTCCCAAGGGCCACCCTCTCTGCCAGAGGGGAGCCTAAAGGCGGCGGCTCCTCTGACCTGAGGGGCGCGAGGACCTCGAGAGCCTTTTTTCGCAGAGGTTCCTGAGCAAGGGAGCCAGAGCTGTCAAGTCCCATCGCTCCCATAGTAGATAAAGCGATCCCTATAAGCCATAGGAGTCTTCTTCCCGTCATATCTACCACCGTCCCTCGAAAATCTTTTCCCACTGTCATGCGATTATAATGGTTTCTTCGGGTTGAGGGAACAACTATGGGACGAGGACAATCCGAAAATAAACAGAATTTCCAGAGCGGATCAGGAAAAGGGGTTGCCCCTGAAGGCACAGTTTGAGCTTGACACTCCGATTCCGCGTCCCTATAGTTTCTGTGACCAGATGGGCCTTTCTTTACTGAGCTTCCACCTTGTACCGACCTTCACGCCCGCTTCCTCACAAACGGGCAGAAAGGAGGGTCGCATGAGAGGAGGGAGTACCCTCACCCGCCTTCTGGCAGTCTGCATTTTCACCATACTGGCAGCTCCACCTGCCCTTAGCCAGACTCAAGATCCCATCCTGCGCATTGAGACCGGGATGCATATCGCGCCCATCCTTGGGATTGCCATTGACGAATCCAACCGTCTTTTGGTGACCGGGTCCGAGGACAAGACGGTTCGGGTATGGGATATCAGCGGTGGGAAAAAAGCGGTTCTTTATCGCGTCCTGCGTCCACCCATCGATACCGGAAACGACGGGAAGATCTATTCTGTTTCCATCTCTCCGGATGGGAGTACCGTGGCTTGCGGAGGCTGGACAGGGTGGGATTGGGAAGGTGTCGCCTCGGTATATATCTTCGACCTGGCTACAGGGGCTCTGACCAGGCGCCTCACTGGGCACACCCAACGCATAGACAGGATTGCTCATTCGCCCGATGGGAGGCTTCTCGTGGTATTGGCGCGGGAAAGCAGCATGCGGATCTACCGGACCTCCGATTATACCCTTCTTGCCGAGGATAAAAACTACGGAGGTCGCGCTATGGGGGCCAGCTTCAATAAGGCCGGCACCTTCCTCGTCACCAGTTGCTACGACGGATTTGTCCGGCTTTACGACTTGAGCAAGCTCGCCCGCTCAAGCGGCATTTCGCCCCGGCAGATCTCGCCCTGTTCCAAACTGGCCCCGCCTGGCGGCACCCAACCCTGTGCCGTGGCCATTTCACCCGATGGCCTGCGAGTGGCTGTGGGATTCACGAATAGCCAGAAGGTGGATGTATTGGAGATCGAGGGCTCCACCCTCAAATACGCATATTCGCCAGACACAACGGGGGTTGAAGGCAAAAACGATCTGAGAAGCGTGACTTGGTCTTCTGACGGCAATTTCCTGTACGCCGGGGGCGGGCATCGGATTGGGCTAGTGCGCCGAATCCGCAAGTGGTCGGATCAAGGGCGGGGCCAATACAAGGACATAACTTCTGCCACAAACACCATTTCAGGTCTGGTCGCTCTTTCGGCAGGGGGTATTGCCTTCAGTACTTATGATCCGGCAATCGGTATCATTGACGCCAGCGATCAGAGAGTTTTCTTTCTAAAGGCTCCTATCGCCGACCTCCGAGCCAACTGGGACGGTTTTCTCCTATCACCAGATGGCGGGGCGATTCAGTTTTCCTATGAGGCTTTCGGAAAGTCGCCTGCGATTTACTCCTTACCGGAGCGATCCCTCAAGGAAACCTCTTGGGACCTTTTTGCAAGACTCAAGGCAGCCTTCACGCTGGAGGCACCTAAGCGGGAAGGGATGGAGGTGACCGACTGGAAGTACTCCTCCACACCGAAGCTGGGCGGAAGGCCCTTGTCACTTAAGCAGGGAGAGCGCTCCCTGAGCCTTGCCATCTTGCCCGATCGCTCGGGATTGGTCTTGGGATGCGACTGGACCCTGCGGCTGTTCGATTCAGGAGGAAAGCAGTCTTGGTTCGTGAACGTTCCAGCCTCTGCCTGGGGGGTGAACACCAACGGGAAAATCATTACGGCTGCCCATGCGGATGGAACGATTAGATGGTATCGCGTGTCAGATGGCAGACAGCTACTGGCTTTTTTCCCCCACAATGACAGGAAGCGCTGGGTCCTCTGGACGCCATCGGGATACTACGATGCCTCTCCCGGGGCCGAGGACTTGATCGGCTGGCATATCAACAATGGAAAGGAGCAGGCTGCAGACTTCTTTCCTCTCTCCCGCTTTCGGTCCGCCCGCTACAGGCCGGATGTGATAGACCAAGTTCTCAAGACACTGGACGAGAAGGAGGCAATTCGATTAGCCAACACTGAGGCAGGCAGGAAGGAGATGGCCGAAATCCCGCTCCGTGAGAAGCTCCCCCCAATTGTGGCCATCACCTCTCCTTCTGATGGCGCGCGCGTCTCAGAGAGCCCGGTGAAGCTTCAGTACTCGGCTCGTAGCCAGGCGCCCCTCACAGGACTCAAGGTCCTGGTAGACGGCCGGCCAGTCTCCGTAGAGGGCATCGGGGACACACCGAAAGATAGCGGGATCTTATCAATCCCCATCCCGCCTAGGGACTGCGAGGTCTCCATCATTGTTGAGAATCTCCATGCGTCGGGCGAGCCGGCCACAGTGAGGCTCAAGTGGAAAGGAGCGGCTGCAAAGGAGGAATTTCAGATCAAACCCAAGCTTTACGTGCTGGCAATCGGTGTGAGCCAATACCAGGACCCAGGCCTCCGTCTGGGACTGGCTGCCAAGGATGCCCTCGACTTCGGGGAGGTCTGGAAGAGCCAGGAAGGAGCCATGTACGCGGGCACCGAGGTGAGGCTACTCACCGACGCACAGGCTACCAAAGGGAATATCCTGGACGGGCTGGAGTGGATACAGAGGCAAGTGACACAAAAGGACGTTGCGATATTGTTTTTCGCTTGGCACGGGATCAATGACTCCAGTGGTATGTTCTACTTCCTTCCAGTGGATGCGGACCTGGATAGGCTCAAGCGCACAGGGATCTCTCAGTCGGATATCACGAGCACTGTGGCTGCCATCGCGGGAAAGGTTTTGGTCTTCATAGATGCGTGCCACTCAGGGAACCTCATGGGGAAGGTGAAGCGGAGGGGTACAGTTGACATTGCGGCCGTGATCAACGAGCTAGCTAGCGCGGAGAATGGAGCGGTGGTCTTCTCCTCGGCCACTGGGAGGCAGTATGCCCTCGAGAACCCCGAGTGGGGAAACGGGGCGTTCACCAAGGCCCTTGTGGAGGGTGCTTCCGGCAAGGCTGACTTCATGGGCAAGGGGCGAATTACAGTGAACATGCTGGATCTGTATGTGTCCGAGCGGGTCAAAGAGCTGACTCAGGGCCAGCAGACCCCAACTACGGTCAAGCCCCCCAATGTGCCTGATTTCCCGATAGTGTTTGTTAGGAAATAGGAGGCTCGCCCCTAGTCTCCTTGCAGAAGAGGGGCTTGGCGGTTCTGCCGGTCCACCATTCACGGTTGGGTATCGAGAGGATAAGTTTGTGGGGCATCACGGGCCAAGCCTCCTCGCCCAGCAGCTGGAGGCCTCTCGTTTTTCCGGTGAGGTCCCGGCCAAGTATCTGAAGAAGGAAGCGCATGGCCTCGTCAGTGAAGCCTCTTCTAAACGGCTCCCCCAATTAACCCAACCCAGTTGCACTGAGGCCCCCGCTCTGACATAGGGGCTTTTCCCTCGGCAATGCACCGAAAAGCGCCCCTTCAGGGATATCGGGCTGCTAAAGCCGCATCTACGTTGCATAAACGCATGCTACTTCCCGAGGGAACAGGGCTTCCAAAGACCCCAACTAGAAAGATGAGCCTCCGGCCTAACCTTTTAGTTTGGACCAGGCTGGATCAAAGCGCAGTTAGCGTAGTGCTTACCGTTTCCCCCTGCCCATTCTTTTCCTAATTCAGCACTGCCGCTGCATTCAGCTCCCGAGTGAGATTACGCATTGACCAGCCGTGCTGTCTGTTCCCGGCTTCTTTCTTCCCTTCCCTGCCCTCCCAATCCCTTCTGGATAGCAAAAAGGCAAATTCCGCCCAACACCCAGACCAGTGAATAAAAGTTAAGCTTACCGCAAACAGGCAAGAAATCCCTTCATTAGCATAACCGGTAAGTCACATCCTCCGAGCAAAACCCGGAGAGAAAGGCTTTTAAGGGCTTGCACGACGGGCACTTGTTTCAGGGCACGGTAGTCCAGCCTCCTTGAAGTGAGAGTTTGGGACTTGCATCCAGGTTTGGTTTAGAGGAAGAAATAGGGAGTCTTTGGGAGCATGAAGGGAAGAGAGCACCGGGCCGATGGTGCTCGGAAGGCTCATATTAGGCTGGCCCATGGCGCAACACTTATCACCTCCACCTGATATTTCAACCCCGAAAGCTCAAGACAAGAAGCCGAGTCGGAATGTAGCCAGGGCCGAAGTACTTTTCTATAATGGACCACAAATGGACACACCCGAGACTGGGATGCGAGCTTTGCCCGGGAGTCAAAGTGAAAGGCCAGGCATGAAATACGCTATGGGAAAAAATCTTGCTGACGCACGCCAAGTGGGACGCGTCCAACGTGCTCATTTTCGGCTTCGCCAATTGGTAGGGCCAATCGGCCACATGACCATCTGTGACCAGGCACTCAAGTAATTTACTTAACTGCTGGCCCATGCGAAACGAACGATGTGAGAAAGCGACGGAGGGAACAGGCAGGAGAACGCAACATGGTCAACGAAAAGAAAAAACCCGATGGATACCCCGTTGAATCCTCCCAGCACGGGAGCGAAAGGCGAGCCGGAAATTCGCCAATCGGCCCTGTGAGGCCAGATGCCGCCACCACAGCTGGCCAGGAGAAAGTGAACGAATCCCGATGCAGATTCCAGCAATTACTACGCGAACTCTTCCAGTTCGATTGCGCCGACCTGGACTTCGGCATCTACCGCATCATGAATTACAAGCGGGACGCCATCGAGCGATTCATCTCGACCGATCTGCCGCAAGCCATTGCCAAGGAACTGGAACAGGGCGCGCTGGCCGAGCAGTCACAGGCTGCGCAGGCGCTGGAGGCAGCCCGCAAGAAGGTGCTGGAAGCTCTCGGCGATGACGCTCTGGATGCAAATGGCGACCTAGTGGAAAAGTATCGCGAGATTAAAGCGGGACAAGAGTACCTGGCGGCGCGCCAGAAGGCGGCAGGCACTCGAGGACGAGAAGCCCTGGAAGCCGCCATATACAACCACCTCTACACCTTCTTCAGCCGCTACTGGCAGGAGGGCGACTTTATCTCCAAGCGTCGTTACTCCAAGAAAGAACGCTACGCTATCCCCTACAACGGCGAGGAGGTGTACCTCTACTGGGCGAATCATGACCAGTACTATATCAAGACCGGCGAGTACTTTACCGACTACACCTACAAAGCCCCCAACGGCGTAACCGTGCACTTCAAACTGCGCCAGGCGGATGTGGAGCAGAACAACGTCAAGGGCGAGAAGCGCTTCTTCCTGCCGCGCCTGGACGAGATCGCCTGGGACGACTGCGCGCGGCAACTGATTATCCCATTTGAGTACCGCCCGCTGACGGAGCAGGAGGCCATCACCTACGGCCAGAAGAACCAGCAGGAAGCCATCATCGCGAAGGCCATAGCGGAGATTCCCCGGCGCCTCAAAGCGCCCGATGCCCTGGCAGCGCTCACCGCCGAACGGCGCAAGGACGCAAACGGGAACTTTGTCTCCTATCTGGAGCACCACCTGCGCCAGTACACCCGCCGCAACACCTCCGACTTTTTCATCCACAAGGACCTCAAGGGCTTTCTCTCGCGCGAACTGGACTTTTACCTGAAGAACGAGGTGCTCAACCTGGAGGAGATGGAAACCGCGGGCGAGCAGTTAGCCGAAGGTTGGTTCCAAATGCTTCGGCTCATCAAGAAGGTGGGCAATCACATCATCGAGTTTCTGGCGCAGATCGAAGATTTTCAAAAGATGCTCTGGGAGAAGAAAAAGTTTGTCACCGAGACTTTTTACTGCATTACGGTGGGCAACATTCCCGAGACGTTTTATCCGGAAATCGCCGCCAATGATGCGCAGTGGGAGGAGTGGAAGGCGCTGTTCCACATTGACGAGGAACAGACTAATCTTTTCAGCAGGGGCAAGGCAAAAAATGACGTGCGCGTTGAGTTCTTGAAAGCCCACCCCACCCTGGTGCTCGATACGCGCCACTTCCCGCAGGACTTCACCGACCGCCTGCTGGCTTCCTTTGAGAATCTGGACGAGATGACCGACGGCCTGCTGGTGCATAGCGAGAACTGGCAGGCGCTGAATTTGCTGCAGGAAAAGTACCGTGAACGGGTGAAGCAAATCCATATTGATCCACCTTATAACACAGATACAAGCGGATTTGTTTACAAGAATGACTATCGTCATTCCTCCTGGCTTTCGATGATGGTGGACCGCCTGATATTCTCAAAAGGGGTCTTGAAACCAGATGGTATCTTGACTTGCCACATTGATGAAAATGAGTTTGAGCGTCTTCGCCTATTATTGGAACAATGGTTTGGTTATGTTGGCACTGCCGTATGGGACAAATTGAATCCGATGATGGGTGCACAAGAATTGGCCATACAACACGAATATATCTTGTTCAGCGCATCCGAATCTCGGCCATTTATAGTTAGACCGCAAAATGTGAAAGTGATTATTTCAACGGCACGCGAAATCATTCGCAAGCACGGCGGTGTGACAGATCAAGCAAAGCAAGAGTTTACTGACTGGGTAAGAAGCGCAAAGGAACTTACAGGAGGCGAGCGAGCATATCAATACTTGGATGATGATGGAAGAGTATATAATCCTAATCCTCCGCCACCAGAGTTTTTTACGCCGTTAATTCACCCTGTCACCAAGAAGCCTTGCCCTGTTCCCAGTAGAGGATGGTCACAATCACCCAAGCGAATGCAAGAACTTCTATCAAAAGGCGAAATTGTCTTTGGTCCCGATGAAACTACCCAGCCTCAAAGAAAGGTGCATTTATCAAAGAAAAAGGCTCTTTCGTCAGTAATACGCAACGGTACACGTGGCAAAACAGAGATTGACGATTTGGGACTGGATTTTACTTATAACCATCCAGTTACACTTTACACGACCGTGCTTGATGCTGGACTTGAGGATGAGGGTATTGTTCTCGACTTCTTCGCCGGCTCCGGCACCACGGGCCATGCCGTCATCTACCTGAACCGCCAGGATGCTTCGGCAGGCTCAGCACGGGCGGCGGGGCGGCGCAAGTTCATCCTGGTCGAGATGGCCGATTACTTCGACACGGTGCTCCTGCCGCGCATCAAAAAGGTCACCTTCACGCCGGAGTGGAAGGACGGCCGGCCCAAACGCATGGCCACGCCCGAAGAAGCCGAACGCGCCCCGCGCATCGTCAAGGTCATTCGCCTGGAGTCCTACGAGGACGCGCTCAACAACCTGACATTCGATGAGCAGGGCGTCCAGCAGGCGCTGGACCTGTTCAAGGACGACTACCTCCTCTCCTACATGCTCCGCTGGGAGACGCGACACAGCGAAACCCTGCTCAACGTAGAAAAGTTGCAATCACCTTTCTCCTACAAACTCTACCTTCACCGCGACGGCGAAACCCACGAGCGCCCCGTGGACCTGCCCGAAACCTTCGCCTACCTCCTGGGGCTGGACGTGCAGACGCGGCGGGTTCTCCCCTCTCCCTCGGGGAGAGGGGGCGGGGGTGAGGGCCGGTACCTGGTCTATCGGGGCACGCTGCGCAACGGCCGCAACGTGGTCGTCATCTGGCGCGAGACGTCCGGCTGGATGGAAGAGGACTACCGGCGCGACCGCGACTTTGTGGCGGAACACAGGTTGACCGCAGGCGCGGATGAGGTTTACGTGAACGGCGATTCCATCATCCCCGGCGCGCGTTCGCTGGACCCAATTTTCAAAGAACGCATGTTCGCTCCAGTGGAGGTATAGCCATGCCATTGCAGATTCAAGTGCCAATGGAAAAGGTCGAGGCGTTCTGTCGCAAATGGAGGGTGCAGCGCATGTGGCTATTCGGTTCGGCGCTGCGTGATGACTTTGGCCCTGAAAGCGACGTGGATGTGCTGGTTGAGTTCGCCCCTGAAGCCAGGTGGAGCCTGCTGGATCTGGTTGGCGCGGAACAAGAGCTGAGCGAGATCATGGGCCGTCCGGTGGACCTGGTCGAGCGGCAGTGTGTAGAGCAAAGCCCTAACTGGATTCGTCGTCGTCACATCTTGGAGAGTGCGAGGATGGTCTATGTGGCGCGATGAGGCGACCTTGCTGGACATCGCCCAGGCGGCACGCAGGATTGTCTCCTTCGTCCGGGACGTGGACGAAGCCTCGTTTGCGGCGAATGCGGAGAAGCACTGGGCCGTGGTAGCACAACTACTCGTTATTGGCGAAGCCGTAACGCGCTTGTCTCCCGAATTCAGATCTTCGCACCCGGAAATCGAGTGGGCAAAGATTGCCGGAATGCGCAACCGGCTCATCCACGGCTGGATAAGATTCGATGGGACCTGGTATGGAGGACCGCAACGGAGGCCGTACCGCAATTGCTGGAGCAGATTGAAGCCTTGCTTCCGACGGAGGAACTGTAATGCCGCGCAGTCCCCGACCGAGAGCACCCGCTCCGATAGGCCGCATAAGCGGCATGCAGCAGTACGTCAAGCTGGAAAAGCGCCTTGTCCTATTGGCCTGGCTGAATAGCCTTCTGGGCTACAGGAACAACCGCGAATTGCTCGAGGACACCAAAACCGTTGCCGAGGGCTTTGGCGCGGACGGGCGCAGTTTCCTCTATCACCACCTCATCGCCCGCGGCAGTCAGGTCAAGATTTCTGCCGACGACCTGGCACGCTACGATGAGAATATCCGTCGGCACCTGGAGAAGATCAACCGCGGCCGGGCGGAGCGCATCACCCTGCGCTACTTCCAGTACCTGGCGGCGCTCTACACCGAAATCTTCCTGGACCGATTGTTCCATCACAAAGCGCAACTCCTGGCCGATCTCAACGCTTTCGTTCGCGAACGCAACGCCCATCGGCTGCCCGTCGAGCCGCAGGACGAACCCTTCACCGAAGACGACCTGACCAAACTGGCTTACTGGATGGCCACCGGCAGCGGCAAGACTCTGATCCTGCATCTCAACTATCACCAGTTCCGGCACTACAACACCGAACCGCTGGACAACATCCTGCTCATCACGCCCAACGAGGGTCTGAGCGAACAGCATCTGGCTGAACTGGCCGCCTCCGGCATCCCGGCGCGGCGCTTTGACCTGAATGCGGGCGGCCTGTGGACCGGCGGCAGGGACGCCATCCAGGTCATCGAAATCACCAAACTGGTGGAAGAAAAGCGCGGCGGGGGGGTGAGCGTCCCGGTGGAAGCCTTTGAGGGACGCAATCTCATCTTTGTGGACGAGGGGCATAAAGGTTCCGGTGGCGAGGCCTGGCGCAAGTACCGCGACGCGCTGGGGAAAACCGGCTTTACCTTCGAGTACAGTGCCACTTTTGGGCAGGCGCTTTCAGCGGCGCACAATGACCCTCTCACCGCCGAATACGGTAAGGCGATCGTCTTCGATTACTCCTATCGCTACTTTTACGGCGACGGCTTTGGCAAGGACTTCCGCATCCTCAACCTGAAGAACGAAACCGACTCTGACAAAACCGACATCCTGCTCCTGGGCAATCTGCTGGCCTTCTACGAACAGGTTCGTTTCTACGGAGAACAGTCCGACACCCTGCGCCCATATAACCTGGAAAAGCCCCTGTGGGTGTTCGTGGGCAGCACGGTCAACGCCGTCTATACCGAAAACAAAAAGCCGCGCAGCGACGTGCTGACCGTGGTGCGCTTCTTGCACCGCGTCCTTCAAGATCGCAGATGGGCGGTCAAGGCTATTCAAAGCGTGCTGAACGGCAAGACCAGCCTGACTTCCCCCGATGGGCAGGACGTGTTTGCCGGGCGCTTTAACTTCCTGCGCGAGGCCGGCGCTTCGCCTCAGCAACTGTACGAGGACATACTGCGCCGCATCTTCCACACGCCCGCCGGCGGCGGCTTACACCTGTGCGAAATCAAAAGCAGTCCCGGCGAGCTGGGCCTGAAAGCCGCTGGCGCCGAGGATTACTTTGGCCTCATCTACATCGGCGACACTTCCGAATTCAAGAAACTGGTCGAAGAGAATGCCTCCGATATCGTCCTGGAACAGGACGCTATCAGCGGATCGCTCTTTGACGGCATCAATCGCTCCAATTCCACGCTCCATGTACTGATCGGGGCCAAGAAATTCATGGAAGGCTGGAACTCCTGGCGCGTGGCGAGCATGGGCCTCTTGAACATCGGGCGGCAGGAAGGCTCGCAGATTATTCAACTGTTCGGGCGGGGTGTGCGGCTGAAAGGCAAAGACCTGAGCCTCAAGCGCAGCGCCGCTCTGTCCGGCGACCATCCCAAACACCTGCGCCTGCTGGAAACACTGAACATTTTTGCTGTGCGCGCCAACTACATGGCGCAATTCCGCGACTATCTCGAACGCGAGGGTGTGGAGGTCGAACCGGCCATCGAACTGCCCCTCTTTGTCTGGGCTAACGAGCAGTTCCTGCAGCGCGGCCTGATGGTGCCGCGTCCGCCCCAAGGACGCGACTTCGCTGCCGAAGCCACCCTGTTGCTGGAACCCGATCCGCACCTGCCAGTGCAGGTAGATTTATCCGTCCACGTGCAGGCCATAGAAAGCACAAAAGAGGGGCTTTACACAGCAAAGGTGCAATCTGCTCAATCGCCGCAACCGATTCCACCGGAGAGCCTGGCTCTCGTGGACTGGCAGCAAGCCTACCTTGACCTGCTGGCTTACAAGGAACGCAAAGGGTTGAAAAATCTACTCATTCGCCCGGAAACGCCGCGCCAGATTATTGCCCAGGTCCCCATTAGGGTGGTGGCAGAAGAGTCCGTAGTGCGCCCGCGCTCCATGGCTGACCGAGCCCGCCTGCAGGAAGCGGTCACCCAACTCCTTTGCCGTTACGCGGATAAGTTTTACCAGACTCGCCGCGAGCAATGGGACGAGCAGACGATGGTCTATTGCCCGCTGGACGAAAATGATCCCAACCTGCGCTTCAGGCCACAAGGCATACGCGAAGACAAGGCAGGCTACGTGGTCAGAGTGCCGCGTTCGGAACAGCAGTTGATCGAGGCGGTTCAGAAACTGCTCGAGGAGCGAGAAAGGCTTTATCAGCAGGAGAATGCCGGCCTGTTGCGTATATATTTCGACCGGCATCTGTATCAGCCGCTCCTGGTGGATATGCCGGAGAAGGCCCAGATGGTCCCGCCTGGCCTACAACAAAGCGAAGTCCGATTCGTGTACGACCTCCGCGAGTACTGGAACGCGGAAAGAAACAGGTCGCTGGCCGGCAAGGAAGTGTTCTTGCTCCGTAACTTGAGCCGCGGTTCTGGCATCGGGTTCTTTGAGGAACGCGGCTTTTACCCAGATTTCATCCTGTGGGTGGTGGACCAAAGTGGTCAACGGATTGTATTTATCGAGCCGCACGGGATGCTCCATGCCAAAGCCTATATCCATGATGAAAAGGCGCGTTTGCACGAGCGACTGCCTGATTTAGCCAGGGAGATCGGCAGAAGAAGCGGCCGACAGGACATCACGTTAGATTCGTACATCATTTCCGCTACGCCCTTCGATGAGCTACGTCAACGGTATGACGATGGAACGTGGGACAGGGAGAGGTTCGCCCAAAAGCACATTCTGTTTCAGGAACGGGACGAAGAATACGATTACATAGAGAGGATCCTGAGCAAGTGACTGGGGATGAGTGCCAATCGTCGACTCTTCGTTCGCCAGCACTCCTCTTTTGACTCATTTCTTCTGGCTGACCAACCGTTTGATTGGGTTGCCGAAAGTCGAGAGGCCGGTTTAGATTCTTTTACCGTGCTCATCTACTCCAAGGTCTTAACTTAATCTTTTGCACTCTGGCTAACGTCATTTCAAGCCACTGGGGTCCAGTTAGGCACTAACTGGATTCTGCCCAAGTTATAGACTCGAAGAGTAGGAAATATGTCCTTTGGTCATGAAAAAGTGTTCTCTAACGCTAGCAAAAGATAATAAGCCAAAACGCAAATGTGGGCCCGCATGCGGCTCCTCCACCAAGCTTTTCTCGCTGTGCCCTCCTCTCTTGCTTTGCCACCCAGATAAGTTGCGCCACGAGAAACGGCGCTGGGGCAGGTTCCAGGTTTCCCCCGTCACGCAATCTCCTCTTGGTGTGCCCCTTCTAATGGCGAGCTGCGCACGACCTCCCAAAGGAAGGCCAGGGCACCACCGAGGCGTATCCCCATTAAACCAACGACCTATCTCCTATCCAAGGGCGGTGGCAAAACTCATTGGCGTGCGTGAGGCCTTGTAATCCGGACGCGGAGACCGCGTCCCTCCGTGAAAACCGGCCTTCCCGTCATCTTGAGGC
>Ga0197142_1001729_pt1 | contig 19664 bp, 16 predicted proteins | sample GBS60_MetaG_FD_148614 | JGI IMG/M metagenome (GOLD analysis project Ga0197142, IMG submission 148614) | Sediment microbial communities from Great Boiling Springs, Gerlach, Nevada, United States - GBS 60_MetaG | ecosystem: Environmental > Aquatic > Thermal springs > Hot (42-90C) > Sediment... | reverse complement strand
CCACTCCCGTGATCCGCTGCCCCTGCCGCCGCAAGCCGGTTACGGTTTGCAAAAGCAGGGATCCCCCCAGGCGTTGGAAAGCCTTCTGAAAAGCCAGCGTCGTCAGCCAGGGGTGAATGTGGCCATGTCGCGCCCAGAGCACGCCCTCCAGGGCCACCGGATTCAAGAGAGGCTCCAGCTCACAGGCCGTCTCCACGGAAATGCGCTGGGGTGGGATGCGACAGTCAGCCAGATCCGCCTCCACGCTTTCCACGGAGTAGCCAGGAGCAATCAGCAGGAGCAGATCCAGCTCGCGAAACTGCAGATCCGCCTCCAGCTCCTCTGAGAGGGTGCGATAGCGTTGGATCCCTTCCTCCCCCAGGGCTTTGAGGAGGGGGGTTTTCCCCGCCCAATGGGCCAGGCCACCGTAGCTGTAGCAAGTGGCACTGGGCGGCAGCGCCTCCTTTTCAATTAGAAGAACGGATCCCCCCTGGCGGGCCAACTCATAGCTTAGGGCCGCCCCTGTGATCCCGCCCCCGATGACGATCCAGTCGTAGTTGGCCATGCCTGTTGCGCTCCTCGAAGGCTATAGCTCCTGGCTGGCGTCAACCCGCAGAGAGGGGTGTAAGTCTGCAAGGCTTCACCTGCCACTGCTGCACCCTTGGCAGGAACAAATAGGCAGGGAGAGATCCCTGCCTCGGGTATGAGCTGCCTCAAGCTTTTTTAGGACTCCTGCGCCAGCCGCGCATAAAACAGGCCCTGAACGCGAACGGTGCGAGGTTTCAGTGCCCCCTGCTCGGTGCTAGATTGCTGAATGCTCACAAAGGAGCCACCTATTTCTCCGCTGCTGGGATCCACGCGAGCAATGCGCAGCGACATTTTCCCCTGGGAGATCTCGTCCACCTTGCGGTTGGCAGCAAAGTCCTCCTTAGCTGCCTGCAGCCCTACAGCCGTGTCGTAGCCAGTGCTGGAGCCGCGCCCCCGCGAGTCGAGGAAGCTGCTGGTACGGTAGCCAGGCACCAAGAACTCTCCTTCAAAGTCCGTTGAGGGATCGATGGCGGATCCTGGAGCGGTAGCCACCAAGTCTTTCACGCTAAACAAAAAGGGCACCCGCTCGCCGCGGGGTAACTGACCGGTTGTGGGCTGGAAGGTGATCCCATCCACCACTTTGAACTCCAAGCCATCGTCTTTGGCAGTTACTTCGGCTTTAATCGGCCCCAGGGTAGCGGCCGAGATCATGATGTTTTTGGCCTTGATAAACTCTTTTTCCCCGTTCCGTTTTTCTTCTTCCACCTCAATTTGCACTGGCTGGAAGCAGACATCGGTTAGCTTTAGGGATCCCCCCTTGGGCACCTCAATGCGGCCGCGGGCATCGTCCGAGACCGAAGGGCAAATGGCCGCCTTGCCCGTGTTGCGGATCTGGTCGTAGGTTAGAGGAGCCTTGGCCGCCTCAGCCCGAAAGGCGAAGACGCTCAGACAGAGGGCCAACAGGATGGCGAGTAGGGGACGGTACCGCATAATCAACCTCGAAAAACCTGTTTTGAATCTGCTGGGGCAATTAAACCAATGCCCCCATTGTACGCAATCCTGACCTCCTCCCAGCCCTGACCCTACGAGTACAGGGGCTCTTTCCTCCTTCCTCCCGTTGACTTGCCTGCTCGCGTCAGGGGGACGGAGTTCTGTCGGTAGGGTTTGCAACCCTCAACCCGATGCTGACCTCCAGAAGGGAGCAGAAGGGCGGTCTGTCTTCCCCGCAACCCCCCAAGCCTTCCCAGGGCTGTCCGAAGTGCGGGGCGGAAAAGAGTCGCTCGCCAGCTTTAGTGTCGGGGGAGTGTCAATACCCCGTCTGCTCTGGGGACAGGAGCCCGGTATCCACTGGGGCAGAGGAAGAGACAAAAGCCTTGTCGTCAGGTACCTGCCTATGGGGTAGTTCACGGCTGGCCAACTGCTAGTACAGAGCCCAGCCAGCGCTCCCGGATCTGAGCCACCAACTCGCCAATGGGCTGCTGGTTAACCCGGTAGCTGGTGGGATGGGCAATCAGGCGGGCTGTGCTCTCGAAGAGACAGTCCCGTTCCACCAGGCCATTTTCCCGCAGGGTACGTCCGGTGGCTACTAAGTCCACGATGGCATCAGCCATGCCAGCAAGGGGAGCCAGCTCCACCGAGCCAGAGAGGGAGATGAGCTCCACCGGCAAGTCCAGGCGGTCGAAATACTCGCGGGCGCAGCGGACAAATTTGGAAGCTACCCGGGCATAGGGAGGCAACTGGGCCGCTGAGGTGTAGGGGCTGTCTTGGGGAAGAGCCACCGCCATGCGGCAGTAGCCAAACTTTAAATCCAACAGGTGGGCTACCTCCGCTTTCCTGCCGGCGTAGCGCTCCCGCAGGACATCGTAGCCGACAATCCCCAGTTGGGCCTGGCCGTACTCCACGTACACTGGCACGTCCTGGTTGCGCACCAGCAGCGCCGCGTAGCGCTGTCCCTTGAATTGGGTGGGGGATTCAATGCGCAAGAGGCGATTGGCCGGATCCAGAAAGCGGCTGAAGTCGATCCCTACCTGCTGCAAACAGCGGATAGCATCGGCTAGCAAAGCTCCCTTGGCTAGGGCAATGGTAATTGGCTGGCTATCTGGAGGGCAATCTCGGCAGTCGCGAGGCTGAGCCGGCTTGAGCTCTGAAGCTGTCGACATGAGGGTTCTGGCGCTGACCCACTGCAACAATCCTAACGAATTCCCTGGGCCATTACTGGATCTAAACTTTGCCTTGCTCCCGCAACTGGGCAAGAGCACGACACAGCCCTGGGACAGCCTCTGCTGGCCAGAAGCCTTCGCCGCGCCGGCCCTGATGCAACTGTAGGTAAAGATCCCAGGCAGTGGGGCTGCCACTGGCAATCAAAGTTAGCCAGGGGAAAGTTCGCTCCAGAGTGATGCTCTCTTCTGCCATCAGTTGGGAGGCTATGGCTTCCATATCCTGCTGCAGGCAGTACACCCCCTGCCCAAAAGCTTGCCACTCTTCCTGAGTTAGCTCCAGCGCCCACGTTTCTCCCCCCACCAGGGCCACAAACGGGGAGCGCGCCGGATCCCAGCCCAGTCGCCAGCCGGCTCCCTTGCGCAGAGGAGGGGGGGTAGAGGGGAAAAAAGCATCCATACAGGGGTAGGCCAAACAGATGCAGGTAGAATCAACGGGGTGCGTTATCAGCATAAAGCGCCCATGCCCAGTTACCAACCTCCCCCTACCCCGCCTCGGCCCCCCTTGCAGAGTACGCTCATTTCTGGCTTGGGTGTGCTGCTTGCGGCTTTGGCGTTTCGCACTGCCGGCGCCCCAAGGGATCCTGGCAAGACTTGGGCGACGGTGGTTACCCCGCAGAACCCGATTTTACGGGTGGGCATCCTGCAGCACTTTGGTCGTTCTGAGAAGGATCAGGTGGAGTTGGCGGCGCCAACTGGGTCGCTGCTGACGCTGGAATTTCCCCAGGCCGACGGCAGCACGCAAACGCAGCGCACCCCGCGAGTAACCGTTGGGATCGTCAACCGCGCCTTAGCCCATCCAGAAACCGTTTACCGCCTTATCCTCAGCAGTCACAAAAGTTTTGAGAGCGCCGAGGCCAGCGCCAACTATTGGCAGGCTCTAGGGATCCGCACTGAGATTGCTCAGCCCCAGGAATGGCAGGTGTGGGCCAGCCGCGCCTACACTCCCCAACAACTGCTCCAGATTCAACAATATGCGCAAGCAAAAGAGATCCCCCAGGTGCGGCTGGAGGTGCAACAGCGGCGCCAGCAGCCCCAGCTGAGCTGGGTGCATGGTTACTTTCGCTACCACCGCACCCGGCTTCGGGTAACCTCGGATGCCGGCTATCTGCAGGTGAACGACCGCTACTATGCTGGCTCGATTACCATTCAGCCTAACGCCTACGGCAGCTACACCGTGGTCAACGCTGTGCCCTTGGAAACCTATTTGCGGGGGGTGGTGCCCCATGAGGTAGGGCCGGGGGCTCCCTTTGCTGCCATGGCCGCCCAGGCCATCTTGGCGCGCACCTACGCCCTCAAGAACCTGCACCGCTTTCAGATTGACGACTACCACCTCTGTGCCAACACCCACTGCCAGGTTTACAAGGGGCTGACGGGAACCCACCCGCGGGCTGACGAGGCCATTCGCCAGACCACCGGTTGGGTACTTACCTACAATGGCGAGCTGGTGGATGCCGTCTATTCCTCTGCCAATGGCGGCATCTCTGCGGGCTTTGAAGAGGTGTGGGACGGTGAGCCCCGCCCTTACTTGCGCCCTCGCGCCGACATTGCCCCCCAGGCGGAGCTGGTCTTTGACTTGCGGCAAGAAGACAACTTGCAGGCCTTTCTGAGGCGGCGGGAGGGTTTCAATGAAGCAGGGGTATCCCCCCTTTTCCGCTGGGAGTTCTCCCAATCCCTGGCTGAGCTAAACGCCCAACTGCGGGCTAACCAAGACTACCTGGGGATCCCCCTGCCTGAATGGACCACCATCCAGAGGCTACAGGTTCTGGAGCGCTCGGTCAGTGGTCGGGTGCAGGCGCTGCGGGTGGACTTGCAGACGCCCCAAGGGCCTTACTCGATGGTTTTGCGCAAGGATCAGGTGCGCCTGGCCTTTCCCCGCCTCTACAGCACCCTATTCCGCATCGAGCCCCTCACCCAGGGCCAGCAGCTGACGGGCTACCGCTTTATCGGCGGCGGTTTTGGCCATGGGGTGGGGCTGAGTCAGTACGGCGCCTACACCCTGGCCCGGCAGGGGTTGAATGCGGCCCAGATCCTCGCTTTCTACTACCCCGGCACGACCCTGGCCAGTCTGGGATCTCTTTCCCTACCCCTCCCCGAGGCTTTGCTAGCTTTGGACAATGACCAGGAGCACTTCTTGCCCACCTACCAGAAATAGGGTTCGCAATAATGGCAGCAGAACAGCAGGAAGAGCATGCCAGCTATTCTCCGCTTCCGGATCTCGCAGGGCAGGGGATCCCAGAAGCGCTGGAGCCAGCTCGAACGAGGGAGCTGGAGCCCTCTGCCCTCCCGACTGCCCCAGCAGGGTTTAAGTCAGGGTTTGCAGCGCTCATTGGACGGCCCAATGTGGGCAAGTCCACCCTCATGAACGCCCTGGTGGGCCAGAAGATTGCCATCACCTCCCCCGTGGCCCAGACCACCCGCAACCGCCTGCGCGGGATCCTTACCTTGCCCCAAGCCCAGATCATCTGGGTGGATACTCCCGGCATCCACAAGCCCCACCACCGCCTGGGGGAGATCTTGGTGCACAACGCCCAGGCTGCCATTGGGAGCGTGGATGTTGTCCTCTTTGTGGTGGACGGCTCAGTGCCAGCAGGTCGCGGCGACGCCTTTATCGCCGAGCGGATCCCTGCTGCTACCCCCTGCATCCTTGTCTGCAACAAAGCCGATCTCCTGCCCAAAGACGCGGCCAGGCGCCAGGCTCACCAGGAGAGCTACCAAGCCCTGCGGCCTGACGCCCCCGTCGTCTGGGTGTCGGCGTTGGATCCCAGCAGTTTGGCACCCCTCATTCAGGCTACCGTTGACCTGCTGCCCCCCGGGCCCTATTACTATCCGCCCAACCTGGTAACCGATCAACCAGAGCGATTCATCATGGCGGAGCTGATCCGGGAACAGGTGCTGCTGCACACCCGCGAGGAGGTACCCCACTCGGTAGCCGTGACCATTGACCAGGTGGAAGAAACCCCCACCGTTACCCGTATCCTAGCCACCCTCTACGTGGAGCGGGACTCGCAAAAGGGGATCCTCATCGGCAAGGGAGGAGAAAGGCTCAAGCAGATCGGCCAGGCCGCCCGCCTCCAGATTCAAAAGCTCATTGCCGGCAAGGTATACCTGGAGCTCTTTGTCAAGGTACAGCCCCACTGGCGGCGCTCCGAGCACCTGCTGCGCGACTTCGGCTATCGGCTGGAGTCCTAGGGGTGCAAGAGGGTCCCGCAGGCGATGATAGTGATGGTAAAGCTATAGGCTGAGGCTGACGACCATGCTGCGACTGTACGGGATCCCCACCTCCGGCAATTGCTACAAGGTGGAGCTGCTTCTCAGGCAGTTGGGGATCCCTTACGAGACGGTTGAGGTCAATTCCAGAACTGGAGAAAATCGCCGCCCCGAGTACCTGGCCAAGAACCCCTTGGGCCAGATCCCGGCCTTGGAGCTGGAAGACGGCACGGTCTTGGCCGAGTCGGCGGCAATCTTGGTTTACCTAGCAGAAGACACCCCTCTCTACGGCCAAACGCGGCTGGAGCGGGCTGAGATCTTGAAATGGCTCCTTTTTGAACAGACCCGCATTGCCCGCTACATTGCCACCACTCGCTTCCTAGTGCGGACTGGACAAGCCGAGGCCAACGCCGAGCTGATTGCCCAGAACCGGAAACTTGGCACGGAGGCTTTGGAGATCATGGAAGGCCATCTGCGGGGGAAAGCGTTCTTCGTGGGCAACCGCTACACGATTGCAGATCTGGCCCTCTTTACCTACACCCATGTGGCTGAGCAGGGTGGCTTCGACCTCAAACCCTTCCCCAACATCCGCGCCTGGTGTGAGCGGGTGCAAGCCACCGAGCGCTTCTTCCCTCTCCCGGGTGCCTAGAACTCCCTAGGCAGCGGACCCTACCTCCCCCTGGGGGGCCGACCGAGTTGGATCTTGCTTCCGAGCCTCTCCCTGAAGCTGCAGCAAGGGCGCCAGTGCCATTGGAGAGCGCAGGTTACCCCCTTGGAGCTACCGGGAGTTGGCGGGCCTTAGCGCCCCTTGAGCTCCCGCTGGATTTCCCGCCGCGTCTCCCGTTCCTTAATGGCTCGCCGCTTGTCGTGGAGCTTTTTGCCGCGGGCCACGCCCAGATGGGCCTTGATCCAGCCGCGGTTAAGCACCAGCCGCAGGGGAACCACAGTCAGGCCCTTCTGCTCCACCAAGCCCCGCAGGCGGTCAATCTCACGGCGGTGCAATAGCAGCTTGCGGCGGCGGGTGGGATCGTGGTTGAATTCCTTGCTGGTAGTTCCGTGGGGGGCAATATGCAGGTTGTGCAGCCAGGCCTCGCCATCGCGAAAGAGCGCAAAGGCGTCCTGGAGATTGGCTTTGCCGGCTCGGATTGACTTGACCTCTGTGCCGGTTAGCTGGAGCCCGGCTTCGTAGGTCTCCAAGATCTCGTACTCAAAGCGGGCGCGGCGGTTTTCCACTAGAGTTTTGACGTTGGCATCCACAGCCATAAGCCTTGTTTGCGGTTTGCTTAACAGAAAAAAGCTGTTGTCTTGCCGCTGTGGAGTCCTAGGGGGAGGCCAGGGATCCCTCTAGCTTGCGCACTTCCTGGCCCACCCGCCGCTCGGACTTGCCGCGCCAGATAAAGCGGAGGGGAGTGCCGGTGAAGTCCAAGTTTTGCCGGAAGTGCTTTTCCAGGTAGCGGCGGTAGTTTTCTTTGAAGAGATCGGGATCGTTGACAAAGAGGAGGAAAGTAGGGGGCCGCTCCCCTATTTGAGTGCCGTAGTAGATCCTACCCTGCCTGCCCTGGCGGTTGGCGGGGGGCGACTGCCAGGCAAGGGCATCCTGCAGCACCTCGTTAACCACAGAGGTGGGGATGCGTTTGCGATGGGCGGCTACCGCCGTGTTGACCTCGGCAAAGATCTTGTGGGTGCGCTGCCCCGTGAGGGCGCTGACAAACAACAGGGGTGCCCAGTCGATAAAGTAAAGCCGCTCGCGGATCTCGCGGGTGTACTCGTTAATGGTGTAAGTATCTTTGTTTTCCACCGCATCCCACTTGTTGACAACGATGATGCAGGCGCGGCCTTCTTCCTCAATGCGGCCAGCTAGCCGCTGATCCTGCTCGGTTACCCCCTCCAGGGCGTCAATGACCAGCAGCACCACATCCGAGCGCCGGATGGCTTTGAAGGCGCGGTTGATGCTGAAAAACTCCACCCCGTATTCCACCCGGCTTTTCCTGCGGATCCCGGCGGTGTCGATGAGACGATAGCTCTGCCCCTCCCACTCCACCAGAGTGTCAATGGCATCGCGGGTGGTGCCAGCAATGGGGCTGACAATGGCCCGCTCGGATCCCACCAGGCGGTTGAGCAGGCTGGACTTACCCACATTGGGCCGGCCGACAATGGCTACAGCAATGGGCTCTGCTTCACCGGCAGCTTCCTCTCCTTCCGGCAGATGAGGCAGCACCGCCTCCAGTACCTCTGCCACTCCGTTGCCGTGGATGGCGGAACAGGGGATCGGTTCCCCCAGCCCCAGCTCCCAAAAAGCTGCCGCCTGGGCCAGGCCCAGTTGCCCTGACTCGCACTTGTTGACAGCCACCACCACCGGCAGGGGTTGTTTGCGCAGCCAATCGGCCAATTCTTTGTCAGCAGGAGTTAGCCCCTCGCGGCCATCCACCACGAAGATGACGGCATGGGCCTCGGCCATTGCCAGCATGGCCTGCTGGCGGATGTGGGGCAGAAACTCACTGTCGTCGCCAAAAACCAGCCCGCCTGTGTCCACCACCCGCAGGCGGCGCCCATTCCACTCCACCTCTTGGTAGAGGCGATCCCGCGTGATGCCGGGCTCGTCGTGGATAATGGCCGCCCGCGTCCCTGCCAGGCGGTTGACGAGACTGGATTTGCCCACGTTGGGGCGACCCACAACGGCAACTACAGGTAGGGGCACGACTCCAATCGCCAAAAGGCCAAAGCTAGATCTCCATCCTAGCCGTTGGTTTTCTTGCTGCCCAAGGCTAGCTCTGCTCTGCATTGCCTTGGGAGCAGCTCTGGCGATAAGCTGTGCAGTTAACCCCAAGTCAGCCCCCTCTGGACTGGTTTTATGAACCTTGCCCCCGCCCAACGCCTACGCAAGCTGCCTGCCTATGTCTTTGCCCGTCTGGATGAGCTGAAGGCCCGCGCCCGCCAGCAGGGGTTGGATTTGATCGATCTGGGCATGGGCAACCCCGATGGCCCCACTCCCCAGCCAGTGGTGGAGGCGGCCCAGGCGGCCATTGCCGATCCTGTCCACCACGGCTACCCTCCCTTTGAGGGCACGGCCAGCTTCCGCCAGGCAATTGCTGAGTGGTACTGGCGCCGCTATGGAGTGGAGCTGGATCCCAATGGAGAGGTGCTGCCTCTTTTGGGATCCAAAGAGGGCCTGACCCACCTGGCCTTGGCCTATGTGGATCCAGGGGATCTGGTGCTGGTGCCTAGCCCCGCCTACCCGGCCCATTTTCGCGGCCCCATGATTGCCGGCGGGCAGATCTACCCGCTGCTGCTGCGTCCGGAGAAGGGGTGGCTCATTGACTTGCAGGAGATCCCGCCGGAGGTGGCCAAGCAGGCGCGGGTGCTCTACTTCAACTACCCCAACAACCCAACGGCGGCGGTGGCGCCCCGCTCGTTTTTTGAAGAAGTGGTGGCCTTTGCCCACCGCTATGAGCTGATTCTGGTGCACGACCTGTGCTACGCGGAGCTGGCCTTTGACGGCTATCGGCCCACCAGCCTGCTGCAGATCCCCGGCGCCAAGGACTTGGCCGTGGAGTTCCACACCCTCTCCAAAACCTACAACATGGCTGGCTGGCGGGTGGGCTTTGTGGTGGGCAACCGCCAGATTATCCAGAGCCTGCGCACCCTGAAAACCAACCTCGACTACGGCATTTTTGGCGCACTGCAGAAGGCGGCCGAGACGGCTTTGGCCCTGCCAGAGAGCTACCTCCAGCAGGTGCAGGAGCGCTACCGCCGCCGGCGCGACTATCTCATTAGCCGCCTGGCGGAGCTGGGCTGGCAGATTGAGCCGCCGCGGGCAACAATGTACCTCTGGATCCCGACCCCCCGCACTGCCGACGGCACTCCCGAGGGATCGACGGAGTTTGCCCTGCGGGTGCTGGAATCTACGGGCGTGGTCGTAACCCCTGGCAGCGCCTTTGGGGAAGGGGGGGAAGGCTATGTGCGAATTAGCCTGATTGCCGATTGCCAGCGCTTGGGCCAGGCCATCGACCGCTGGGCGGAAGCCGGGATCCGCTACCTCACCTCCAGCTAGGGAGAGGGGAGTTGGTACTGCTCTACAATGCGCCGGGCAAAGGGAGGGACATGCTGCTCCAGCTTATGGGGGTAGTGGCGGCGCAGGTAGAGATAGTTGCGGACAAAGTGGGAATCAATGGAAAAGCGGGCATATTCCAGGCCACGGGGCCCAAAGCGCTGGATTGCTGCCCCCAGGATCCGAGCCAGCCACAGGGGCAAGCTCAGAGCCTGCTCGTAGGCTTGGATCCCCTGCTGCACTGCCGCTCGCCGGGATCCCTGCGAGATCACCGGTTGGGTTTCCAGCTCTTCCCAAACCAGATCCAAGAGCTCCCGCCCGCGCCAGTTGCGCACCAGCAGCCACTGCCAGCCAAAGGGGGATCCCATGTAGCCCACCACCAGATCGGCCAGGCCGTTGACGTAGTCGAAACAGGTAAGGCAAGAGGGGGCAAATACGTCTTTTAGTTCCTTGGTTTTGAGCCCGAAAAAAGGCACCTTTTCCACCGAGCCGTCTTCGTGTTTGAAGTGGATGTGGAAGTCCTGCATGAACTCGTAGTGCACCACCGTTTGCGGGGAGCGGCTGGTGGTTTCCAAAAACTTCTGCAGGCCGGCGCGGCTGACATTGTCCACACAGGGCGTGCCCAGCACGTAAAGCCTCTCTAGGCCCAGCTTTTTCTCCACCGCCCGCAAAGCCTGGATCTGACAGCCCACCCCGATAACCAAGAGGCGCTTGAGACCACTTTGCTCCACCTCCTCCAGCACGGAGAGATTGGGCGATAGCGTTGGCTTGTTAACCCGCGCCGCCAAAACCGCCTCCGGAGTACGCGCCAAGACAGGCCGCGGCTGAAAGCGATCCTGGGGATCCGCCTGCACGCACACCACCCCTTCTACTAGGCCGCTGCTGAGGGCCTTCATGCCGATGCTGCTGACGATGCCCGTCCACTGGGCACCGGGGATTGGATCCCGCCTGCGGGCCGTGTACATTGCCTCGTAGACGCCGAAGTAGTCGGTATCGCTGACAGCCGCCGACTGGGAGCGCAGGGACTCTCGGGATCGCCCGTGGGTTTGCTCTTCCAGGTGGGTAAACTGCTGGTTTAAGAAGGCACAGGCTTCTTTGACGTAGGCAACGTAGCGGGTATCGCAGAGGCCGCACTGGCTGCACAGCTCCTTGGCCGGGTAGTGGCCGGAGCGAATAGGCCGGGCCGGACGCGGGGAACGGGATCCCATGGGTTCTAGACCTAGTGGACAGAGGCACCCTGACCGGTTACCTCACTTTATTAGTTTGCTGCCAAAACGACAGACAAGGGCAGAAAAGTTGCCCCGGACAGCAGAGAAGTCCTCTCGGTAGCCCCTCAGCCCCCGCCCAAACCACTTTCGAGGGCCCAGCGGGCCAGCTCGGTGCGGTTGTGCAGGCCGGTTTTGGCCAGCATGTTGCTGACATGGCTTTCGACGGTGCGCTGGCTCACCCCCATCACCTCGGCAATCTCGCGGTTGGACATGCCTCTAGCCACATACTGGAGCACCTTGGTTTCTGTGGGGGTCAGCTCAATTTCCCGATCCAGCTTGATGACCGGCTGAATGCCGACACTTCGCCTTTGCAACAGGCGCTCCGTGTGTTTGAGGACGGCTTCCACCTGGGCCACCAGCTCTTCCGCTTCAAAGGGTTTGACCAGGTAGGCGTCTGCCCCCGTATTGAGCCCGCGCACCCGATCGGTCGTTTGCCCGCGCGCCGACAGAAAAATGACCGGGATCCAATCCGTGGCGCTATCAGAGCGAATGGTCTGGACAAAGGTGTAGCCATCCATCTCCGGCATCATCACATCGCAGACAATGAGATCCGGAGTCCAGCGGCGCATTATTTCCAGCGCTTCCCGTCCATTGCTGGCTGCCACCACCTCGTAGCCCCTAAACTCCAGGTAATCCTTCACCAGGAGGATGAGATTGGGATCATCATCAACAATTAGTAGGCGCTTTGGGCTGTTCACGGCTAACCTCGTCGTTGCCAACAAGCCTAGGGGACTAGCTAGATAAATTCCCGGGGATGGGGAGACCGCAAATCTCCGGTCAAGGCTCTACCTTGCTGCTGCTGGTCCTCACTGGCTTGGTAGCTTTCCTTAGAAGCTATATCACAAGCAATACGCCAACAGCAGCCCACTCTAACGATCCCGCAATAACTGGGAGGAGCTGCTTTGTTCAAAGTTGCGTGGCGGGTTTTTCCCATGGCCAGGGGAGAGGGAGCTGGGAGAGAATGTTGACAGCAGCAAGCATGATGGGTAGAGAGGGTGGAAAAGGGTACGCTGGTAGAGTTCCGCCACAATAACGAGCGGCTATTGGCGGTAGTTCAGGGCACAGAAGGCAAAAAGAATCTCCTCCTGGAGGTGCCCTCAGGGCAGGTTTATAGCGTTCACCCCCGCCAAATTACGTTTGCCCTCAACGGCAATTCCAGCTTTACGGTTTCCGATATCCCCAGCTTTTGGCAGGCGGTACAGGCCAAGCTGGATCCCGAAAGTTTGGCTTTGGCCTGGGAATTGGTTCAGGAGGAGCGGCGGCCCCTGAGCCTGTCGGAGATGGCGCAGCTGTTGTTTTCCGACGATTCCCCAGTCTCCACCTATGCTGCCTACCGCCTCTTGAGCGAGGATTACATCTACTTCAAGGCAAAGGGGGAGGGCTACGAGCCGCGCCCGCCGGCGCAGGTGAAGGAAATCCTCCACCAAATTGCTGTTACCCAGCAGCGGCAGCAGGAGCAGGCCGAGTTTGAGGCCCGCCTAAGGGCAGCGGTGGCCCAGCCTGGGCAAAAGTACACTTGGACCCCAGCGGAACGAGCTCGTCTGGAGCTGCTGGAGCGCCTAGCGCTGCAGGGAGCGGCAGCTAGCATTCGCAACTATGAGGATCTTTCCCACAACCTTACCCCCTCGGATCGCGAGCGGGCCTCCCACCTGCTGCGGCTACTGGGATTCCCCGATACGCCGCAGGGGGCTTTTGAGGCTTTGGTGGCTTTGGGCCTGTGGAGCCGCCACGAGAACCTGGCCTTGCGCCTCACCGGGATCCCCACCCAGTTTCCCAAAGAGGTGGAGCGCTACACCCAAACTTTGCTGGGCGGCCCTCCTCCCTTCCTGGATCCCCATCTGCGGCGGGATCTCACCCATCTCCACACCTACACCATTGACGACGCCAGCACCCGCGATATCGACGATGCCCTCAGTGTTGAGTTTTGGTCGGAGGAGGAGATCAAGCTCTGGATCCACATTGCCGATCCCAGTTGCTGGGTGCAGTGGGGGGATCCTCTGGATCTGGAGGCCCGCCGGCGGGGTACCAGTGTCTATTTGCCCGAGCGGGTGATCCCGATGTTTCCACCGGAGCTGTCCACCGGCCTAATGAGCTTGGTGCAGGGGGAGGTGCGGCCTGCCCTCAGCTTCGGCATCCGGCTGGGATGCGACGGTGCCGTGCGCAACTACGAGATCTGCCTTAGCCAAATCCAGGTCAACTACCGCCTCACCTACGACGATGCCGACGAGATGCTGGAGTTGGGGGCAGAGGCACAACTAACGGCCATTGCGCGGGCAGCCCAGTGGCGCTACGCCTGGCGGATGGCTCAAGGGGCCATCCAGATCGGCCTGCCGGAGCAGGACATTAAGGTCATTGACGAGACCCCCCACCTGCGCGTTATCGAGGATACGCCGGCGCGGCAGATGGTGGCGGAGATGATGGTGCTGGCCGGCGAGGTGGCCGCTCGCTTTGCTTGCCAAAATGGGATCCCGGTGCCCTATCGCCTGCAGCCGGCTCCTGAGCTCCCCCCGCCGGAGGTTTTGGATCTGTATCCCCAGGGGCCGGTGAGATCCTTTGCTATCATGCGCTGTCTATCGCGGGCAGAGGTGGCCACCCAACCGGGGCGACATACGGGGTTGGGTCTCGATGCCTACTGTCAAGTAACTTCCCCCATTCGCCGCTACCTGGATCTGGTGGCCCACTACCAGATCAAGGCTTTTTTGCGGGGGGATCCCTTGCCCTTGACCGAAGCCGAGGTGCAGCAGTTGTTGCTGGCCATTGAGCCAGGCACTGCAGAAGCGGTTCAAGTGGAGCGCAAGTCCAAGCGCTACTGGAGCATCGAGTACCTACGCCAGCGACCGGGGCAGATTTGGCGGGCCTTGGTCTTGGGCTATCTGCGGGAGGAGGAAAACCTCGTCATGGCTCTGCTGGAGGAGATTGCCTTTCGGGTGCCGGTGCGCCTAGAACGCCAGGTTCCTCTGGCAACTTGGATTGAACTGGAAGTCGTGCAGGCAGATCCCCGCGCCGATGTGATTGAGTTACGGGAGGTGAGGGACTTTGTTCCTTAACCTGTTGCTCACCTCAAAGGGGCAAGCAGCTGATACAACAGAGGGAGATCCTCCCTGTTCTTCAGGAGAAACTCCATGACCCCCCGACCTTCCGGTCCGCCGCCAATTGTCTACATCCTCTTGATTGCCCTCTTGGGGGGTGGTGGCTGGTACGCCTATCGCTCCGGCCTATTTGACTCCTTCCTAACTCGAGGGAACGTGCCTTCTGTCCCCGGCCAGATGCCGGCTGCCCAGCCGCAAGCCCCGACAGCACCCAACCTTCCCCAGGCGCAAGCCCCCAATCCACCTGCCAGCTCGGTTAACCTGGATACTTCCCTGCCCAACCCGGCGGTGCTGCAGATGGACGGCAGTGTCACCATGGTTCGCCTTGTCTTGGCCTTGAAGTCAGGCTACAGCCAGCGCAACCCTGGTATTCCCATCACCTACGGGATCCCTGACGGCAAACCCAACGGCTCCAATGCCGGCCTCAAGGCCCTGATGGAAGGCCGCATCCAGCTTGCTGCCAGCTCTCGTCCCCTCAATGCCAGCGAGGTGCAGGCGGGTTTGCAGGCGATCCCGGTGGCCAAAGATGCCCTGGCGGTGGCGGTGGGGGTAAACAACCCTTACAAGGGCGGCCTGACGCTGCAGCAATTGGCCGATATCTTCCAGGGCCGGATCACCAACTGGAATCAGGTGGGCGGCCCGGATCGCCCAATTCGCGTTCTCAACCGCGCCCCCCAGAGCGGCACCTACACTGTCTTCCAGGAGCTGGTGTTGCTGGGGCTGCCCTTTGCCCCCGATAACCCTCCTTACTTCACCACCGCCACTGAAGATGTCACCACTCCGCTTCTGCGGGCTTTGGGGGAAGATGGCATCACCTACAGCACTGTGGATCAGGTGCAGAACCAGCAAACGGTGAGGATGGTGCCCATTGATGGCCAAATGCCCACTCGCGAGGCCATTCAAAGTGGCCGCTACCCGCTGGCTCGCAACGTATTTTTGGTGGTGCCGCCAAAAACCAGCCCCGTGGTGGCTGACTTCATCAACTACGCCCTCTCCGACCAAGGCCAACAAATTATTGGCCGCACCGAGTTCATCCCCCTGCGCTAGCTAGCCTAGCGATTGGCTCGGTAAAGCAGTCCCAGTCCCACTGCGGAGCAGATGAAGTTGGGCAACCAAGCTGCCACCTCCGGCCCCAGCGTCCCAATCTGCCCCAGCGCCTGGCTGACAAACAGCAGCACGTAGTAGGCAAAGATAATCAGCACGCTGAGGCCCAGGCCCAGAGAAGAACTGGTGCGCTGGGGGCGCAGGCCCAGAGGCGCCCCGATCAAGGTAAAGGCCAGACAGGCAAAGGGAATGGCGTACTTTTGGCTGAGGTTGACCTGGAGGCGGCGTACCCTTTGCAGATCCCCTGAGCTGGCGATGACGTCGATGTAGTGGCGCAGCTCTTGAATGTTCATCTCCTCGGGGCTGCGAACCTCCTGGGCCAAATCCAGCGGCGCACGCGGCAGGCGCAACTCCTGGCGGGCAAAGGTGGCGATGTTGCTGTAGGTGCCATCAGGCGAGACGATGTAGTTGGTGCCTTCCTCAAACACCCAGAGGTTCTCCTGGGGATCCCAGCGCCCCCGCTGCGCCAAGAGAATTTGACTGAGAGCCTCGTTGGAAAAATCGAGGACAATTACGCCGCGCATCTGCTGGCCATCGAAGCTGCGGGCATAGAACTGACGGGTTAGCCCTTGCCGGCGGGAAAAAGTGCCGTCCGGCTCGGGCGCGAGGATCTCGCCGAACTCTTGGTAGAGGATGTTCTCGCGGCGGAACTCTGGACTTCGGTTCAAAGCGCGGTTTAAAGTCAGGGCCGCCTGGCGGTTGCTCACCGGCACCACCAGCTCGTTGAAGAGAAACGTTAACGTCGTCACCAAGAGGCTGAGGAGGAGGGCCGGCACCACCAGACGGTAGAGGCTCACGCCGCAGGCCCGCAGGGCGGTGATCTCGTTATCAGCAGACAGGCGCCCATAGGCCAGCAGTGTTGCCAGCAACATGGACATGGGGAACGTCAGGACGATGATCCCTGGGGCCCGCAACACAAACACTTGCAACGCTGCTGAAAGGGACAGCCCCGCCTCTACCACTAGCCGCACCAGCTCAAACAGGGATCCCACGGCCATCACCAGAGTGGTGAACGCCCCCACCCCAAAGAGAAAGGGCAGGAGCATCTCGGAGATGAGGTAGCGATCCATCAAGCCCACCGCGCAAATGATGGAGAGCCTGTTGCAAGACTGCTTGATTGAAGGAGGAGTAGGGGGAGAATGAAGCTTCACAAAACCAAGGGAAGTAGGAGTCAGGACAGCCCGAAGGCTGTTAACGACTCTAGACCGGAACGCTGGCCAACAAAAGGTTAATCGCCCCCCTTTTTCACCCTAACTTGCCTATGATCGACTCAAGGCGGGCTTGGGCTGGACGTTGGGCTTATTGGCCTTGAGATACCTTTCAGCATGACTTCCTCTTCCCCTTCTTCGCCTAAGCGTTTGCTAGAGCGGCTCCTGGAGCTAAGACAGCAGGTTGTCGAGGGATCCCAGACCTACCTGGCCGCTTGGGGCTGCTCTGCGGATCCTCCTCCAGCCATTTGCAACCTGGCGCGCTACCTAGCGCTGCGCCAACACGATCTGCGCAACCTGCAATTAGAGCTGGCTGCTGTGGGGCTGTCATCGCTGGGGCGATGCGAATCGCGGGTTTTGGAAAACCTGGATGCGGTGATTGCTATTTTGGCTGCCGCTCAGGGATTGAGCCACAAAGGGCCCAGCTACGAAGAGTTTTACGCCGGGGATATGGCCCTAGAGCAGCACACAGCGGTTCTCTTTGGCCCTCCCTCGCCCCACCGCCGCGCCCGCATCATGGTAACCCTGCCCAGCGAAGCTGCCGAGCAGCCAGAGCTGCTGCTGCAACTGTTGCAACGGGGCATGGACGTAGCACGAATCAACTGCGCCCACGACGATCCCTCGGGGTGGGAGAAAATGGTGGCCCACTTGCGCTGGGCCGAAGCCCAGACCCAACGGCGCTGCAAGATTTTGTTCGACCTGGCCGGCCCCAAGATCCGCACTGGCCCGGTGGCCATGCCCCCCGGTAAAGCCAAGGTGTACTGCGGGGATCGCATCCTGCTCACGGCAGCCATGCCGCCAGTTAACTCTGACATCCCCTGCCAGGTGGCTTGCACTCTGCCGGAGGTTTTGGCAAACCTGCAGGTGGGAGCAACTGTTTGGATCGACGACGGCAAGATTGGCGCCCGCGTCGTGGGGATCGAGCCAGCAGGCGTGGTGCTGGAGGTGGACAGAGTTGCTCCCCAGGGCAAGAAGTTGCGAGCCGAAAGAGGCCTCAACTTTCCCGACAGCCAACTCCCAATCCAGCCCCTGACCGAGAAAGACCGCCAAGACCTGGACTTTGTGGTGCAGTATGCCGACCTAGTGGGCTATTCCTTTGTCCAGCAGCCGGCGGATTTGCAGGTGCTGTTTGCTGAGCTGGAGCGGCGCCAGGCTCGGCCTGACTTGGGGTTAATCCTGAAAATCGAGACCCGACAAGCGGTGAAAAACCTGCCGGCTCTCCTCGCGGCGGCTGCTAATAGGCCGCTGGGGGTGATGATTGCCCGGGGAGATCTGGCTGTGGAGATGGGCTGGCTGCGCTTGGGCGAGATCCAGGAGGAACTGCTGTGGATCTGTGAGGCCGCCCATGTGCCCGTGGTGTGGGCTACGCAGGTGCTGGATCAGCTCACCAAAGAGGGCTTGCCCTCGCGGCCTGAGCTTTCCGATGCGGTGATGTCTGCCCGCGCCGAGTGCGTCATGCTCAATAAGGGCCCCTATCTCCTGGAGGCGGTTGCCCTTCTGGATGAGCTGCTGGCTCGGATGCAAGCCCACCAGCACAAGAAAAGCCAACGCCTGCGGGCTTTGTATTCCTGGCGATGAGATGGAGCGGCATCAAAGACGGAACTTCTCCCCCAGGTAATACTTGCGCACCAAGGGATCCGCCGCCAGCTCCGCTGGTGTACCCTTGGCCAGGATGGCACCCTCGTTGAGAATATAGGCCCGGTCGGTGATCTCCAGCGTCTCCCGCACGTTGTGGTCAGTAATCAAAACACCGATGCCCCGCTGCTTGAGCTTGGCCACCACCTCCTGGATATCTGCCACCGCAATGGGATCCACCCCTGCGAAGGGCTCATCCAGCAGCAGGAATTTTGGCCCGTGGATCCCGGCAGCCAGAGCGCGGGCAATTTCGGCGCGGCGCCGTTCTCCCCCCGACACCTGCAAGCCCAAACTGTGGGCCACATGGGCAATGCGGAACTCCTCTAGCAGGTGGTTGAGGCGCTGCTGCCAGAGGCGGCGGGGCACCCCCGTCTGCTCCATAATCAGCAGCAGGTTGTCTTGAATGCTGAGGCGGCGGAAGATGCTGGGCTCCTGGGCCAGGTAGCCAATCCCCAAGCGGGCGCGGCGATGCATTGGCAGATGGGTAATATCTTGGTCATCCAGCCAGACATGGCCTCGGTTGGGCTGGATCAAGCCGGTCATAATGTAGAAGGTGGTGGTTTTCCCCGCTCCATTGGGCCCCAGCAGCCCAACAATTTCTCCTTGCTCAAGGCTCAAGTTGACATTCTTGACCACCTCGCGGCGGCCATATCGCTTACAGATGTTTTCCAGTCGAATCTGCATAGACCAGCACAGGGTTGTTGTTCAATGTAAGGCGCGGGATTCCCCACCCGGGTGGGGAGGGATAGCGCCTCCTGACTGATTCTGGATATATCGCTTCACAATTTCTAGAGGTGCACCGCCGCATGAGACAATGCACTTAGAATCATGCCAAAGCTTAGCCTTTCCCCAGTACACTTGATTGAGCTGTTCCGCGAACTGTTGCCTTAGTATGCGACTTGATGCTGACTTGAGAGAAGAAACGAGGTTAGATATGTTGTTATCAGCGTGCAGGTCGATGAGCAGGTGAACATGGTCTGGCTCACCATCAAACCCAATTAGCACACTCCGGCTAGCGGCCAAAACTCTTTCTAAAACAGACCTCATTACTTCCAGCATTGCTTGGGTTGAGACTTTGCGTCGGTGTTTTGTTACAAACACTACGTGCAGGTGAATCCTAAAGACTGCGTGAGCGCTGCTTCGGAGTTCGACCATAAAACTTGCCAATTTCTATGCTATAGTTATTGTAGCTTCGACTGAGCTATAAAGGTGACAGAAACTGTACTGGTAGTCAGGCGGCACACCTTTCGGCTGTACCCCAACAAAACCCAAGAGCGGGCTTTGTTGTCTGCCCGCCGTTTGCACTGTTACCTCTACAACGCTTGTGTTGCTCACCGACGTTATGAGTACCGACGCAACCGCCGGACGGTTACTTACCT
>Ga0197142_1001727_pt1 | contig 19671 bp, 20 predicted proteins | sample GBS60_MetaG_FD_148614 | JGI IMG/M metagenome (GOLD analysis project Ga0197142, IMG submission 148614) | Sediment microbial communities from Great Boiling Springs, Gerlach, Nevada, United States - GBS 60_MetaG | ecosystem: Environmental > Aquatic > Thermal springs > Hot (42-90C) > Sediment... | reverse complement strand
TAAGAAAGAACACAAGATGGGGATTAGGGGTTCCTCCACCGTGGAAGTTATCATGGAAGATATGAAGGTGCCTGCCCAAAACTTACTTTCTCAAGAAGGTGTTGGCTTCCACATCATCATGAAGACCCTTGATATCACAAGGATTCCTGTTGCTGCCCAGGCAGTTGGCATTGCCCAAGGCGCGTTGGACTATGCGGTTAAGTACAGCAAAGAGAGGACACAGTTCGGGAGCCCCCTTTTTAGTTTCCAGGGACTTCAGTGGATGATGGCCGATATGGCCACCCAGGTGGAGGCTGCAAGACAATTGACCTATAAGGCAGCTGCTTCTTACGAGAAGATTCCCAAGGACCTTACAAAGTTGCCCAAGGAGCTTATAAGGCTTTCTGCCATGGCAAAGTTATTCGCCTCGGAGACCGCCATGAAGGTGACCACAGATGCGGTGCAAATATTGGGAGGCTATGGTTTCATTAAGGAATATCCCCTTGAAAGGATGATGAGGGATGCCAAGATAACACAGATCTATGAAGGTACAAGCCAGGTTCAAAAGATAGTAATAGCAAGTACCCTTTAGTAGGAATTGGCTCTACTTTACCCAAAGCTATGTTTTAGTGGTACGGTGGCATATTTAAGTAACCAAACCCAGGCATACGGCAACTTGGAATTTTCTGAGGTGGGCAGTGAATGGCCAAAGATACGGCGAAGTTAAAGTTTTTTTGGTAGTTAAGGGTTTTGGGAAGGTTAGATGATTCGAAGAAGGAAAATGAGCGTTGGTTCGTGAATGAAGTAGAGTGTGCGAGCTATTGGTTAACTAACCGGAGGCTCCTTTTGACCGAATGTGAGCCATCTACCCCTTTGCTTGGTAAGAGTAAGAATGAGTGGGGTTGAATAACTCCCCCTTACCCCCTCTTTAGAAAAGAGGGGGAACTTTCCAATGCGCTCCTCCCCTTTGGTAAAGGAGAGGATGGGAGGGGTTTGATAACTCCCCCTTACCCCCTCTTTAGAAAAGAGGGGGGACTCAAACACTTCTTTGTCAATTTTACAAGCCCTCCCCTTTGAAAAAGGGGAGGTGGGGAGGGGTTCTAATAACTCCCCTTACCCTTGTTTTGAGAAGAGGGGAGAAGTTGGTAAGTATCTTGCCAAGGTTACCGAGAATAGCAAATTTTCTGTGACTCTAATAAGATTTTCTCCAGGTCGAGAATGAATTGTCCCCTCCCCTTTGATAAAGGGGAGGATGGGTGGGGTTCAGTATACACCTATGATCTCTGAAAAGACAACGAGTGGTGAAAGTTCTTTAATCCCCACTGTCAAAGAGAGTGTCTGTTAGGCCTTGTGCAGCCAAGGGGACAAATAACTATTAACCGGGGAATAGGGTAAAGGCCCGTAGGATCAAGGTCTTATATAAACTTTATCTCCTGCCCCCCTGACTCTGAGATGAGTTGTTTTGCCATTTTGCCAGCATTGTCATATATCCTTAGGCCTTTGTCCAAAAACTCATCGTCTTTGGTCCTATTTGCTTCCACAAATACTGCCTTGAGGATGGCCACCCTTTGGTCTATTGCATCCAAGACTGCTTCATCACTCTTTTCGTAATCCGCTGGGACCTCTGGTATGCCCACCAAAAGGGTGTAGATGAGGCGTTCCAGATCAGGTAAGATGCCAGTCTCCCTCAGATCTACCTGGAGCCTAAATTTTTGGTATGCTTCTATAAAGTCCATGTGCTCTTCCCTCTCATTTAAAGATCTGGTTTTTTACTTTATCAAGCTCAAACCCTTGTAAAACCAAAGGTCCCTTCTTCAAAACAGGGATCCTATCTTCAAAACAAGGCCTTTTATTTATGTAGATAATTCCCAAGGGTATCCTATCTCCCCATTCTAAGGCCTTTTCAAAGGCCTTTATCCTGTCTTGTGGATCATGATCCTTTAGATAGTATACCCTTTCTCTGTACCAAGAATAGGTATTTACCTTGTTAAAGGTCACACAGGGCTGAAGGATGTCTAATAACGAAAATCCCCTATGTTGGACGGCCTCAACCATGAGGTTTTTTAATCCTTCCACATCCCCTGCAAAGCCCCTTGCCACAAAGCTTGCATTCATGGCTACTGCCAGTGCCATGGGATTTAATGACTCTGATAGGATGCCGAAGGGTTGAGTCTTTGTCTTTAATTGGGGCACAGAGGTGGGAGAGGCCTGGCCTTTGGTAAGCCCGTATATCTGGTTGTTATGCACCAAAAGTGTAATGTTGGGGTTTCTCCTCATGGTGTGTATGAGGTGATTCCCTCCTTCACCGTATATGTCACCGTCTCCTGCCTCTGCTATCACCGTGAGATTATGGTTTGCTATTTTAAGGCCTGTTGCCACAGGAAGGCTTCTGCCGTGTAATCCGTTAAAGGTGTTACACCTCAGATAATGGGGCATCTTTGCGCCTTGGCCTATACCAGAGACTATCACAAAATCCTTGGGAGCAAGGCCCAAGGCCATTACGGCCTTTATCAAGGCTTCTCTTATGGCAAAGTTGCCACAGCCTGGGCACCAGGCAGGTTCTTGTCCTTTAAGGTCTTGATAGAGCTCCATCTAACTCCTCCCTCAACCGGTCTGAATAAAAGGGTCTTCCATCGTAGCGAAGTATCAGTTTGTCCAAGGACATGCCCGTCTCTGCCTTAAGCAACCATGCAAATTGGCCTGATGCATTGTTTTCAACCCCAATCTTAATCTCTGCCCTTTGAATTGCCTCCCAGGCCTCGCATCCTCTTATCTCCGGAAAGGGCCATAGCTCACTGAAGTGTACGAGACCTGTGGGAATCGTTTTGTTTAAATCTTCAGTCACATCCAAAAGCACACCCAATGTGGATCCCCATCCCACCAATAATAGCTTGGGCGCCTTGGGACCGTAATATGAGGGTGCAGAGATCTCCTTTTTTATGTGTGGGAGCTTTTTGTAAAGCCTCTTTTCCACCATCTGTGTTCTAATGGAGGCAGATTCTATGATGTGGCCTTCTTCATCGTGTTCATCACTGTCTGTCACCACAGTGCCTTCAATGAGGCCTGGTATGGCCAAGGGACTCACACCATCGGGCGTTATCTTATGCCTTTTGTAGTTATGATCTCCTTCCCTGACCCTAAAGTCCCTATACACCAACTTGTCCCAGTCAATTTCCTTTAAAGACCATGTGCTGTCTGCCAAGTATTGATCGGAAATAATAAAGCAGGGGATCTGAAACCTTTCTGCCAAATCAAAGGCCTTGTTTGTGAGATAGATCGCCTGCTCAGGATTCCCAGGTGCAAAACAAACTCTGGGAAACTCCCCATGTCCTGCAAAAAGTACAAACAAAAGATCGGCCTGTTCTGTCCTGGTGGGTAGCCCTGTTGCTGGCCCAGGCCTTTGGACCTCTGCTATCACAATGGGTGTCTCTGTCATAGCAGCTAGGCTAAGGCCTTCCACCATCAGGGCAAATCCTCCACCTGAAGAACCTGTCATGGCCCTAACCCCCCCAAAAGAGGCACCCAAGGCCATGTTAATGGCAGCTATTTCATCCTCTGCCTGCTCCACCACAAGCCCGAACCTCTCAGCATTGGCTGCCAAATGGTTTAGGATTCCTGTGGAGGGTGTCATGGGATATGCACTGTAAAACTTAACTCCGCTTAATATGGCACCCCATGCTATTGCCTCGTTTCCTGATAAGATCATCCTTTTTGAATAGTCTGGTTGGGAAATCTTAAATGAGCAGGCAAGGCATTCCCTCTTTGCATACTGATACCCCAGTTCAAAGGCCTTCCAGTTTTGGTCTGCAATTGTTTGTCCTTTTTTGGAAAAACTGTCTTTTACAACATCTTCAAGTCCATTTAGGGAAAAGCCCAGCATCCCCAAAAGGCTTCCTGTGGCCACAGTGTTGGCATATATGGGAGATCCTGCCTCTTTGGCTAGTGAGGTAAAAGGTACGTGCAATTGCTTAGAAGAAGGTTCTGGGGGATCACCAGACTTTTCTAAAAGGATCAATCCATCTTGGGTTAGGTCGTCTTTCCAAAGCAGAACGGTTTCTTGGTTTAATGCCAAAAGTAGTTCTATTTTTTGTTTTGAGGAATGTATCGGCCTGTCTGCGATACGTACCTGATAAAAGTTATTGCCACCCCTTATCCTGCTCATGTAATCTTGGTGGGAGAAGATCCAGAAGCCCATGCGGGAAAAGAGCTTTAATAAAAGCTCACCAATGGATTGAATCCCTTGGCCAGCTTCACCACCTACACGGATTGAGATATCCATAAGATCCTCCTCAAAACCTTACCTTGGGCAGCTCTTTTGCTGCCTCTGGGATTTCAAAGAATTTTGCCCTTTCAAAGCCAAAAAGTGAGGCAATCAAATTGGTGGGAAAACTCCTAAGCTTGGCATTATAGGTTTTTACAGCCTCATTGTACCTTCGCCTTTCAACTGCAATCCTGTTTTCAGTGCCTGCAAGTTCATCTTGTAACCTTAAAAAGTTTTGATTTGCTTTAAGATCAGGATACCTTTCCACCACCACCAAAAGTCTTCCCAAGGCAGAGGAGAGCCTATTGTTGGCTTCTATCTTTTCCTCTGGAGACTTGGCTTGCCCCACCTTTGCCCTTGCCTCTGTTACCTCCAACAAAACCTCCTTTTCATGGGCTGCATAGCCTTTCACCGTCTCAACCAGGTTTGGAATTAGATCATACCTTCTCTGCAACTGGTTTTCAACCTGGGCCCATGCTGCCTTAACACCTTCGTCCATCTTTACAAGGCTATTGTATTGGCCTGCAAAAAAGAAGGCAACCAGTAAAATGAGGCCGATGATGATAAAAACGCCTTTAACATTAGAACTATTCCCCATTAGCTTACCTCCATTCTATCTATCAGTTTGCCCAATAATTCAATTTCTTTTATGTATTCCAGGAAAAAAGATTTTATTGAAGGCTTGGATATTGTAATTTTTTGTAACTTTAGGTGATAACATTTCCTTAGTGTAGGGAATGTGGTTTCAAAATGTCTTTCGACTTCTTCTATTGATTGCAGGGAGTTTTGGATGATCTTTCCTTTTATCAAGTATCCTATGCCTTTTAGTATTGGAAAAATGGCTTTTAAAGAAGTCAAAAGACCAGATAACAACATAGAATGGTTTTGGTTGTGAAGAAGATATAGGTTTTTGAGTATCAATGTCTTACTTTTAAGTTCTCTCTCGCATTGTCTCCTTAGATGAATGGGTTCGATTTTGATGTTAATAAAAAAGTCGTTGCCGTAGAGAACTTTGTAATTGGAATAAATATTAAGATACTCAAGCGGGAATGTGTCAAGGGATGAAGTGATAAAACCTTTTGAGAGGATCAGTGGAACTGCAAAGCCTTTTTTTATTATATTTTTTGCGATGTTAGAAAGAGTTTCCAAGTTGGATATTTCATCCTCTGTTATCAAAAGTAAATTGATATCTGAGATCCCTTTTACATAATCTTCCGTCAAATAGCTACCATAAAGAATAATTGCCTCCAACCTTCCCTTTAGCATATCTCTTATATACTCAACAGTTTCCTCGAGCACCCTATGATCCATTTCTTTGTGTTTTCTAAAAAAACTAAAAACTCCCACCTGCACCACCTCCTCCGCTCATGCCTCCTCCAAAACCTCCAAAAGATCCACCGCCACCTAATCCTCCCCCAAATGGTCCGAATGCTCCAAAATATACAGGGCGTCTATAGTACCTATGGGAGTAGCCTCTCGCCCTTAGGGCCATAATGAGGATAGGCAAAAGTAGCAATATTGGTATGAGAAAGCTTGCAAGGGGAGAGGTCTTTTTGCCCTTGCTCTTAGCTCCCTCAGGTAATGTATCCTTTTGGAGGATCAGAGAAATTGCCTTAACTCCTTGATACAATCCCTCTCCAAATTTGCCTTGCTTAAAATAAGGGACCAAATATCTATCTCTTATTTCTCCAACCAATCCGTCGGGCAAGATCTCTTCCACACCGTAACCTGTTTCTATCTTGAGTTTTCTTTCTTTTAAGGCCACAAATATCAAAATACCTTTGTCTATTCCCTTTTTGCCTATTCCCCATTTGTTATAGACTAAATTGGCATATTCATTATAGTCCATATCGTTAATGTTCGGCATTGTGAGAATTACAATTGGAATTTGTGTCTTTTCATATGTGTCTTTTATGATAAGCTCGATTTTGTGTTTTGTGTTTTCATCTATGACCTTTGCAAAGTCGTTTATGAAGCCTACAGGCTTTGGAATTTCAACAGAAAAAGCAGTCTGGGAAATGGGAATAATAAAAAGCATTAAAATAACAAAACAAAGGCCAAGCCTCATATTATTGGGGATACCTTTCCCTGATCTGCCTAAATGTGGGTAGACAAGAGATAAATATCTCCACTAACTCTGGATCAAAGTTTTGACCAGAGCAGTTTTTTATCTCCTCCACTGCTTTTTCTTCATCCCAATCTTCTTTGTATACCCTTTTACTCAAAAGGGCATCATATACATCGGCTATAGCAACTATTCGACCGTAGATGGGAATCTCTTCTCCTTTCTTAGGCCTTGAAGTTCCATCGGGCATCTCATAGCCCGGTAGAGGTAAGCCGGTCATAATATCCACGTGACCTGGGTAGCCTTTACCATCCCATCTTTCGTGGTGGTTTAGGGCAACTTCAAGGGCGGCCTGTTCAAATTCTGACTTTGGGTCTGCAAAAAGTCTGGCACCTAAGTAAGTGTGTCTCTTCATCTCCTCATATTCTTCTTCAGTTAGCCTACCTGGTTTTTTAAGGATTACATCTGAGATGGCCACTTTACCCACATCGTGGAGCATGGCAGCTATCTTAAAGGTATCACCCTCTTTCCTTATCTCTTCCTCAGGTATACCTTTTTTTCTGGCCCATTCTTGATACAAGACCAAAGAGTAGCCTCCAACCCTGTTCACATGGCTGCCGGTCTCCTTTGGATCCCTTAATTCTGCCATCTTGATCATTTTCATTACTATTTCCCTTGTAAGTTGGGCCCTTTCTACGGCAAATGCCAGTGTTGCAGATATTGTCTTAAGTAGCTCTTCCTGGTCCCTGGTGAAGGGCAAGGGCTTGCCATTTTTGTCTTTTCTGTTGATAAGTTGTACAACTCCTATGGTTATGCCCCTTTGGTTTAACATGGGCACAGTTATCATGGACTGGGTTTTGTAATTGGAAATTTCGTCAAAATGGGAGTCAAACTTATAGGGTTTGTTCTCGGGTATTTTGTAAACATTGGGTATGTTTAATACAATACCTTCCTTTGCAACATAACCTGCAATGGACCTTTCGTTTATGGGAATGGTAAAGAGCTTGTAGATGAGTTTTTGCCCAGGAGGTAATCTTCTTTCAAGGGTGTCGTTTTGGGTATAGGAAAATCTTAGTACGTCACCCTCTCTCAAATAGATGGATCCTGCATCTGCTCCAAAAAATTTTCTTAATCTGGTTAAGATTTCCTCCAAGAGGAGATCAATATCCTTTACCTCTTGTATCCTGTTGGTCACCTCTGAAACAATCTTAACATTTTGATCCCTTCCCATGGCACCTCCAAATCTTTAAGACAGCTTACAACCCTTTTGATAAAAAGCAAGGGTAAGTGTAGCCAGTTCTTTCAAGGCCATTAATACTTGCAAAGAGAGGCCCTTTCCCTCTAACTAAGATCCCTATATTTTTTGGGGAAATAAACTTCATATTCCTTGTGCTGGCGAATCTTCTGAAGTTAGACTTTACAAAAAAATTCAATCTGTATAACATTCGCCTCTACATAATACTGTTAAAAGGAGCTCAATGTGAAACTGTCTGACAAAGACATGGAGTATATCCAAGACCATGGCTTGACACCAGAAGAGGTTGAAAGGCAAATATCACTCTTAAAAGCTGGCCCCAAATACCTAAGGCTTAAAAGGCCTATAACTCCTAAGGATGGTGTTAAGATTCTTTCTGAAACTTCTATAAAAGACTATCTTGATATATTCGAATTAAAGGCAAAGTCGCTTTTTCCAATAAAGTTTGTTCCTGCTTCTGGAGCTTCAACAAGAATGTTTCAAGATTTAATACGAGCTTACGAGTCACAACGTGATATTGATACACTATTTCTTACAAGACATCACCAAGATTTAGAAGGGCATTTAAAGAACACATTCTATTTTCTTGAAAATATAGATAAATTCGCTTTTTATTCAGATCTAAGTAGTATTTTCACAAATGAAAATTTGAGAATAGAAGAAGTTATTAGAAAGGGTCAAGTAAAAAATATTCTTGAACATATCCTTTTTAAGCCTGGCCTTGGTTACTATGGAATCCCAAAGGCTTTAGTTAAATTTCACTCTTATTTAGAAGATGATGTGAGGACAGCTTTAGAAGAACATTTGATGGAAGGCTCTTACTATGCAATTGGTGAAGATAAAATATGTAGGATACACTTTACCGTTGACTATTCAAAAACAAAAATCTTTTCTGAGTTTTTACAGGCAATAAAGGAGAAATATTCCAAAAAGCTTAAATGTGAATTCCAAATTGAAATCTCAGAGCAAGATCCTTCCACTAATACAGTGGCCTTAGATGCAGATGGAAATTTAGTGCGGGATGAAGATGGTAAAATTTTGCTTAGGCCAGGTGGCCATGGAGCCCTTTTGGCCAATCTTCAAAAACTGAACTCTCCTGTTGTGTTTATAAAAAACATAGATAACGTATGCCATGACCATTTTAAACCAGATGTTATCCTTTGGAAGAAGGTCCTGGGCGGTATATTAATAGAGCTTAGGGAAAGGGTTTTTGGCTTTATCAAAGGCCTTGAGTATGGCACTGTGAAAGAAAGTGAAGTGGAAGAATTCTTAGTTGAAGAGCTTTTTTATTCACCAAACACCTTTCATGCTAACTCCTCTACCAAGAAAGAACTTTTATTAAAGATTCTTAAAAGACCCATTAGGGTTTGTGGCGTGGTGAAGCAAGTTAAGGAACCCGGTGGTGCTCCTTTTTGGGTGGAAGGCCCTTCTGGAGAAGAGAGGATTCAGATCGTGGAAAAGATCCAGGTGGACATGAAGGATGATCTGCAACGGGAGACCTTTTTTTCTTCTCCCTATTTTAATCCCGTTGATATCGTTTGTTGCATCCTGGATGAATCCAATATGCCATATGACCTCACAAGATTTACCGATACCTCTGCTTATATGGTTAGTGAGAAGGATTTCAAAGGTAGGTCCATAAGGGTTTTGGAGCATCCGGGGCTATGGAATGGTCAGATGGCAGGTTGGATGAGCTTGTTTGTGGAGGTACCAAATCACACATTTTATCCAGTAAAGACAGTATTGGACCTGCTTAGAAAGGGCCATAGGCCTGTTTAGGGTTATAATCCATTTGGGGAGGGGACTTGGTGAGAAGTTTTAGAAGGATTATGGTAACAGGCGGATGTGGGTTTATTGGGTGTAATTTCATAAGGTATTTATTTGAAGATGTTAAGTTTCAAGGTATTGTTGTGAATGTGGATAAACTTACCTATGCAGCAAACCCTTATAGCTTAGCTGACATTCAGGATAGATTTAAGGACAGATATATTTTTATAAAGGCCGATATCTCAGAGAAAGATACTATGAAGTCTCTTTTTTCTGAATGGAAAGTGGATGCCATTTGTCATTTTGCGGCAGAGTCCCATGTTGACAGGTCCATATTAGGACCTGAGGATTTTTTAAGAACAAACGTGTTTGGAACCTATGTACTTTTGGAGTGTGCAAGACAACTTGGTGAACAGTTTGTTTTGTTTCACCATGTAAGTACAGACGAGGTTTTTGGTTCCTTAGATGAAGGCGCATTCACAGAAGAGACCCCTTACAGACCCAGCAGTCCCTATTCGGCAACTAAGGCAGCATCTGATCATCTTGTAAGGGCATATAATAAGACCTACGGTCTTCCTGTAACCATAAGTAACTGCTCCAACAACTACGGTCCTTATCAGTTTCCGGAAAAATTAATTCCCCTGATGATCCTCAACGCAAAGGAAGGGAAAGAGCTTCCTGTATACGGAGATGGCCTGAATGTGAGGGATTGGCTTTATGTTAAGGATCACTGCGAGGCCATATGGCTCATTATGCAAAAAGGAGGCTTAGGAAGCACCTATAATGTGGGAGGAGGGGAAGAACTTCCCAATATAAAGGTGGTTGAAAAGATCTGTGATACATTGGATGAGATTTTGGGTAACAGGAATAGGAGGCAATTGATCAGATTCGTAAAAGACAGGCCAGGGCACGACAGACGCTATGCAATGGATATCTCTAAGATAAATAGAGAACTTGGTTGGTATCCAAAGGAATCCTTTGAAACAGGCTTAAGAAAAACCATCCTCTGGTATTTAGACGAGGAAGAATGGGTAAAGAGGGTTCTAACCAAGGAGTACATGAGCTGGATAGAAAAGAACTACGGAGGCAGGTAGATGAAGGGTATTATATTGGCAGGGGGTCTTGGGACAAGGCTTTATCCTGTCACAAAAGGTGTGAGCAAACAGCTGATCCCAATATACGACAAGCCCATGATCTATTATCCCCTATCCATATTGATGCTTGCGGGTATAAGAGAGATTTTGATCATATCAACACCCCAGGACCTTCCAAGGTATGAGGAACTTTTGGGAGATGGAAGCAGATTAAATATTAAATTCCATTACAAGGAACAACCAAAGCCAGAAGGGCTTGCCCAGGCCTTTATAATAGGGGAAGATTTTATAGAAAGGGATACCGTTTGCATGGTGCTGGGAGATAATCTCTTTTACGGCCATGGGCTTTGTTCCTTGCTTCAGTCCTGTGCGATGTTAAAGGAGGGAGCAATTATCTTTGGATATCCTGTTAAAGATCCCCATAGGTATGGAGTCATTGCCTTTGACAAAGAAGGGAGGCCAGTGGACATAGTGGAAAAGCCAAAAGTGCCCCCTTCCAGATATGCGGTCCCAGGACTTTATTTTTATGACAATCAGGTGGTAAAGATAGCAAAGGGATTGAAACCCTCTTTAAGGGGAGAACTAGAGATTACCGATTTAAACCGGGTATATCTCCAAATGGGGAAATTGAGGGTTGAGCTCTTGGGAAGGGGTTTTGCCTGGCTGGATACGGGCACCTTCGAGTCTTTACTCCAGGCTACCCAATTTGTGAGGGCAGTGCAGGAAAGGCAATCTCTAAAGATCTGTTGCATAGAGGAAGTGGCCTATAGGATGGGGTTTATAGACAAAGAGAGGTTAAGGAAACTTGCCGAAGAACTAAACAAAAGTGAGTACGGTTTATATCTTTTGGAACTCCTAAAAGAAGGGGATGAAAGGCATGCCACTCAGATTTATTGAGACAAACTTCCCCGGACTCTATTTGGTGGAGACGCAGGAGTTCCCTGATAGCAGAGGCATTTTTATGGAACTTTATAGATTGGACTCTTTTAAGGATAAAGGGATTTCCCTAACTTTTTTGCAAGATAATTGTTCCATATCCAAAAAAAATGTGATAAGAGGACTTCATTACCAATTAAGGAGTCCTCAGGCAAAACTGGTGTGCTGCCTCAAGGGTATAATTTGGGATGTGGCACTGGACATTAGGCTTGGTTCTCCCACCTTTGGTAGATTTTTTTCCTGTTCCTTGGGAGATGGATTCACCAGAATGGTTTATATACCTGAAGGAATGGCACATGGTTTTTGTGTGGTCTCAGAAGAAGCGCTGGTAATGTATAAGTGTAGCTCCCTCTATGATCCACAAGACGAATACGGTGTTTTTTTTGGGGATAAGGATCTTTCAATCCCATGGCCAGTGGAAAATCCTATTGTGAGTGAGAAGGATCAGAAACTTCCAAACTTAAAGGATCTCAACTATGACCTTTTACCAAAGTACAATGGGTTAGTGTATGGAAGAGGAAGTTGAACTTTTATACAACCGCCTACGTCAGCTTCAAGAACCAATGGGTTATTATTTTAATCCTTCAAAGGAAATGGTCTTTCAGCTACTGGAAGGACTAATTACAAACAAAAAAAGATATGGTTATATGTCCTGCCCATGTAGGTTGGCCTCTGGAGATAGGGAAAAGGATAAAGACATCTTGTGTCCGTGTGTTTACAGAGAAGCTGATGTTAAAGAGTATGGGAGTTGTTATTGCCATCTATATGTGTCCAAGGAGGTGTTTGAAGGGAAAAGAGGTCTCCAATACGTGCCTGAAAGGAGGCCTGTGGAAAAGCTCTTTTCTTAAGAAGAGGGGGCTAAATGAATGCGGAAGAATTTGCATACATAAGGAAAAGGTTAGGGAAAACTCAAAGGGAGATGGCCGAACTCATTGGCACCTCGGTAAAGACCGTTCATAGTTACGAACAGGGTTGGAGGAAGATTCCTTATTATGTGGAAAGGCATTTATTGTTCATCCTTTCATTGCTGGAAAAGGTTAAAGTTAAGCCAAGGCCCTGCTGGGAGAGCAAACGCTGTAGCGAAGAAATGAGGATTAGGTGCCCAGCGTGGCAGTTGAAAGATGGAAATCTATGTTGGTTTATAAACGGAACCTATTGCTCTGGGAGATTTCAGGAGTCTTGGGATACAAAGATGAGAGTCTGCAAAGAGTGCGATATATTTACCCGTTTTATGAATGAGGCTTTAACTGGAAAGGGGGTGGGAGAAGAGACAGAAGATTGATTCTAACAGCTTTTTAATAATACAAAAAAGGAGGAATCGTATGGTTAAAGAGGTGGCTATAGTTGGAATAGGGACAACCGGTTTTAGGGCTACGACTCCTGATGTATCTTACAGGGAACTTACCTATGAAGCAGCTAAAAAGGCCTATCTGGACTGCGGGATAGGTCCTAAAGATATTGGAGCCTTTGTTGCAACCTCTGAAGACTTCCTTGAGGGTTATAGCATAGCAGATGAATATGCCCCTGACCAATTGGGCGCTGTCTTAAAACCCATCTATACGGTGACGGGTGATTTTATCCAGTCCCTTGGTTCTGGTGTTATGATGATCCTTTCTGGCTTATACGATATAGTGGTGGTACAAGCCCTCAGCAAGGCAAGTAATATGCTAACAAAACCCTACATGATCGAATTTGCCATGGATCCCTTATATGCAAGGCAGATGAGGGAATTACCCGACTATGTGGCTGGTTTAGACATGGCAAGATATATGTTTGATACAGGTACCACCAAAGAGGACTGTGCCCAAGTGGTGGTAAAAAACAGAAGAAATGCCATGTTCAATCCCTATGCTGCCCATGGGTGTGATCTGAGTGTGGATTATGTGATGGCATCAGAACCAGTCTCTTACCCTTTATGCGAGCTGGATATAAGCCAATGCTCTGACGGTGCAGTGGTGGTGGTGCTGGCAAGGGGAGAGGTGGCCCGTAGCCTTACAAAAAAACCCATATGGGTCAGAGGCATTGCCTGGATCTCTGATACTCCCAATTTGGAGAGGATGGAGTGGGGAAAGGCCAGATACGCTGAACTGGCAGCTAAAAAGGCTTACTCAATGGCAGGGATAAAAGCACCAAGGTCTGAGATAGACTTTGCAGAAATTAACGATGAGTTTTCTTACAAAGAGCTGATGCATATGGAGGCCTTGGGCTTGTGTAATCCAGGAGAGGCAAGATATCTGGTGCGGGATGGGGTTACGGAGATCACAGGGGATCTACCCATCAACACCATGGGAGGTCTGATGGGTATTGGAAATGCCTTTGAGGCAAATGGTGCCCATCTGGTGTTGTCCACAGTGCTGCAGCTAAGGGGAGAGGCAGGGAAAAACCAACTAAGGGATGTGACTACAGGTTTGGCCATGAGTTGGAGAGGAATCCCCACCAATACAGGCGCAGTTGTAATCCTAAGCAATTAAGGGGAGGATGAGATGGGATTAAGGAGAGTCGCCATTGTCGGAGCAGGGATAACCAAATTTTATAGATATACACAAGAAACCCCCAAGGAGCTGGCCTATGAAGCTGCCAAAATGGCCCTGGACTCCTGTGGGATGACCTTAAAGGATATAGACTGTGTGGTGCTTGGTTCGGCTCCAGATGCCTTTGATGGAGTCCATATGAAGGGAGAATATCTATTGGATGGAGCTGGCGGGTACAAAAAGCCATATATGAGACACTTTGTTGGAGGAGGCACGGGTGTGCTCTCTCCCATACATGGATGGTTCCATGTGGCATCGGGGATGTTTGATACGTGTTTGGTTGTGGCAGAAGAAAAGATGTCATCGGCCTTTCCCCATCCTGCAGGTGCATTTTTGACCATATTCGACCACACCACTGAACAACCCCTTTTCCCGACTTTGATATGGATCTTTGCCATTGAAATGCACAGGTTCATGCATAGGCATGGTTATACCAAGGAACAGATTGCCCAGGTGGCAGTGAAGAACAAGAAGAATGCCATTGATCATCCATCTGCACAACTGCCTGGGGAAATTACCGTGCAGGATGTGTTAAATTCAGAGGTAATGGCATACCCTGTAAACAGGCTAGATATTAGCCCCACATCCGATGGCGCTGCCGCAATAGTCCTGGCCGCAGAACATGTGGCAAGGAGGGTTACAGAAAAGCCTGTTTGGATAGATGGGGTTGGGTACTGCTTAGATACTGCATATTGGTGCAACAGAGACTTGTACTATCCGGATTATTTAGAGGTGGCTGCCAGAAATGCCTATCAAATGGCAGGAATAAAGGAACCCAGCAAAGAGATACACGTGGCAGAGCCATATGATCCCTTTACCTACAAAGAGCTTCACCATATGGAGGGCTTGATGCTATGTAGGAGAGGAGAATCTGTGAAGCTCTTACTGGATGGTGTTACCCAAAGGGATGGAAATCTACCATGCAGCCCTTCTGGCGGACTTTTGGGGGTGGGCAATCCTATTGCTGCCGCAGGCCTTATGAAGATTATAGAGATCTTCTTACAACTTAGGGGAGAGGCAGGTAAGAGACAGGTGCCGGGTAAGCCTACCTGTGGTCTTGCCCAGGCATGGGGAGACCTTATGCAGGTTGGTACAGTGGTTGTTATGAGGATATGAGGAGGTGGGATTATGTTGGATCCTGAAAGAATAAAAAATACAGCTACTAAGTTAAGTTTCGAGGATATTCAAACAAAAAAGGTATTGTCTTTCAAATACAAGCCTAATCTAAAATATGCCTGGGACAACGGAGTTGCCATTGGAAGGTATTTGGCTGAGCTAAAAAACGGCAGGATTATCGGAAAGAGGTGTAATTCCTGCAAGAGGATATTAGTCCCACCCAGGCTATTTTGCGAGCTCTGCTGGCGGCCTACAGATGAGTGGGAGTATCTAAAGGATACAGGCACGATCCTCACCTTTGTGGTAAGCCACGTGAACTGGGATGCCAGTAGGGTAAAACCTGGCCAGAGATATCATACCCCTGCTGTAATAGAACTGGATGGAGCAGGAAAGGACCAAGGAATCCTACACCTCATAAACGAAATAGAACCCTATGATATTAGGATAGGCATGAGGGTCCAGGCAGTGTGGAAGCCTCCAGAAGAAAGGATAGGAGCAATCACAGATATAAAATACTTTAAGGTCATAGGAGGGTAGGATGGCACTGGTGGAGAGATTACAGGTTACTACCCAAGTGGGTTATTGGTGTGGCGAAATCCCTTTGGAGTACATCTATACCTACGGAAGGGCAGGAGAGGCCTTTTACAGGACCCTAATTGAAAAGGAAAAGATCTTGGGTGCATATTGTCCCCAGTGTGATGCCATCTTTGTGCCTGCCAGCATCTTTTGCGAAAGGTGCTTTGAGCGTATAGAAGGAAACTATAGGGAGCTGGAGCCTGTAGGCATTGTGGAGACCTTCACAGTCCTCTACAAGAACATTGACGGCACCCTGAAGGAAAAACCTGAGTTAATAGCAATGATAAATATAAAGGGTGCTGTTGGTGGCTTGCTCCACTACCTAAAGGAAGTGGATCCCAAGGATGTAAAGATAGGCATGCAAGTAAAAGCGGTATTTAAGCCAAAGGATCAGCGTGAAGGTGGGTTAAAGGACATAAGCCACTTCAAACCCCTCTAAAAGACATAAAGGTCTGGGGACATCCCAGACCTTTAATCATTTAACACCTCTTGCGCCTTCTTGCGCATCTCTTGGATGGTGGTTTTGTAGTTTTCCGTCTTGAATATACCGGTTCCGGATACAAAGAAATTGGCACCTGCCAGGGAAACAAGGGGTACGGTTAGAAGGTCTATACCGCCATCCACTGCTATGTCCAATTCAAATCCCCGTGAGGTTACCAGTTCTTTAAGCCTTTTAATCTTTGGTAGCATGGATTTTAAAAATGCCTGCCCCCCAAAGCCTGGATCCACTGTCATGATAAGGACCAGGTCCAGTTCATGTATCACATACTCCAAGACATTAAGTGGAGTGGCAGGATTTAGTGCAACACCTGCCTTTGCACCTAAGGATTTGATCCTTTGAATGGTCCTATTTAGATGAAAAGTCACCTCTGGGTGAACCGTAATAATATCAGCACCTGCTTGATAAAAGACCTCTAAATAATCATCGGGATTTGTTATCATCAGATGAGCTTCCATAGGTAAACTGGTTATTTTTTTTATAGATCTCACAAGGTCCGGGCCGAAGGTTATGTTGGGGACAAAATGGCCGTCCATTATATCAAGGTGGAGGAGGTCAGCACCTGCCTCCTGGATCCTTTCTATCTCCTCTTCCAACCTCAAGAAGTTTGCAGCAAGCAATGATGGTGCAATCTTGATCATCTCAAACCCTTTCTATTTTTTTTATGAGTGCATAAAAGAAACCGTCTGTCTTATACGCATGGGGAAGTGTTCTGCCAAATCCAAAGGGGTCAACCATACCAGGTGGTATAATGGAATCAAAATCCCTTAAATCTAATAGGTTCAGTTCTCTATCCACACTAAGAAGCTTTTTTATGTTCTCCTGATTTTCTTCATAGGAGATGGTACAGGTTGTATACAACATCAACCCACCAGCTTCCAAGAGATTTCTACAGGCATTTAGCATCTCAAATTGAAGCTTGGATAAGGCAGCTATCCTTTTGGGATTCATGTGGAGTTTAAGCTCTGGTTTCTTGTAAATGGTACCCAGATTGGAACAAGGAGCATCCAAAAGTATCTTTGAAAACTTTATCTTAATTGAGTGCAATTCCTTGGTAATATCCATCACCAATGGCTCAATTATCCTGATCCCTAACCTTTGGCATTCTTTCAACAATACCTTGAGCCTTTTATAATCCCTGTCCACACAAAAGATGGTCCCTTGGTTTTCCATGAGTTGGGCCATATACAAAGCCTTGGTGCCCAAACCTGAACAAAGATCCAGGATGCACTCCCCGGGTTTGGGGGATAAAAGCAAGACGGCAAGTTGTGAGGCCTCAGATTGAACGTGGGCAAGGCCTTTCTCCAACACAGGCGCCTTTATAAGGTTCAGGTCCTTTCTTTTGATTATCACACCGTGGGGCGAAAGCCTGCCTTGCTCCCACCATATGCCTAAGTTACTAAGGATACCTTGGAGTTCATCCCTGGAGATCTTCATGGAGTTGGCCCTAAGGGCAAGGTAATCCTTAAGGCCTTCTTCCTTTAAATATGCCTTTGTGTCGTGTTCTCCCAATACCCTCTCGATGTGAGAGACAAGCCACTTGGGGAATGCTTTTAACCCACTTTTTTCCACTTCAACAACAAGACTTCCTGCCTCTTTACGCCTTATGGCCTCCCTAAGGCACCAATTCACAAAACCACTTGCCCTTTGTGACATCCTTTTCTTTGCAACTGTAACGGTTTCGGCTACTGCTGCATGCGGAGGAATCTTTTGGAGAAAGCAAAGTTGGTAAAGGCCTATTTTCAAGAGAATCTCGGTTTTTTTGTCAAGCCTTATGTCCTTTTCTTTTATGACAGATCTCAGGATCTGACTTAGGATTTCATCCTCTTCCAAAACCCCTTTCACAAGCTTCATTGCAAGGGCCTTATCCTTTTGAGATAGCATAGAAAAAAGACCAGCATGTGTCTCTAACAAAGGACCCTTTGGGTGCTTTTCGTAGTAAATTTCCAGCAATGCCTGAAAGGCAATCTCCCTTGGGCTCATTTTTGCCGGACAAACCTATTAATTGCAGATCTTACCAGCTCCAAATCCACATCTGTATCAAAGCAAGGGCCATTGGGTCTTTTGTTTAAGATGCCAAAGACAGGTATGGGGTATGTATCTTGGATCCCACTGCTCAGGTCCCTCTCGCAGGCTACTCCAATTATTACCTTTGGTCTCTTTTCCACCACTATCTTCCTTGCAAGTGTTCCACCGGTTGCAATGGCAATCTGCACACCTGCATCTTTAGCTATTGAAACAAGGTCTTTTATCTTACACCTTCCACAGCCCTTACAGTTGAATACATTGCCCGTGATTCTGATTTCGCAGTGATGTGATTGAAGACAGTGGGGAAGTAGTAATAATATGTCTTGGGCACTTACTTTAGGTGCCTCTGCATTCACCAGGTCGTTATTTATTGCTATGAATGACTGACGGATCTTATCTTTGCCAATTCCAAAAGGTCTGGCTATGATGGAAACCAAAGGAAGTAATATCCTGATAACAAGCCCCCTAATCTTCCTATTAAAAAACAGGTTTCTTCCCATTATGACCGTGAGAAACATAGTAAGCGCACCGCCCACAAAAAAGGCGACCAGGAGACCCAAGAAAACGGCCAAGATCAGCGGCATGTAAGGGTGGATGTTGGGGAGTCCCACAAAGGGGATATACCATAGTATAAAGGCTAAGATTATTATGATGACACAGAATATCAAAAGTATGGCAATAAATGTGGCCTTTTCTGATTTTAAAAATGGAGGTGTTTTTTCATTCAAAGATTTCGCCCTCTTTAAGTCTAAAACCTTTTATGAATTCTGAGACAGGGAGTCTTTTTTTCCCTGCCAGTTTTACCTCTTTTATCCCAAGGATCCCTTTGCCAGTGGCTACCAATAATTCATTTCCCCTTGCCACAATGATATGTCCTGGGGTTTTATTTACTTCTGTGTCTTTAAAAGAAGCTCCATATAATTTCAATTCTTGTTCCCTTATTTTGGCAGTAGCACCCGGAAATGGGTCTAAGGCCCTAATAATGCGGCAGATATCTTCTGCTGATTTAGACCAGTTTATTTTGCACATGTCTTTGGAGATTTTGGGCGCATATGTTACACGGTTTTGGTCTTGAGGAGTACCAGTGACAGTACTGTTTGTTTTTAGATTATTTAGTACTCTTATCAAAAAAGGCCCAGAGAGCTTACTGAGTTTTTCGTGCAAGGATCCATATGTCTCAAAAGGCTCTATCACAACCTTCTCCTGCATTATGATATTACCTGTGTCCACTCCCTCATCCATCCACATGGCAGTAAGTCCAGTTTCTTTAAGGCCTCTAAGTATGGCCCATTGGATAGGAGCAGGTCCCCTTAGTTCTGGAAGGAGGGATGCATGAATGTTTAAGCATCCCAACCTTGGGATTTTCAAAAATTCAGGTTTCAAAATGTGGCCATAGGCAATTACCACAATAAGATCAGGTGCAGATTTTTTGATAAGATTTTGGAATTGAAGGCTGTTTGGATCTTGGGGTTGTTGCACATTAAGGCCTTTCTGTAAGGCCAACTCTTTTACAGGTGTTGGGCTTAAAACCTTTCCCCTTCCTTTGGGTCTGTCGGGTTGGGTT
>Ga0197142_1001726_pt1 | contig 19671 bp, 17 predicted proteins | sample GBS60_MetaG_FD_148614 | JGI IMG/M metagenome (GOLD analysis project Ga0197142, IMG submission 148614) | Sediment microbial communities from Great Boiling Springs, Gerlach, Nevada, United States - GBS 60_MetaG | ecosystem: Environmental > Aquatic > Thermal springs > Hot (42-90C) > Sediment... | reverse complement strand
CTGCTCGCAGGCGTACGCAATCCGCCCCATTTTCTCCTGGGGCAGGTACGCGGCCCGAGACCGGGCGCATTTCCTTCCGGGGCTTGGAGTCAACTGGTCTCCGGCGCAAGCCTCGATCTGCGCATGGAGCGCCTGGACCCTGCGCCTCCCCAGCCATATGTGCAGCACTGGAATGTATCCGTCGCCAGGAGGCCCGTGTCCGGCTTCGAGTGGGAGGCCGGCTACGTTGGCTCGCACGGACTGAACCTCTCCACGATCGTCGAGGACGCCAACCTGGTCCCGTGGACGCGATTGGCGGACGGGCGACTTTACTTCCCCGAGGGTGGCCGGCGGATCAACCCCGCCTTCGGAATGATTCGCAACAGGCTCTTCAACGGGCACTCCTTCTATCACGGTCTCACTACGCGGGTTCGGGCGCACAGCGGGAGTCGCTTTGATGCTCAGATCTCGTTCACGTGGTCCAAAAGCATTGACGACGACTCCTCTACGTTCGCCCGGACCGACTCGGAGAACTCCATCGGCATCCCTGTGGACGGCATACCTGGTTTCAACCGCGGCCTTTCCAATCATGACGTCCGCCGCCATCTCACGGCATCCGCCCATTGGAGGCTACCGGGACCGCGCGACGAACGCCTTGCATGGTTGCGGAACTGGCGCCTGGCGACGATCATCGTGGCCGGCTCCGGCCTGCCTTTCTCGGTCACCCTGGCTTACGACGCCGCGCGCACCGGCACATCGCGGCCGGATTACCGCGGAGGCCAGCGTCCGGACTTCAACGGCGACTTCCGCGGTTCCGTCATCACGAAAGATCCTGCGCGATGGTTCCGCATCGAGGCCTTTCGCAGGCCCACGCCCGGCTACCTGGGTAATCTCGGGCGCAACACGCTGGCCGGCCCCGGCTGGTTCAGTGCGGATGCGGTCTTGGCGCGGGATTTCCGGCTGCCCGGTCGAGAGGACGGGAAGCTCTCATTGCGTCTGGAGGCCTACAACCTGACCAATCAGACCAACCTCGCCCTTCCCGGCGGTCGCCGTTCGGAGATCTTCACGGCCACGGGAGTGCGCGAGGATGCCGGTCGCATCACGGCCGCCGGACCTGCGCGGAAGTTTCAGTTCGGCTTGAGGCTCGAGTTCTGATGCTCGATGAGTTGCGCCTGTTGATCCGGCTGGCACGCCGCTTGCCCGCCTTTCTGCGCGAACCCGTCACGCTAGAACAGGCCGAGAACACGATCCGGGAATCCCTGGCCCGGAGGGAGGAGTCTTTTCTGAGGCTGCTGGATGAGTGCGTGTACCGGGTGCAAGCCAGCCCGTATCGCTGGCTGCTGAGGCGCGCCGGAATTACGCGGGAGGAGGTGCGGAGTCTGATCCGGCGCCACGGACTCGAGGGCGCGCTGAACATTCTGCTCGATGCGGGCGTTTACCTGACCTTGGACGAGTTCAAAGGCCGCGTTCCCATCCGCCGCGGGCGCGACGAATTTCCTTGCGGTCCCCACGCCTGCGATAACGCCGCCGGGGAGCTGCGCGTTGCCACGAGCGGTTCTACCGGAGCTCGTCGCAGGCTCGTGGTGGATCTCGACTATCTGCGTTACGAAAGCGCCGGCTTCCTCGTGTTTGCGACCGCCGCCGGCTGGCAGGCTTCACGCGGCGCTCTCTGGTTCCCCGTCCCCCCGGGATCGGCAGGAATCAAGCGCGCCCTGATGGCCGCCCGAGTGGGCCTCCCCTTCGAGCGCTGGTTTTCTCAAGTGCGCTACCGACCCTGGTGGCCCGACTCGAAATCCTGGACCGTTACGACCCTCGCTCTCGCCACGGCGCGCCTGACCCGACGCGGTTTGCCGCGGCCGGAATTTGTACCCCTGGATTCCGCTTCTGTCGTGGCTCGCTGGATTGCCGAGGTTCGTGGGGCTGGGGACAACTGCCATCTCGAAACCTCCGTCTCCGGGGGCCTGCGCGTCGTGCGTGCCGCACGGGAGGAAGGCCTGGACATTGCGGGCGCCTTTTTCCGGGTTGGCGGCGAGCCTCTCACGGACGCCCGCGCTGCCGTGTTTCGGGACGCCGGGTGTAGGGTTGTGTGCCATTACGCGATCGCTGAAACGGGGCCGATCGGGCTCGGTTGCCTGGACGGGCGTGTGTCTGACGACACCCACCTCAGCGCGGGCAAGCTGGCCATCGTCCAGCGGGAAGGCGTACCGGGAGTCCGGGCTCCACGGGGCGTGGCGCCCCTGTTTGTGACCTCGTTGCTGCCCATCGCGCCCAAGATCCTGATCAACGTGGAACTGGGCGATACCGCCGTCCTCGAAACGCGGCGATGCTCCTGTCGCCTCGGCGAACTGGGCCTGCACCTCCACCTGCATCACATTCGCAGCTACGAGAAACTGACCGCTGCCGGCATGCATTTTCTCGGCAGCGCGCTGCTAAGGCTGATCGAGGAAGTCCTGCCGGCCCGCTTTGGCGGTGGCGCCGACGATTATCAACTGGCCGAAGTGGACCCCTCCGGTCCTGCGCGCGTGCAGCTCAGGATCCATCCGCGGTTGGGTCCCGTGGATGAGGTCGCCGTGCGCACTCTGGTGCTCCATGAGCTGGGTCGAGGTACGCCGGCGGACCGGATGATGGCCGAGCTGTGGCGCCAGGCCGGCGTGCTGGAAATCGCACGCCGGCCCCCGGAGGCGTCCGGCGCGAAGATCCTGCCGCTTCGCTTCCGCGAGAATGCCCGTGCGGGCAGCGGCTCACTCGATGGTCAGCGATGAGACGATGATGCCGCGCTCGCGCGGGTCGTCGTCATCGGGCGGCAGGGCGCGGTCCAGTTCGAACTCGATGAGTGCGCGACGGCCCGTCTCAACATCCGCCAGGCCCCGCGCGTAGGCGTACTCGCCGGGCTGGTCGTAGCGCTCGGCTGCGAGCGCGCGGTCATCCACTCGGGCCGAAAGCGTGACCGGTCCCAGCTTCTCGACGATCAGCTCGGGCAGAAAGAAACGCAAGACCAGTTTGGGCCGCATGCGCGCCGGCACGGGCAAGGTGGCCGCGAAAACGCGCTCGGTCCAACGCCAGGACCCGTACTCGACTTGGTGCCAGCCACGCAGCAATTCGATCTCCCCCTCCCTTTCCACGGGGAGGCTCTTCAACAGACAGAAGGCGCGCTGATCGCCCTCCGCACTGACCGGGTCGGAATGCTCGCTGCCGAAGGTGGCGAACTCCAGGATTTCCCAGCCCGTGCGCTCGAGCAACCGTCGCAGACCGGTCTCGGAAAACACCCAATAATTCGTCCAGTCCTGGTTGGCCTCGCCCTCGCGGAGCAGGTAGGCGACCGGCAGACGACGGATCTCGGTCTTGCGGTCGGCGGCGAAGGCCGCGATGCGCGTACTTAGCACGCAGTATCGGGCGCGCGCAGCCAGCGCCTCCATCGCGTAATAGGGGTTCTTCAGGTGATACAGCGTACCCAGAAAAAAGGCAAGCCCGTAACGATGCCCCGGCAAAGTGAACTGCGAATCCAGATCCACGCCCAGGATCTCGACCGACGAGCGCAGCTCTTCCTTGAGCGTGCGGATGCCCTCCATCCCGTTGCAGTTGGTTTCCGGATAATCCACCGCGTGGACCTGCAATCCCAGTGATTCGAGAAAGAAGGCCAGCTCGCCGTCGGCGCAACCGAGATCCAGGACCGGGGCTTCTCCGGCCAGCGCCAGCAGGCGGCGGCGTTCTCCGCGCAGCAGCTTTTCCAGCAAATCCAGGCCGCTCAGAGAGCGGTAGGGGTACCACGCGATTTTCCGGCCCCGGCTTTCGATGCGTCGGCGGGCAGCGTCCAGCGTCTGCTCGAACTGCCGGGCGCGCCGATTCAGTTCCGCGATGTCGAGCCGCCTGGGATCCTCCGTCATGCGTGATTTATCTTATGTCAGGGCGAACGCGGCGGATCCGGGGAAGCACGCCCCGGCCCCGCATTCGTCAGGGAATCGTAGTACTCCTTCAGGATCGCGATGACTTCCGGCTTGGAAAACTCCGGCGGCACCGGCTTGCCCTCGCTCATCAGTTTGCGCAACAGCGTGCCTGAAAGCATGAGGCGCGCCCCCCCGCGGTATTGGCCGTTTTCGTCAATGACGGCGGTGGTTTCGTGCGGGCAGGTCTTGGTCGAGGCCATCGAGCCGCACTCGTAACAATAGAACGTCCAGTCCAGGCAGAGCGGGCGGATCCGCAGAGCGTCAGGCGCGATCTCTTCGAAAATTCTCTGCGCGTCGTAAGGACCGTAGTAATTCCCTACGCCCGCGTGATCGCGGCCGACGATCAGGTGCGAGCAGCCGTAATTTTGCCGGAAGACAGCATGAAGCAGGGCCTCGCGCGGGCCGGCGTAACGCATCTCCATGGGGTAGCCGCCCTGCACGACGCGGTCCCTGCGGAAATACTTGTTCACCAGCGCGTCCACCGCCCGCACCCGCACTTCGGCCGGGATGTCGCCCGGCTTGAGTTTGCCGATCAATTGGTGAATGTAAACGCCGTCGCAGACCTCGATCGCGATCCAGGCCAGATAGGCGTGCGAGTTATGCATCGGGTTGCGGAGTTGCAACGCCGCCACCGTACTCCAGCCGCGCTCCTCGAAAATGCGGCGCGCCTCGGCCGGCCGCTGGTAGATGCCCGCGAAGGTCTCGGGGTAGTAAGACTCGGAGAGAACCTTGACCGGGCCGGCGAGGTTGACGGCGCCCTGCTCGAGCACTTTCTGTACCCCGGGATGCGCGGGATCCGTGGTGCGGAAGATTTCGCGGCACTCGTATTCCTTGTCAATCCGGTACTTTTCGATCACGCGCATCGTGCCCATGACGGTTTGGGTCTCGAGGTCCCAAAGCGCCACTTCTTCGCCCACGGCGATCGAGTCCGCCGGCTCTTCATCGGCCGAGAGCGTGATCGGAATGGGCCAGAACAAGCCGCCATAGCCGGGCAGGCTGTAGTTCTCGCAGCAGCCCTTCCAGTCGTCGTAGCCCATGAAGCCGTCGAGCGGCGTGAAGGCGCCGATGCCCATCATGATGAGGTCGCTGGTCTCGCGACTCGTCATGGGCACTTTCTTCAGACCCTCGGCCCGCCGCAGCTCTTCCCGTCGCGCCGCTTCATCGAGCAGCAGCGGCTTGAGGGTCGGGCTTCCGTGGGGAGGAACGAGTCGGCTCATGGGGTGATCTCCTGCACAGGCGGAAATTGACCCGCCGCACCAGACCCCTTACGCCCGCCGCAGGCGTTCGAGCACGCGCTCGCGGCCGAGCGTCACGAAGACCGTGAACGCGCTGGGACCCACGGTCTGGCCGGTGAGGATGGCGCGGGCGGCATTGATGATCAGGCCGGCCTTGACGCCGCGCTCGGCCGCCAACTGCCTCAGTTCGCGCTCGATGCCGGCTTCGCTGAAGTCCGGCGAGGCCTCCAGCCGGTCAGCCAACTCGCGCAGCAACTGGCGCGCGCCGGGTTCGTCGAGCTTTTGTCGAGCTTCGGGCGTGATCGGATAATCGTCGGCGAAATAGGCGCGGCCACGAGTGACGAAATCCGTAAGCATCGAGTAGCGGGTGCGGATGACGTCCACGACGGCCAGGAAGCCTTCCTCGTCGTAGGGAATGGGCAGGCCCGCCTGTTCCAGCGTCCGCCGCACGTACGGCGCCAGCTCACGCACGGGCATGGTGCGCAGATGCTGCGCGTTGAGCCAGACCGCCTTGGGATCAAATGGATCGTCCTCGCGAAAGTTCACCACGGCGTTCGACCGGTTGATCCCTTCGAACGAGAAAGCTTCGATGAGTTCCTGCCGCGTCATCTGCTCGCGATTATCTTTGGGCGACCACCCCAGCAGGCAGAGGAAGTTCACGAAGGCATGCGGCAGGAATCCGGCGTCACGATACGTCGTCACGCTGACCACCGGACCGTGGCGGCGCTTGGAAAGTTTGGCGCCATCGGGCGCCACCAGCAGCGGCAGGTGAGCGAACTCGGGCAGCGGGGCTCCGGCGGCCTCGAAGATCAGAAGATGCTTGAAGGTGTTCGTGAGGTGATCCTGGCCGCGCACGATATGCGTGATCTTCATTTCGATGTCGTCGGTGCAGGAAGCCAGGTGATACGTCGGGGTGCCGTCGCTGCGCAACAAGGCGAAGTCCTCGATGTCGGCGGTGGATTTCTGCTGCTCGCCGTAGACCAGGTCCCGAAAACGCAGCACTCGCGGCGGATCACGCGGGACCCGGAAGCGCAGCACGAAGGGCTCGCCGGCCGCCGCCCGCCGGTCGCTTTCCTCGCGCGAGATCTCCCGCATGCCGGGATTGAACAGCCAGGGACCGGCGCCATGGGACTTTTCCTCGGGCTCGGCCCCGGCGGGCGTGAAATCGCGGTACGCCAGGCCGCGTTCCAGCAGCGCCTGGGCCAGTTGCCGGTGCAGGTGCAACCGATCGGACTGGTGATAAAGCTCGTCCCATTCCAGCTCAAGCCAGCGCAGCCCCTCGAAGATGGACTCGAGCGAGGCTTGCGTGTTGCGGTCCACGTCCGTATCGTCAATGCGCAGGATCATGGCGCCGCCGTGCCGTCGCGCGTAGAGCCAATTGAAGATATAGGTTCGCGCGCTGCCGATGTGCAGAAATCCTGTGGGAGAGGGAGCAAAACGCAGTCGCGGCATGAAAATTCCAGTATAACGAGCGGCTTCTCAGACCGGCGAGGTCAACGTCTGGTAAAGCCGCAACAGCTCGCCGGGAGACATCTGCTCGGCGCGCAGCCTGGTCTCGGGCAACGCATCGAGCCGCGGGAGAGCGTACCAGGGCGCCAGATTGTTGCGCAGCGTGCGCCGCTTATAACGGAAGCACCGCGCGGCGAACTCGAGGAAGGCAGGCAGGCGGTCCCGGTCCAGCAGGGGCGTCGCCCGCGGGGTCAGGCGGACCAGAGCCGAGCTCACCTCCGGCGGAGGAGAGAACGCGGAGGGCGGCACGCGGAACAGAATTTCCGGCTGCGCGACCGCCTGCACGCGCACGCTCAGCAGCCCGTACTCGCGCCGGCCCGGCGACGCGGCGATGCGTTCGGCCACCTCGCGCTGAACAAGCAGCACCGCTCGCTTCAAGCTCGGCAACAGCGCCAGCACCCGCTCGAGGATTTCCGATGTGATGTAGTAGGGGATGTTCCCGGCGATCACCGCCGGCCCCCACTGGCCGAGGTCCAGCGCGAGCACGTCGGCTTGAACAACCTCGACGGCTGTGGTGGTTTGGAAGCGCCGGCGGAGAAAATCGGCCAGCGCCGGGTCCAGTTCGACGGCGATCAGGCGCCGCGCTCGCGGGATCAGGAGCTCGGTCAGCGCGCCCTTGCCCGCTCCGATCTCCACGACTATGGGTTCGGTTTCGGGGCAGGCTGCCTGCGCGATTTTCTGGAGCAAGTCAGGGCGGCGTAGGAAATGCTGGCCCAGCTTGCGCGGCACAAACCGATCGGCGTCAGCTTCCCACGTCGAAGCGGTATTTGCTGAAGGAAACGGTCACCTTGCCGTAGGTCGGCTGACCGAAAGCGGTGGCGGGCCGGAAGCCTGTGAACAGGACGTAGTTCTCGATCGAGCGGCGCAATCGCGGGTTCTCAATCAGGGGATCGCCTTGGGCGATCGAATAATCCACCATGCGCCCGTGCCGGTCCACGGTCACTTCCAGGATGAAGCCCCCACCCTCGAAACCGAAGGGGGCGGGCGTGGCGACCGCGGCGTCCTGGACCAGGCCCACCAACGGCACGTCGTTGCCCAGCGAACGCTGGAAGAGCACGCTGGGCACCAGCATGGCAAAGAGGATGATGGCTGAGACTAACCCGCCCGCCGCCGGCAGGGCCACCGGTCGCATGAAGTTTTCCGCCCACAGCTTGACGCGGTCGGCCAGATGCGCCACCATCGCGCGGGGACTGCCGTAGGTCAGCCGGCGCACGCGTTCGTGCGAAGCCAGCAGCAACAAGGCGCCGGTCAGCTCGGGCGGCGGCGTCAGACCCGGCAGTTTCTGCAAAGCCTGGCGAAGGCGCCGCATCTGCTCGAAGGCCGCCGCGCACCGGGGGCACTCCTCCAAATGCGATACAACGTGCAGGTGTTCGGCTTCCGAAAGCCGCCCGTCCAAGTGCTCGGAGAGCGAACGTCGCACGTGCTGGCAGTTCATGGCGTTACCGTGCTGGCTCCACCGTCCAGCTCAAGCTCGGCTCGGGCTCCAGCCGCTCGGCCAGATCCCTGCGCAGCGCTTCGCGCCCGCGCTGGATCCTGGACTTCACCGTACCCAGAGCCACCTGGAGGATCTCTGCGATCTCCTCGTAGCTCAGCTCCTCGATGTCCCGCAAGACCACAGCGGCCCGAAAGCTGGGGTTCATGCGGGCCAGCGCCGCCTCGATCATGGCGTGCTGCTCCATCTCGACCACGTGGTCATAAGGGCTCGGACGCCGGTCCGGGATGCGATACCCGAAGCCGGGGGCCTCCCGGGTCCCTTCCAGCTCGACCTCTTGCCGGCGATGACGATTGAACCAACGCTGCTGATTGAACGCTTCGTTGACCGCAATGCGGTAGATCCACGTCTTCAGGCTGCTCTCGCCGCGGAACGATCCCACCTTGCGGAAGATTTTCAGAAAGACCTCCTGGACGACATCGCAAGCATCCGCGGGATCATCAAGCAGCCGGCAGACCAGGCTATAGACCGGCTGCTGAAACTGCCGGATCAGCGCCTCGTACGCCTCCTCGGAGCCGCTCCGCAGGCCTTCCAGCAGCCTTGCTTCATCCCAGTCGCCGGCCTCCTCCTCGACCGGCAGTCTCTGGGGTCCGTCTGCCTCCAACAAAATCCTGCTCTTCACGGTGACGCCTCGTGGGGCGAACCCACCTACACACTAGCAGGAAATGCTTCGCCTTGCAACTGATTGGACACCGCCAAATCGAGTGGGGTTCCCCACGAGGCCCGAGGAATCGGCGCCTGGGGCTACCGGACTGGTTTTTGCACCAGGGCGACGTCCACCGTGATCGTGACCTCTTCGCCGACGGCCACCCCGCCCGCGTCGAGCACACGGTTCCACGTCATCCCGAAGTCCTTGCGGTTGATCTTGGCGGTGGCGGTGGCCCCGGTCCGCAGTTCCCCACCCATTCCTCGAACCGGCTGCCCCGGTCCTTCCACGTCGAATACCACGGGGCGGGTCACCCCACGGATCGTCAATTCTCCGGCCAGCTTGTACCGCCCTGGTCCGGCGGGGGTGACCGAGGTCGAACGGAAGGTCATCTGGGGATACTTTTCCGCGTCGAAGAAGTCCGGGCTGCGCAGGTGCGCGTCCCGCTTGGGTTCCCGGGTGTCAATCGTCGCCACCTCGACTTGCGCCTCCACGACGGCGGCCGAAGGTTTGGCCGGGTCCCATTGCACCTTGCCCGTAATCTTGCCGAAGGATCCGCGGACCGTGGCGACCATCATGTGCCGCACGGCGAACTGCACAGAGGAATGCGCGCTGTCAATGACCCACTCTTGTGCGGGCGACAACCCGGCGACAATCAGTAGACCCAGTCCTGCTCGTAACCCGCTCATATCCGACTAGATGCTTCAAGCCTCGCCGGAGATGCGGGCCTCCGGCGCCTCAACCTTTCAGGTCCCGGAACGCGTCCTCGATCCGGCGCCTGGCTTCCCGGGTGGGTGGGGTCAGGGGCAGCCGCGGCGGCCCCCCGTAGTAACCCTTCAGATCCATGGCGTACTTCAGCCCCGGAACGCCGTAAACCGTCGTCACCAGAGCCGCCGCATGGGCGATCCGGTCCTGCCAGTCTTGCGCCGCCTCGTATTCGCGCGTGCGCACCGCCTCCCAGATCGCGAGCGTGGCCAGCGGAGCGGCATTGGCGAAGGCCAGCACTGCCCCCGCCGCGCCGACCATGAGCGAGGGGTACAGCGTCGGGGCCGATCCCACGAGCACCTGAAATCCGGGCCGCACCTCCCGGATCATCCGCATGACTTTTTCCAGGTTCCCCGAGCTCTCTTTGATCGCGATGATGTTGGGATGCTCGGAAAGGGCGGCGACGGCTTCGGGCGGGATGTCCAGACCGGTAGCCTGCGGCCAGTTGTAGATCATGATCGGGATGCGGGCCTGGTCGGCCACGGCGCGAAAATAGAGCGCCTGCGCCTGGGCATTGGCCAGCAGGTTCTTGTAGTAATGGGGCGTGCGCACCATTGCCGCCCGGTAGCCCAGCGAGGCGGCGCGGTTGGTCAACTCCACGGTCTCGCGCACGCTTTCCATGCCTGTGCCTGCGATCAGGATCTTGTCCGGGCCGGCGAACTCGGCCGTCCACTCCCACAGTCGCACCTTCTCATCCGGCGTGAGCATGACGCTCTCGCCCGTGGAGCCGCAGACGACGTAGCCGGCCAGGCCGGTCTGGTTCCAGCGCTCGATGTTGTGCTTGAGTTTGGCGCGGTAGATTTCGCCTTGAGCGTCGAAAGGCGTTGCGATGGGAGGGAAAATCCCTTGCAGCTTGAGCATGAATCAGAGTGGCGGGGAGCCTCGCCGGGCTCCCCGCTCCGACTTACGGAGTCACCTTGGCGAAGATGATCACCAGGGTGTACAAGGCCAGCGATTCGATCAGCACCAGGCCGAGCACCAGAGCGAAGCGGATTGCGGCTGCCGCTCCCGGATTGCGCCCCATGGCTTCCGCGGACGCCGCCACCGCCTTGGCCTGGGCGATGCCGCAGCCCGCCGAAGCAATGGCCATCGAAAAGCCGGAAGTGATCCAGATCCACTTGGTATCCGGTTGCCCGGCGCCCGGCGCCTGGGCGAACATCGGCGCCGCCAGCACCAGCAGCGCCAGCAACAGCAGGACTTTCCTTGCCGTCATGCGACTGTCTCCTTGTTATGAAATGGCTCCCAGGAGGTGGTTCCCGCCCTCGCAGGCTTCGGCGGGACGGGCTCACGCTGGAGAGCGATCAATCCCGGATCAGTGCTCCTCGTGCGCAATCGCCCCGGCCACGTACACCATGGTCAGCAGAGCGAAAACATATGCCTGCAAAAATGCCACGAAGACGTGCAGGCCCATGAAGACGGCCGGAACCACCAGATACGACAGGCTGATGAAGACCAGGGTGACTTGCTCGCCGGCGTACATGTTGGCGAACAATCGCACGGTGAGCGACAGCGGGCGTCCCAGATGGCTCACTAGTTCGATCGGGATCATGATGGGCGCCATCAGCGGCACCGGCCCCGCAAAGTGCGCCAGGTACCGTCCCAGGCCCTGGGCGCGAATGCCGGCCCAGTGATAGAAAAGAAACGCCGCCACCGCGCATCCCGCCGGCACATAGGGAAACATCGTAGGCGACTCGAAGCCCGGGATGATCCCCAACAGGTTCGAGAAGAGAATGAAAAGGAAGATGGTTCCGAAAAAAGGCAAATGAGCCCGGCCGCCGTGGCCCACCACCTCGTCGGCCTGCCCGCGCAGAAAGTTGTAGATGATTTCGAAGCAGTGCTGGAGCTTGCCCGGGCGATCCACCGAAAGCCGGGTCCGCAGAATGGCGAACGCCACGACAATGATTGCCGCCACCAGGATCTGCATGACGACGAAGTTGGACCACGGCCGCGCCGGATCCTGCGCTTGCAGCCCAAACCAGCCCAGAAGAGCGTTGGCCGCGCCGGCCAGATGATCGTTGAAAAGGCGGGTCAGCCAGAGTTCATGTTCCTGCATGGAAAAGCTCGTAGAGCAATTCCGCCAGCACGGCGGCCGCGGCGACCAGCAGACCGGCCAGGATCGCCGGCCCGCTGAATCCGAAGACTTTCACTATAACATAGGCGCCCGCGCCCAGCAGGACGTAGCGCAGCCCGAACAGCGCCGCCCAGCGCAGCCGCCGCGCGGCGCGCCGCGGATCCAGGCCCGCAGCCAGTTGTTCCAGCCAGCGGAAATTGGCCATGGCCCCCAGGGCGCCGGCCAGAAAGCCCGCTCCCCAGGCGGGACCCTCCAGCCACAGCGCGCCGGCCGTCCCGGCCAGCGCCAGCGCCATCATCAGGCGGCGGATGCGCGTCAGCGCGCGCTCCACGCGAATCGCCTCAACCTCGCTCATTTTCCAGATCCCGGCGCAGGGTCCGGATCAGCTCCAGGAAGCCGCCTGCGATCCCGAACAGGAGGAAAACAAGATACAAAAAATTTGTTTGAAACAAGCGGTCCAGCGCCCACCCCAGCGCATAGCCCGCGAACGTGCCGGCAGGCAGCAGGAAGGCCAGGCCGCTGTAACGGCCCACCAGCGCCCAGACGCTGCGTTTGCCCGTCATCTGTGCGGCCTCCCGGCGGCGGGCGGCGCCGGTCCCTCAACTGCTCATCGAGGCCAGGAACTCGGCGTTGTTGCGCGTCTTCGACAGCTTGTCCAGCAGCAGTTCCATGGCCTCCACGGGCGACAGCGGGGCCAGCACCTTCCGGAGCACCCACACCCGGTTCAGCTCCTCCTTGGGTTGCAGCAACTCTTCCTTGCGCGTGCCGCTTTTGTGGATGTCAATGGCCGGGAAGATGCGCTTGTCCACCAGGCGCCGGTCCAGGTGAATCTCCATGTTGCCGGTGCCCTTGAACTCTTCGAAGATCACGTCGTCCATGCGGCTGCCGGTGTCAATCAGGGCCGTGGCGATGATGGTGAGCGAACCGCCCTCCTCGATGTTGCGGGCCGCGCCGAAGAAGCGCTTGGGACGCTGTAAGGCGTTGGCGTCCACGCCGCCGGAAAGCACCTTGCCCGAGGGCGGCACGATCGTGTTGTAGGCGCGCGCCAGGCGCGTGATCGAGTCGAGCAGGATCACCACGTCGCGTTTGTGCTCCACCAGCCGCTTGGCCTTCTCGATCACCATCTCGGCGACCTGCACGTGCCGCGACGCCGGCTCGTCGAAGGTCGAGGAAATCACCTCGCCCCGGACCGAACGCTGCATGTCGGTGACCTCTTCCGGGCGCTCGTCAATCAGCAGCACGATCAGGACGATCTCCGGATGGTTGGCGGTGATCGAGTTGGCGATGGACTGCAACAGCATGGTCTTGCCGGTGCGCGGCGGGGAGACGATCAGCCCGCGCTGGCCTTTGCCGATGGGCGTCAGCAAGTCCATGATGCGCCCGGAGTAATTGTCCCGCGTGGTTTCCAGGCGGATCCGCTGGTTGGGATACAGCGGCGTCAGGTTGTCGAAGAAGATCTTGGTGCGCGCTTCCTCGGGCGGCTCGAAGTTGATGGCGTCCACCTTGATGAGGGCGAAGTAGCGCTCGCCCTCCTTGGGCGGGCGAATCTGGCCCGAGATGGTGTCGCCCGTGCGCAGATCGAAGCGCCGGATCTGCGAGGGAGAGACGTAGACGTCGTCGGGTCCGGGCAGGTAGTTGTACTCGGGGGCGCGCAGGAAGCCGAAGCCGTCGGGCAGGCATTCCAGCACGCCTTCGGAGAAGATCAAGCCCGCTTTTTCGGCCTGCGCCTGGAGGATCTTGAAAATCAGCTCCTGCTTGCGCATGCCCGCCGCGCCCGTGATCCCCAGATCCTTGGCGATCTGGTTGAGCTGTTGGATGCTCATGTCCTTGAGCACCTTGAGGTCGAGCGAGGGCGCCGCGGTGGTGGTTTCCTTGTTGCCGGACTTTTCCCCCTGCTTGCGTTTGGGCGGCGCGGCCGGGGGAGCGCTTTCAGTCGCTTTGGCCTCGCCCGCCGGCGCGGACGGCGCCTTGGCCTCCGCGGGGGCGGGCGGCCTGGAATCGGCCGCCGCGGCCGGTTTCTCCTCCTGGGTGGCGATGGCCGGGGGATTGGCCTCCTGAACGGTGCTCGGATTGGCTTTGGTTTCGCGCTCTTCCATCTGGTTCGGCAAGGTCGTTACTCCTCCCGCCGCACCCGGAAGGCCCGGGTGGGCGAAAAACCATTTCTCAGTGAAGTTGTTCCTCGCTGGCCTGGACCACCATTTCCACAGGCGTCGGAGCGGGCAGCGTCACGGCCGGCAACTCCCGCTCCAGTGCGATCTTGAGCACCTCGTCCATGGATTCGACGAAGTGCAGCTTCATCTGATTGCGGATGTTTTCGGGAATGTCGGGCAGATCCTTCTCGTTGCCTTTGGGCAGCACGGCCTCCAGGATCCCGTGCCGGTGGGCGGCCAGCAGTTTCTCCTTGAGGCCGCCGATGGGCAGCACTTTGCCGCGCAGGGTGATCTCGCCCGTCATGGCCAGGTCGCCGCGCACCGGCACCTTGGTGAGGGCGCTGACGATGGCCGTGGCGATGGTGATGCCGGCGGAGGGTCCATCCTTGGGAATGGCGCCCTCGGGCACGTGCACGTGAATGTCAATGTGCCGGTAAAAATCGCGCGGCAGGCCCAGCATCTGGGCGCGGGAGCGGATGTAGCTCATGGCCGCCTGGGCCGATTCCTGCATGACGTCGCCCAGCTTGCCGGTGGTGATCAGCTTGCCCTTGCCGTCCACGACGATCGCTTCGGTGGTCAGAAGCTGCCCGCCCACCTCGGTCCAGGCCAGTCCGACGGCGGCCCCGATCTCGTTGCGCTTTTCGGCCTCCAGATCGCGGAACTTCTGCGGACCCAGGAAACGCCCCACCGCTTCGGCGTCCACCATGACCTTCGAGGGTTCCGTGCGCGGCTTGCCGCTACGGGCGTTGACCACGGCGCGCGCCACCTTGCGGCAGATGTTGCCGATCTCGCGCTCCAGGTTGCGCACGCCCGCCTCGCGCGTGTAGTAGCGGATGATCTCCAGCAGTCCTTCCTCGGTGAACTCCACCAGAGCCGGGGTCAGCCCGGTCTGCTTCATCTGCTTGGGAACCAGGAAGCGTTTGGCGATCTCCAGCTTCTCGGGCTCGGTGTAGCCGGACAGCCGGATGACCTCCATGCGGTCCTGCAAGGCCGGCGGCACGGTGTGCAGCACGTTGGCCGTGCAAATGAAGAACACCTGGCTGAGATCGTACTCCACGTCGAGGTAGTGATCCATGAACATGTAGTTTTGTTCCGGATCGAGCACCTCCAGCAACGCGGCCGAGGGGTCGCCGCGAAAGTCGGTGGACATCTTGTCCACTTCGTCCAGCATGAAGACCGGGTTGCGCGTGCCCGCCTTGCGCATCATCTGGATGATCTGGCCGGGCAGGGCGCCGATATAGGTGCGCCGGTGACCGCGGATCTCGGCCTCATCGCGGACGCCGCCCAGAGACAGGCGCACGAACTTGCGGCCGGTGGCCCGGGCGATGGACATGCCCAGCGAGGTTTTCCCCACGCCCGGCGGCCCCACAAAACACAGGATCGAACCCTTGGGCTGCTTGACCAGGCGCCGGACGGCGAGGAACTCCAGGATCCGCTCCTTGACCTTCTCCAAACCGTAGTGATCCTCTTCCAGAACCTTCTCGGCGTATTTCAGATCCCGGATCTCGCGCGTACGCTGCTTCCAGGGCACCGCGAGCAGCCATTCCAGATAGTTGCGCGAGACGGTGGATTCGGCCGACATGGGCGGCATGTTTTCCAGGCGTCGCAGCTCCGCCATCGCCTTTTCGTAGGCGTCCTTGGTCATGCCGGCCGCCTCGATCCTCTTGCGCAACTCGTCAATCTCGCTTTTTTCGCCGCGACCCAGTTCCTTCTGGATGGCCTTGATCTTCTCGTTGAGGTAATATTCCTTCTGCGCGCGCTCCATCTGGCGCTTGACGCGCCCCTGGATGGCCCGATCCACGTTGAGCTTTTCGATCTCGATGTCGAGCATGTCGGCGATACGGCCGAGCCGCTCGATGGGATCGAAAATCTCCAGCAGCTCCTGCTTTTCTTCCACCGTAAGCTGGAGATTGGCGGCCACCGTGTCGGCCAGTCGCCCCGGATCATCCACGCGGATGGCGGCCACCACCGTCTCATAATTGAGGTTCTGGCTCAGCTTGACGTACTGCTCGAACAGCGAGGTCACGCGCGCAATCAGCGCATCCAGTTGCGGGCCGGGCTCGATCTTGAACTGGAACGTGCGCACCACGGCGCGGAAGAAGCCTTCCTCGTCGCTGACGGAGATGATCTTGCCGCGCTCCAGGCCCTCGACCAGGACCTTGATGTTGCCGTCCGGCAGCCGCAAGCTCTGCACGATGTTGACGATCGTGCCTACCTGATAAATCTCGTCCGGACGGGGTTCGTCCACGGTGGCGTCGTGCTGGGTGGCCAGAAAGATCTTCTTGTCCGTGGCCAGCGCCTCCTCGAGAGCGCGCACGCTGGATTCACGGCCCACCACGAACGGGGTCATCATGTGCGGGAAGATCACCACATCCCGCACCGGCATCATCGGCAAGCGGCGAGTTTCGGATTTTTCCTTGGAGGAAAGCATGATTGCCTGATTGTGTCATCCCGGCGGCCCGATTCCCGGGTCGGCGACCGCCCACCCCTGGAATCCGCTTGTCATGCCCCCCAGATTCGGACCAGCCGGGCTGCGCCGCGGCTCCGTCAGCGGACCCGCAACGAGCGAGCCTTCAGCCCGCCTTTTCCAACAACGCGAGGTTGATCTTCCTCGACATGACCATCTCCTTGGTGACCAGAAACTCACGCACTTTCCGGTACGAGGGGAGATAGTACATGAGGTCGAGCATCAGCTCTTCCAGGATCATGCGCAGGCCTCGCGCCCCTACCTTTCGCTCCAGGGCCAGGGTGGCGATGGCTTCCAGCGCATCCTCGCTAAATCTCAGTTTAACATTTTCGAACTCGAACAGTTTTTGATACTGGCGGACGATCGCGTTCTTGGGCCTGGTCAGGATCTCGATGAGGGCGCTCTTGTCCAGCTCCTCCAGCACCGCCACCACCGGCAGCCGGCCCACGAACTCGGGGATGAATCCGAACTTGATGAGATCTTCGGGCTGCACCTGGGCCAGCAGGTCCGTGTCACGCCGCCCGATCACCACGCCGTCGCGCTGTTCCGGGTCCAGGAAGCCGATGGTCTTCTTGCCGACTCGCCGGGCGATGATCTTTTCCAGACCCACGAAGGCCCCGCCGCAAATGAACAGAATGTTGGTGGTGTCCACCGGCGTGAATTCCTGGTGCGGGTGCTTGCGCCCGCCCTGCGGCGGCACGTTCGCAATCGTCCCCTCCAGAATCTTCAGCAGAGCCTGCTGGACACCCTCGCCGGAGACGTCGCGCGTGATCGAGGGATTCTCGTCCTTGCGGCTGATCTTGTCAATCTCGTCAATGTAGATGATGCCCTGCTGGCAGCGTTGTACGTCCCAGTCGGCGTTCTGCAACAGGCGCAGGATGATGTTCTCGACGTCCTCGCCCACGTAGCCGGCTTCCGTCAGCGAAGTGGCGTCCGCAATCGCGAAGGGCACGTCCAGGATGCGCGCCAACGTCTGCGCCAGCAAGGTCTTGCCGGAGCCGGTGGGACCGATCAGCAGGATGTTGGATTTGGACAGCTCGACGTCGGAGCTGCGCTGGCGGCTCATGTGAATGCGCTTGTAATGGTTGTAGACCGCCACCGCCAGTTTTTTCTTGACCGCCTCTTGCCCGATGACGTACTGGTCCAGGTATTCCTTCAGCTCCTGCGGCTTGGGCAGCTTGTGCGGCGTGGAGAAGGCCGCCTCGTGGCGGTCTTCCTCCAGAATCGAGTTGCACACTGCCACGCATTCATCGCAGATATAAACACGCGGGTAATCCCCCGGGGAAGAGATCAGCTTGCCGACGACGTCCTGGCTTTTGTGGCAGAAAGAACAGCGCAGCGGCTCATCCGGACCAGAACGTCTCACCTTCGCGCTCCCCGGCCGTGCTTTTGGGCGGGCCGCCTCATGGTCGCCGACCTGCTTCTATTATCGCCCGATCAGGGCGGGGAAGCAATGAGGCGTCGCGTTCGCGGTTTCCCGTCCGGACGTCCCGACGCACCCCGGCGGAACATACTCGCCACCGAGGGCCGAGAGCGTTTCGGTGGCGCCGACTCCATTTCATGAAGCCAGTTCGGCGCCGACTTCCCGGGCGAACTGTTTCATCAGGCGCGCCAAGCGTTCGGCTTGTTCCCGGTAACGGTCATACAGGTTGTAGAGCTCGCACGGGTCCCACTCCAGGTGGAAGAGTTCCGGCACAGGCGCCTCCGGCGAAGCGCCGCTTTCGGTTCGGCTGCGGGCGAAGCGATATTTCCACGGACCCTCGCGCACCGCTTCCAGCGTCTTGCCCAGGAAGTAATAAAAATGGGTTCGGGGCGAGGGTCTGCCGTCCCGCAGCAGGGGCATGAGGTCGAAGCCGTCGCAGACCCGATCCTGCGGCAGGCTTGCCCCTGCCGCGCGGACAATCGTGGGAAACAGGTCGAGCGCAGAAGTGATCTCCGGGCAGACCTGACGCGGCTTGACGACCCCGGGCCAGCGGACAATGCACGGAACTCGCAGGCCGCCTTCGTACGTGGTCCCCTTGGCCCCGCGCAACGGGCCTTTGGATCCCGTATGCCAGGGTTCGACGCCCTTGGCCAGCATGCGGGCGGGCAGATTGTGCCACGGCCCGTTGTCGCTGGTAAAAAGGACCATGGTGCGCCCATCGAGACCCTCTTCTTTCAACGTGCGCAGAATCTCGCCCACCGACCAATCCAACAGCTCGACCACATCCCCGTACAACCCGCCGCGGGAGCGTCCGCGCCACTCGGGCGGCACGCTGAGCGGCAAGTGCGGCATGGAATGGGCCAGGTACAGGAAGAAGGGCCGGTCCTTGGCCGAGCGGATGAAGCGCACAGCCTCCTCGGTATAGCGAAGCGTCAACCGGGATTGATCGGTCAAGTCCTCGACTGCTTCGGCGTCGCGATAGAGGTAAAGCGGCCGGCTGGTCTTCACCCACGGCGGAATCATGTCGTTGCTGTACGGCAGGCCGAACCAGGCGTCGAAGCCGCGGCTGGTGGGCAGGTATTCTTTGGGCTGGAATCCGAGGTGCCACTTGCCGATGATCATGCTGCGGTAGCCGCGCGGCTTGAGCACCTGAGGCAAGAGGATTTCGCCGAGTGGCAAACCACCGACGCTGTCCGGCCCCAAATTGCCCGGTTGCCCGGCGCGTACGGAGCAGCGCCCCGTGAGCAGTCCCACGCGTGAGGGCGTGCACACGGGCGCGGCGGCGTAGAACGACGTGAAACGCATGCCTTCCTCGGCCATGCGGTCCAGATTCGGCGTGCGGATCACCGGACTGCCGTAGCAGCCGAGGTCACCGTAACCCAGGTCGTCGGCGAACAGGATAATGAAGTTCGGCGGCGGGATTGCGGCCGGCGAGAGGACCTTGGCGCCGGCCAAGGCCGCGGCGCCATCCAGGAACTCTCTTCGACTCTGGCTGCGCATGGCTAACATGATAGCGGCAGATTGTCGCGACCAGCCAATCGGCTCTGTGTGCGACGCCGTGCCCGTGCGGATGCGACGCCCACCGGAAATGAGCGCCGATGCCTGCCCGCCGACAGCCGATCTCGAGCGCGTGACAGCTTACGAGCCTTGCCAGGCAGCCCGGCGCCTGCGGCGGCTCTGCGGAAAACCTCCTCCACGTTTCCGACCTTGGGCAACTTGCCTCGGGCTGCCGGTCGCGGCTATACTGTAGCCCACGCCTTGGCAGCGCAGCTCAGCCAGCCGGTTTTCGACGCGGAGTATCTGGAGCGGCTCCTGGCGCGCGACCCTGTAGCCGAGCAGCAGTTCGTTCGTCATTTTGGAGAGCTGATTCGGATGGTCGTTCTGGCGCGAACCCGGTCGGCCCGCCTGGTCGAGGATGTGACCCAGGAAACGTTTCTGCGCGTGCTCCAGCTCTTGCGACGCCAGGGCGGGCTGGAGAAGCCGGAACGGC
>Ga0197142_1001725_pt1 | contig 19677 bp, 25 predicted proteins | sample GBS60_MetaG_FD_148614 | JGI IMG/M metagenome (GOLD analysis project Ga0197142, IMG submission 148614) | Sediment microbial communities from Great Boiling Springs, Gerlach, Nevada, United States - GBS 60_MetaG | ecosystem: Environmental > Aquatic > Thermal springs > Hot (42-90C) > Sediment... | reverse complement strand
GCCGCCGTTAGCACGGTGCCAGAGGCTGAGGCTGATCTCTCAAAAGCCTTTACAGTAAACGTTGTTGGGACCGAAAACCTCCTCAAAATATCTGCTGAAATCGGCCTTGATAGGATAGTTTTTGCATCTTCAGCCGCCGTATATGGCGATAATCCAAGAGCTGTTTCTGAAAATACCAAGCCAAACCCACTAGGGGTTTATGGATCAACGAAGCTACTAGGAGAAAGGCTCCTCGAATCCTACAGCAGATCCCATAACATAAAGTCTGTAGCCCTCAGAATCTTCAACGTATACGGTGGTGAGAAGGGGACAGGAGTTGTAGACTGCTTCCTCAGATCATGCCTCGAGGATAAACCACTCACAATCTACGGCAACGGGGAACATGTAAGAGATTTCATACATGTGGATGATGTGGTAGAGGCCATAATAAAAGCTCTCAAATACACAGAGAAAGGATCCCTGTTTGAGAGATTTAACATAGCAACAGGCCGCCCAACCACCATAATAGAGCTGGCCCGTATGATTTTAACAGCCTATGGAAAGCCGTTGAGGCTCATCAAACATGAAGCTGAGAGAAGCGGCGACATCAGATTCAGTCTAGCTGATGTCACCCGTGCCCAGACAATTCTAGACTTTAAGGCGTCAACAACACTCGAGAATTGGATCAGCCTCAAGGCGAGGGAGTTGAATTAGATGGTTTTAACTGCCAAGATCTTTGAGATTAAGCAGGCTACAACCTTGGATGAGATAGCGATCAAGCTTCAATCCATACGGTTGGTTGAGAATGAGAAATTTGGGGAGAAGGAGTTTGAGTTGTTGACTACTGTTGGAGACTTGAGCATGTCGGGGAAGAGGCTGATGGGGATTTTAAGCAGGGACAAGATTATATTGGTTAATCAGAGGGGTGAGCAGGTTCCTGTTCTAAAGACCACGACGGCACCGATAATAATATGGAATGATAGGAATAGAATCTTTCTCATGGTGCTTCAGAAGAAACATTTCGCAAATTATGTTGCATCATTCCTATCCCACCAATTATTCCTCAACTATAGAAGCATAGTCGAGGCGACAATAAGCCATGATAGCCTGCGGATGTTCCATGAGAAGAACCCTGAAGCGACTAAGGTGATCTATTTTGACAATCTGGACTTTCCGGGAGTTGATAAGGTAGCCCTCTACGGTGAGTCTCTGAGTAGCACGGGGAAGTATGAGGAATATTTGTCTCACGGTAGAATATGGTATCTTGTTTTCTCGGTTAAAGGGTCTAGCGCGGTGCTCGGTGTGAGCAGGAACTGTGTAGTTGTTTCGTTCTCACGCATCACCGAATCCCAGTTCATAGACTATATTTTCGATAATGTATGTCCGTTAATCTCCTAAAGATAGGCCCTCTGGGCGGCGTCTGAGAGCTTCGTATATATCCGCTCCATGATTATTGGGGTCAGTGACTCGGCCTTGGCGGGGTTGGATATGTATAATGTGAGTTGGAGATCTACGTTATCGCCGTCTACTCCGACAACCTTAACCTCCGCCGCTCTTCCCGAGGCCATCTCACTTTTTGCGATGTCGACTCCTGTCTTGAGCATCACAACCTTTGCATCGGCTATTGGTATGCGCCTCCCATCCACCCTCACCCTGAGTGTTATAAGGCCAGCCCCTGATTTTGTGAGGTTGACAATCTTAGACGTCATTAAAACTGAGTTGGGGACGTAGATCTTCCTGAGATCTGCTGTCATGAGTTCGGTTGCGAATGTCCTGACAGCTATAACCTTAGCTCTGAGATCACCCACCTCCACATAGTCTCCCTTAGACACCGTGCCGTTGAGTCTCAATGCGTCGCCTGAGAAGATCTCCCGGAGTGGTCTGTTGAGAAGGATCAGGGCAAGGGAATACAGGAGGATGGTGGGTAGGAGATCCAGGTTAGCACGCTCCAATATTATGATGGGAAGGATGATTATTGTGGCTGCGGTTATAACGAGTCGGAAGAGCCCGCCAAGCCTCTTGGAGATCCTGTCTATTAGGGATCCTATCAGCCACCTAGCCAGTATAAATGCTGTTAGTGAAAGGACTGTGTAGAACGCTATCTCCAGTGCTTGCGGCGGGATTTCAAGAGCCGGCACCATCATGGTGGGACTGTTTGGCGCCTCCTTTTAACCTAGGGCTATGAGTCTAACCGATGATATGCTTTCTGAGATTACTGGGATATTGCCTAGCCGCTTTTGAAGAATTCCAGATTAGGGTCTCTCCCAATCTCAGATGTTTTTATCAGCTTAGCCGAAAGTGATCTGCCCTTCTTTATCACATTAAACCCGCAGATGGGACATCTAGTCTCACTCACCCTCGACATCTTCTCCCTCTCGAAGACAAGGCCACATCTCACACACTTGTAGAGTATTCTATGCTCGCCCACATCCTGTGCCATGTTAACCCTACAGTGGACTGAGATGCCATTACATAAGTATGATCCGATATGCCTAAATACGTAGGGCAAACATGTGAATGGAGATGCCGCGAGTAAGTTTCACACTATTTCTGATAAGCTTCAATGTTTTCACCTCCGGCGCGGTAGTAATGGCTTTGGAGCTGGCCGGCAGCAGGCTTCTAGCACCGATCTTCGGAAACAGCATATTTGTCTGGGGTAGTCTGATAGGAGTGGTCCTCACAGCCCTGGCAGCTGGATACACGATAGGAGGGCGTCTGGCAGATCTTTCACCAAACCCGAGAACCTTCTCCACCATAGTCTTCACAGCTGGACTGTTTACAGCTTCCACCCCCTACATATCACCGATTATTCTCGAGTCCGTCCAACTCAACCTCGCCGATGACAGGCTAGGCCCTCTCGCAGCAACAACAGGACTCTTGTTTATCCCAAGCCTCTTGATGGGGATGGTCTCCCCCTTCGGTGTTAAGCTCGTCGCATCAATCAGGGGTAGAGTGGGTAGTTCAGCGGGTGATGTCTACTCCCTCTCGACGGTAGGAAGCATAGTGGGAACTTTCTCCACTGTTTTCATACTCATCCCAGTGTTGGATGTTAGGACGATAATCTTGGGCGGCGGGCTCTTGCTAATGGCTGCATCCTCCCTACTACTCGGTAAGGGTGCGAAGCTCCTAGTGGCCGTTGTCGCCCTCTTCAGCATCTCACCCATCGGATACTACGCCCAGCTGGCCACCTCAGGTTCGGGCGAGGTTCTATACTCGAAGGAGACGCCTTACAACAGCCTAGCAGTTGTGGAGAGGGATGGGGTGCGAACACTATATCTCAACGGCCTACCCCACAGCGGCATGAACACCTCCAACCCAACCCAGCTCATATACAGGTATACTCGATTTTTCGAAGCAGGCCTCTTAGCCAGCCCCAATCCCGGGAAAGTCCTCTTTGTAGGCGGTGGCGGATTCTCAGGCCCAAAATACTTCCTCAAAATGTATCCAAATGTCTACGTGGATGTGGTGGAACTCGATCCCGAGGTCATCTACACAGCATACAGTTTTTTCCAGGTCCCAGCAGATAGTAGACTGATGGTGGCAAATGATGATGGCCGTAGATTTCTAACAATATCTGAGAAGTCATATGATCTGATCGTCCTAGACGCATATGCGAAGACTTATGTTCCGTTCCATCTTATGACTCTCGAGTTCTTCCAGCTTCTCCATGAGAGGCTTGACGGGGACGGGGTTGTAGTCAGCAACCTGATAGCCTCCCTCTCAGGTGATACTTCAGGGATCCTATGGTCTGTGTATAGGACTATGTCCCAGGTCTTTCCCCGGATCTATATCTACCGGGCGTCTGAGGTGGGGGGGAATGTGGTCCAGAACCTTATCCTTCTGGCATGCAAGGATCCCAACTGTGTGGTGAGGGCTGAGGATGCGAAAGATCCAGGCCTAACACAGCTCATCAGGAATAATCGCTGGGATAACATCCCACTCCTAGATGAATATCCAATCCTGACTGATAATTACTCTCCCGTCGAATCTCTCATCAACCCCATTACAGGCAGGCCCTACTCCATCGAACTGGAGGGGTATCAGTTCGGTTTACCCACCCTCTTCTACGTGGGGAGCAACACGCTGGCCCTCACCGTAGTCACCCTCTCCCTCTTCTACTGGCTTCTCCGACTGTTTTTCGGTAGATATCGTTAAGAGCATGGAAATGATTATCCCATACGTGATATTCAGGGACCGGAGCCATGCTGGATTGGAGGTGGCCTCACTAGTGGAGCATCTCAGGGGCGAGGATTGTATTGTCCTGGCGATTCCAAGGGGTGGGGTTGTGGTGGGTTATGAGGTGGCTAAGGCCCTAGGCTGTTTAATGGATGTTATAGTCCCGAGGAAGATAGGTGCTCCCGGCCAGCCGGAGCTGGCTATAGGTGCTGTCTCTGAAGACGGCTCCGTCTATTTGGATGATTACTTGGTTAGGCTTGTTGGGGCTGATCAGGATTATATTGATAGGGTGGTGGAGTCTGAGCTGGCTGAGATTAGGAGGAGGGTTGGAGTGTATAGGCGTGGTAGGCCTGTTCCGGATGTAGCTGGGAAGGTGGTGATACTTGTTGATGATGGGCTTGCAACGGGTGCGACGGTCTTGGCTGCGATAAGGCATTTGAGAGGTTTAGGTCCTAGGAAGATCGTAGTGGCTGTCCCTGTTGCTGCTAGGGAGACTGTTGAGAAGGTTCGGAGGGAGGCTGATGAGGTCTTATCTAGGCATATGCCTCGGGATTTTTACGCCATAGGCCAGTTCTACCAGAGCTTTGAACAGCTCTCGGATGAAGAGGTGATGGAGCTCCTTACTTGCGTGGGGTTGGAGAGGGATGGGGGGTCAGGCTGATCTTCTGCCATACACACTCCTCGGGCTGATGCTGATCATCGCCGGCATTTTACTGGTGATAGCACCGCTCCTCCTCCGCTTCTTCGAGGGATTGGACAGGATCCACCCATTAATCCTGGTGGGATTCCGGATCGACGGCCTCTATATCGGGACGTCGCCAATCATAATTATCAGCTTACTCGTGGTTTACCTGCTTCTAAGGTTTTGGCGTGGTTGAGCTATTTCTTGGATGTGAGGGCTTTAACCGCCTGCTCCATGAGCTGCCTCCCCTTAGGTGTTAAGGTCCGCCCTCTCCGACCCAAGGTTGTCACAAAACCAGCCTTCTCCAGCTGTTTTAGCTGGAGTCTGATTATGGCGCCACCGCCCTTCACATGTCTCGGCGGCCTCATACCCGGCCTATGCCTGCCGCCATAGTATTTCCTCAGCCTCGAGACCCCTATCGGCCCGAGGATGTACAGCTTCCTCATTATAGAGGCCCCCCTTATGAACCACCAGTCCGGGTTTACTGGTGGATGCTTACGGTCCATGGAGGTCTTGACGAACCCGGCCCAGGCGGGTGGCTCGAGGGCCCTGGTATTCTTAAGGTATTCTGCAACCCTTCCAATCAGCTTCTCAGGCTGGACGAGCTTAACTATGTTAACCAACCCCTGTCACGCCCGAGCTTTTAGATAGTGGCTTGTTTTTAACTCTGAACTGGAAGCGTCTCACATACCCGCATTTAAGGCATCTTAAGGTCACATGCCTAGTCCGGCCCCGCCTCACCCTTATAGTGAATGTGGAGGGTCCTGTAAAGGGTGTCCCGCACTTACGGCAGAACCTCCTCCTCAAGCCGGTGGGAAGCCTTACCCGGTATTTCATCGCAATCCTCTGGGCGGTTCTTACGGCAGTCACAGCATAGTCGGGGTATAGGCTGTAATATCTTACGGCGAAGTCCAAGAGTGCTGCGATCCTAGACAGTGCCAGACCCTTTACCCGCCTAGCATCAGACCTCCTCAACCCAAATCAGTCAAATACCCGTCTATTTACACATTTAACTGGGATTGGACACCCTACACCTAGTTATAGCAGAGGCGCCCCTCGAGCTGGTTCCTACGGAGATACAGGATCATCCAGCCGTTAGACGACACGCCTCCAAGCTGGGGAAGAGATCTGGCGAGATTCTCCTAGACAGGTCATACCATCACTGGGCTATGAGGAATCTGCCCGACTCTGAAAAAAGGGGTAGGCCCGATATAGTCCACTTCACACTCTTGGAGGCTCTCGGCTCACCCCTCAACCTGATGGGTAGGCTCAGGACGTGGATCTCAACCTATGACGGCCATATACTAGAGGTCGACCCGACGACGAGGCTCCCCAGGGTTTATGAGAGGTTTAAGGGGCTTATTGAGAAGCTCTACATGGAGGGTGAGACTAGGACGGAATCCGGTATGAGACTCATGGCCCTCAGACGCATGACTCTCCAAACCCTTGTAGGGGAGATCTCACCAGATAAAATCATACTTCTGAGTGAGAGGGGTGAGAGGCTGGTCCAGCGAACTCTAGCGGAAATCCTTCTCTCAGCTTCAAGGCCGATGGCTATCGTAGGCGGCTTCCCCCACTCCGACTTTAGAGATGAGACGAAGTCCATAGCTGAACGGGTTGTCTCAATTTCCGAGTTTTCCCTTGAGGCTTGGGTTGCGGTCTCTAGACTGCTCTGCGCCGTTGAGGGAGTGCTAAAGGGTGATATAGGGGCTTCCCATATTATATGACGTATGCCCCTGAAGAAGAGGGAGGCCCCGCGGCTTCCCAGCGAGGAGTCGGATGTTGAGTATGTGGAGGATTTCGGCGTCAGGGTCAGGCGTGCCCGGGAGGCTCTTGGACTATCACAGTCAGAGCTGGCAACTCAGGTTAAGACAAAGGAGACCGTAATTAAAAAGATAGAGCAGGGTGAGTTTAACCCGCCCATAGATCTGGCGAGGAGGCTGGAGAAGACCCTGAAGATTGAGATTTTGCAAGAGTCGGTTGAGGAGTCACCCAAACAACTGCCCAAACAGCCCCCGCCCTCCGGCTACACCCTAGAGGATGTGTTAAAGAGGCAGCAGGGTAAATAGCTCGTATGGTGTGATGGGATGGGGTGAATGGTCAAGGGTTGAGGGTTGCCGTCGTCCAGCGCATGTCCCATAGGAGTGAGCACAACCTAGATGAGCTGAAGGAGCTGTGTCGGGCTGCTGGATACGATCCCTGCTACTCTCTAACCCAGGTGAGGCCAGCCCACCCACGATATAACATAGGGCCCGGCAAGGTTGATGAACTTAGAAATGCCGTGAAAAGGCTAAATCTCTCAAAGGTTTTCTTTGAGAATGATATAAAGCCGGTCCAAGAGTATAACCTGGCCAAGTCTTTAGGTGTTCCAGTGCTTTCACGGACACAGCTTATACTGGAGATATTTACGAAGAGGGCGGCGTCCAGCGAGGCTAAGCTTCAGATCAGACTGGCTGAGCTGAGGTATGAGCTGTCACGGGCCCGTGAGAAGGTTAGACTGGCTAAGAAGGGTGAGCAGCCAGGCTTCCACGGTCTAGGCGCATACGAGGCCGACGTCTACTATAACGAGATCAGCAGGCGTATGATCTCCATTATGGAGAAGCTGGCGGTCATTAAACGGCGTAACACTCTGTTAAGGACTAGGAGGGCTGAGGATGGGATTCCCACAGTGGCTTTGACGGGATACACCAACGCTGGGAAAACAACCCTGTTTAACCTACTCTCAGATGAGCAGCGGCCCGTAAGCTCCCAAATGTTCACCACATTATCCACGGCGACTAGGCTGACCACTTTTGAGGGGAGAAAGGCATACATCTCAGACACCGTCGGCTTCATCCGAAACCTCCCACCCCTAGTGGTAGACGCCTTCAACTCCACGCTCAGCGAGTTCACCTATGCCGATCTCATACTGCTTGTCGTGGATATCTCCGAAGATGTTAGAACCGTCTCAGAAAAGCTTGAAACATCCCTCTCAATACTCCATGAGGTCGGGGTGAGGAATAACCCAATCCTAATAGTTTTCAACAAGCTGGACCTGTGTGGGGGAGACGCCCTTAGTAAGGTGGAGTGTTTACAGCTCCAGCAGCCATATGTTCTCGTCTCAGCGCATACGGGTGAGAATATCGGGCAGCTATGTAAAATGGTGAGTGTCTTGATGGGAGGTTATGTGAGGATTAGGGCTGTCCTAGGTAATGGTGACTTGGGCCATGAGCTTATCTCAAGCCTCCGCCGGGACGCCCATCTTATACATCTAGATTATGGCGCCGATAAGATAGAGCTGGAGGCTGACACGCCGATAGGGCTGGCCGAGAGGATCCGCAGAGCTGCAACAGCCTTCCAGGTGGTGGGTTGATATGAGTTTGGAGGCTGTGAGGATGATTGCTGACTTTCAGTTTGACGGTGTTGGATCACAGCTTTTCCCAGATAGCTGCAGGGTTGAGATATCACCTTCGACAGGCAGGGCTAGGAGAGTCTGGCTTGAACAGACGCTCCTCGCCACAGTCCGGCCTAGAGACGGCCTCCTCTCCCTAACGATGGATGGTGGGCTGGTCCTCGCAGGGATCACCAAGCCTCCGCGATTCCGTGTCATGGTTGCCTCTGAAGCTTCTCCCATGGTGGCTGAGGGGAGGTCTGTCTTCTCCCGCCATGTAGTCGATTGTGATAGAATGATTGTACCGGGTCAGGAGGTTTTGGTGGTGGATCTGGATGATAGGCTGTTGGCTGTGGGTAAGGCGTTATTGTCGGGGTGGGAGATGGGAAGGCTGGCTCGTGGGGTTGCGGTAAAGATAAGGGCCTCGGCTGGGATGGTTTTTAAGTAGAGGGAATACAGGGCTGGTGGAAGTTGAAGAGGCTGAGTCCAAGGGAGCTGAGGCGTCTCCAGTCACGTATGATGGGCAACCTAGGGCTGGACATAGAGGAGATGGGTGTGGCCGAGAAGGTTATCATAAAACTGGCCGACAGGGAGATCATCTTAAAGGGCCCAAACATCATCTCGTTGAAGGTTGAGAAGGAGAGAATCTACCAGATTGTAGGCGGGGAGGTGGAGGAGACGGCTGGAAAGGAGGTTCAACAAGCCTATGAACCCAGTCAAGAGGATGTTATACTGGTAGCAGCCCAGACAGGCGTGGCCGACGAGGATGCTAGAAGGGCCTTGATTGAGACAGGCGGAGACCTAGCCAAGGCTATCCTACTGCTCAAGAGCCGCCGCTAACATTTCTGAGGATAAGATAGAGATCGCCAATATTAGAACTCCGGAGAATGCTGAAAGCATCTTCCAACTTGGCTCCCTTTCCCAATCTCACCGAAAGGCCCCCTGTGAGATGCTTCGCCAGCTCAGCAGCAGCCTCCCAGGATTTTCTCTGCTCCAGTCCGTCTAAAATGCTTGTGCTATATCCACCCTCCACCCTACCCGTTATCTCCATCACACTCCTACGGCCGTGGGCGAGAAGATCCAGTTTGTAAAATCTTTCAGCAGCGGCGGAGTAACATCCGCCGGATATCAAAATCCTCACACCCTCACGGCCGAAACGTTCACAGAGCATGGTTAGCCTCCCAACAAAATCCTTCAAGGAATGGATATCGCCACCAACTCCCATTTTCTGCAAGACCTCAGCCATCCCGCATGGTGCCATGATGAGGTGAGCGGGCGGATCCAGCCTCCAGAACTTTAAAACGCTCTTTATTTTTTTCTGCATGGCCACTACGGCTGCTTCAACCGCCTTTTCCAACTCATCCCATAAAACGCTCTCCTCACCATTAGAAGACAGATATGCCCTCGGAATGTTTAGGGATGCTACACCGTGTATGGTCTTTGTGGGCGAGTAAAGGTATCCGAAAGCCGTGATCGGGCCTTTTCCAATACCTATCTCTGCCCTCTCATAGTGTGTGCGGTTCTCATAATCCGGTATAATCAGGTTGGAAATTCCAGTCTCCCTGAGACGGTTTAGGATATCTGGGTTAAAGTCGTGTGGGAGGTGGGCTGATATACTGAGATGCGATGTGGACCCCGCCGCTTTAAGCCGTTTCACACCCTCTAAAGCCCTCTCCAACCCCCTCCTGCTCGAGTCCAATATTTCAAGCCCGATCTCACCAGAGACACATAAAACCTCATCTAGGATGGCGGCCTCGTCAACCCCGTCTGGATAGAACCTTGCGTATACTCCATGGACCCACATCTCCGGCGACTGAAGGTCTATAGCTCCTGAGAGATACATGTCCCCAACTTTTCTGGGAAGTATGTTGAGGAGGAGATATTCCCTCATAACAGCGCCTGAAGTCGTCCTTAAAATGTGGTGAATATCACCATCCTGCATAGCCTCAGCCAGCATCTTCTCCACATCATGCAGCGGCATCCCAAGCCTTGTGAGTCTATGTCTATACTTTTCCAAGCCCATGTCTATGAGGAGTGAGTTGACAAGCTCCCTGATCAGCGAGCCTGTTAAATATTCAACTTTAAGCCCCTCCAGCTTCTCCTCGGCTACAAGGGCGACATGGCTTGCAAGCTTAGCCGGCATACCCGCCTCGGAGATCAGGACGTTAACTATTTTGTTCCTGTCGAAAGCCTCCACAGCCGACTCGGTCCTCCTGACAATCATCATCTCCGACCCCTCCAGCTCATCCTTCAGATTATCAACATACTGGAGGATTGTCTTACCCCTTTTGGAAAGCTCATAGAGCTTCGACTTCTCATTAACCTTCACCAGCTCGGCGGCCAGCAGCTTCTTAAGATGATAGGCGAATCTTCCAGCCGATCTCTGTCTGATCATCCCAGCTGCTTTCATCAAGTCTGAGTAATTCATAGGCTGGCGGGAGAGGCTGCGGAGTATCTGGAGACGTATGTTTGAGGCTAGGCAGTCGAAAATGTCCGCCTCCTCTATGTTTACATCCATGCCTAACCATGGGTTTGAGGGGTTGCTTATTGGGTTATCAGAATGGGACACCATGCGTAATACTAAAAAATCCCTAACATCACCACCGTAGCATGGTCAGACATTTTCTCACACTAGAAGAATACAACCCTAAGGAGGTCCAGACGCTGCTAAAGAGATCACTCCTACTGAAAAGAAAAGGATATCCAGTCGGCAGGCCCTTGAGAGGAAAAGTAATAGCCCTCATCTTCCAGAAGCCATCAACACGTACAAGGGTCTCGATCCAGTCAGCGGTCGCTAAGCTCGGAGGTGAGTCTCTTTACCTCGGCTACTCGGAGCTACAGCTTGGGCGTGGTGAGACGGTTCTGGATACTGGCCGTGTTCTCGGAAGATATGTTGACGCAGTTGTAGCCCGTGTCTTCAAACATGAGGATTTGATTGAGTTGGCTAAAAATGACCGCATACCAGTGATTAACGCCCTCAGCGATAAACATCATCCACTTCAAGCGCTGGCTGATATGATGACGATAATGGAGAACAGCCGTGACTTGAGGAAGGTTAAGGTTGCCTATGTTGGTGATGGCAACAACGTCTGTGTCTCCCTAACCCAGGTCTGCGCCCTAATGGGGGTGAATATCTCCCTCGGGATCCCACAGGGCTATAGGCCTGAACATACGGTTCTAAAGAGGGCTTATGAATGGGCTGAGAAGAATGGAAGCAGGATCGAGGTATTTGAAGAGCCCGTTGAGGCTGTTAAAGGCGCTGATTTCGTCTACACCGATGTCTTCGTATCTATGGGATCTGAGGATGAGCGGGAGAGGCGTCTAAAGGTCTTCATCCCAAAATACCAGGTCAACTCTGAGCTTCTTTCCCACGCCAACAAGACTGTGAAGTTTATGCATTGTATGCCCATGCACCTCGGTGAAGAGGTGACACCAGAAGTGGCCTATGGCCCGAACTCTATCATATACGATCAGGCCGAGAACAGGATGCATACCTTCGCAGCCCTGATAACATCCCTACTAACACGCTGAATCAACCAACACATCCACCCCATACTCATGAATGAGCTTGAGATATATCAGATCGCCCGAGTAGGCTTCAACCAGGGCCTCAGCATACCTTGGATACACCCAGCCCTCATGATAAATGGTGAACAAATAGCCTATTGAGCCTTGGCAGACTAGGGCGCCCTCAAGCCTAACACTCTTCTCGGCAAGCCCAAGTCTATCTAGGGCTGAGAGTGCTTTCGAAGGATCTGGAGGAGGGGTCTGGCCGTGGCCGCTGATGGCGTAGATTGGGTAGAAGATGATCTTCCTCACCAAACCCGTCTCCCTATCAACCACAACCTGGAGACCTGTCTGAAGGATCTTCACCTCACCGAAACTCTGATAAACCCTTATCACGTCAAAGGCTCCACCGCCACCTACCTCAACCACACTGGAGCCGCCGCCTAAATTTCCGTAGAGGGTTAAAGGATCAAAGGACTCAACCACACCAGTATAGTATGTGGCAGCCTTCAAGCCGTCCCCACAGTAGTAGAGTATGAGAACCCCATCCGAATAAGTCTCAAACCTGAAAGTCTCACACCCCTGAGTCGGCATATAGACAGGCCCACCGTCAACCCGGTCACCCACAAGCCCGAGTATCTCCCGGGCGGCCTCGCCGGGTGTGAAATCCCGGAAAAGGGGGGAAGGGTTCAAAACCAATCGATCTGATGAATTCATGGCGGAAGTATATATTGTCATGAAGAGTGAGAAGCCTAAACCGGCAAGGAGGAATATTAAGATGAGGCTGGGCCGTCTGGCCAAGACGGGCCTAGAGGGTGCCGGGTGTATATATTTTCATTTTCAGGGAGCCCTCTTTATTGTGTAGCAGCTACACACATAAGGGGTCTCGGTCTCAACTCATATATATAAGAGGGTTTGATAAGGTTTGAGGGATGGGTTTAGTTAGCTTCATAAAATCCACCATAAACCTCCTCAAACTGGCGAGGAAGCCCAGTCAGAAGGAATACTCCATCACCCTCCGTATAGTGCTCCTTGGAATAGCCATCTTAGGGCTTCTAACCTTCATCATTAGGTTTGTGGCCCTGGTCTTCCAGGGAGTTTAGCGATCGTAATACTTTTTAGCCCGGCGCCCAACTGGTGTGATGATGTCATCAACCCCATCCCTCAAGTATTTCGCGGTTAAGACCACAGTCGGACAGGAGAGGAACATAGCTAGGATGATGGAGAATAGGCTGTTGGGCGTGGTTCTCAAGAGCGGCGAGACCTATGATGGAAGCATCACCTTCGGCGGAGAGGTGAGATGCTGGCAGTCTTTCATACCCAGAAAGGCGATAAACCTTCGGGAGATGCACCTCTACCTATCGAAGAATGCTGAGGTTAAGACCCCCCTAATAGCCACGATATACAAGCTGGAGGAATCCGGACCGGGTGAAGCCATAGCTGAGGCACGCTACGACCCGCTCTTAATGAGGGAGGGGTGGCAGAGCTTAAGGCTTGTGGAAACCGCCCAACTAAGCCGGAACCAGGCCTATGTCCTCATCCTATTCTCGGAGGATAAGGGATATCAATGGCATTATGTCAAGGAATGTGAAAAAGATTTTGAGGGTGAGGCCCGTATTTCCAAGGACGGAGGCTTGGAATGGATCTCTCAGGATTTTAAGTTCCTCATGAGGCTGGTGGAGGATGTGGATGTGGCCTCCATACTCATTCTCCCATCTCTCAAGGGTTATGTCTTCGTTGAGGCCGGGTCTAAAGAGTCTGTTGCTGCCTCAGTCCAGAATATACGCCATGTGAAGAACAGGCCCCTGATAACTGTAAGCTTGGACACTATATCACCTCATCTTGTTGAAAAGCCGTTGATAGAGACTATTGAGGTAGGTCAGATGGTTGAGATTGTCACAGGCCCTCTCAGGGGTATTGTGGGTAAGGTTATCAGGGTTGAGAAGCCCCGGCGTGAGGTGACACTTGAGCTTAAGGAGGCGGCATTCCAGCTCCCCATATCAGTCTCCATAGACGCAATACGCCCACTAGAATCGGCCCCGGCCAGCAGTAGGAAGTAAATAACTAAATAGGCGATCATGGAGGAGATAAAGTAATGGCTGAGAAAAATTTTAGATTCCTCGTTGAGGGTGGAAAGGCCACAGCTGGACCGCCGATAGGGCCGGCCCTAGGCCCTCTAGGCCTTAATGTCATGGCGGTTGTGGAAAAGATAAACGAAGAGACGAAAGGCTTTCGTGGTATGAGGGTTCCTGTCGAGATAACTGTGGACACAGATTCGAAGGCTTTCACAGTAAAGGTCGGCACACCGAGTACATCCGCCCTGATTGTTAGTGAGCTGGGCATCGAGAAAGGCTCTGGGACTGCTGGGAGAGATTTCGTGGGAAACCTCAGCATGGAGGCAGTGGTGAAGATCGCAAAGGCTAAGATGTCGGACCTCCGCTCCAAGACGGTTAAAGCGGCTGTAAAGGAGGTTCTAGGCTCATGCGTGAGCATGGGTGTTAAGGTTGAGGGGAAGCCGGCGAAAGAGGTTGTTAAGGATGTCGAGTCCGGTGTTTATGATAAAATGTTGGTGGCCTAGATATGATGCAGGCCTTGTCTGTTAAATTGTTGGAGGCTGTGAAAAAGGCTAAGGAGCAGGCCGGCCAGCGGAAGTTCAAGCAGTCCATGGAGCTCATCATAAACATACGGGGTGTAGATCTCTCCAAGCCTGAGAACAGGTTTACCGAGGCGGTAGAGCTTCCCAACGGGCTGGGGCTAAAACAGCGTAAGATATGTGTTGTGGCCTCTGGCAACATGGCAATCCAAGCTGGTAGGATGGAAGGCGTCCAGCGTGTCCTCCAGAAAGAGGATCTTGAAACCTTGGTAGGTAGGAAGAGGGAGGCCAAGAAGCTCGCCTCAGCCTATGACTTTTTCCTAGTAGAGCCGGGGATGATGGGATTAGCTGCTAAAGCGCTCGGCAGCGCCCTGGGATCTAGGGGGAAGACACCGGTTCCAATACCTCCGGGCCAGGATCTTGAACGGCTTGTGAAACGATACCTGAAAACTGTTGTTGTGACTCTGAGGAAGATCCCCCAGGTGAGCTGTCTCATAGGCCCGGCTGATGAGGGTGATGAGAAACTTGCAGCCAATGCCGAGGCTGTCCTTAGCAGGGTTGTGGAGAAACTTGAGAAGAGGACACGTAATATCGGAAGTGTTTACTTGAAGACAACGATGGGAAAGCCTGTCAGTGTGGAAATCTAGAGAGGCGGCCCCCATGGCCACCATCCTTCACTGCGACTCTGTCACGGTTATGTTCGGTGGCGTCACAGCCCTTAAAGGAGTATCTCTTGAAGTTGAGAAGGGTGAGATAAGAGGGTTGATAGGCCCTAATGGGGCAGGGAAGACAACTCTGTTCAACGTCCTCACTGGTGTAGTTAAGCCGATGGCCGGCAAGATAATCTTTAACGGCCGGAATATCACCGGTCACAAGCCATTCCAGATCTGCAAGCTGGGCATAGCTAGAACCCATCAGCTGATCAGACCATTCAAAAATATGACGGTCTTGGAAAACGTGCTGGTAGGATCTTTCTACGGGGTTGACGGTATTCAAGGCCGTGATGAAGCTCTTCGCCAGGCTGAGGAGGCTATAGAGTTGGTCGGCTTGAGGGGGTATGAGGATAGGAGAGCCGGGTCGCTAGATGTCCTCGGCCAGAAGCTCGTGGAGATAGCCAGGGCCTTAGCCACCAGGCCAATATTACTCCTTCTAGATGAGCCGGTTGCTGGGCTTAGCCAGCAGGAGACCGGTAAAATACTCAAGATTGTTGAGACCCTCAAAAGCCGGGGTATTACGATAATACTCGTCGAGCATGTCCTCAAAGCCGTAATGTCCACCAGCGATAAGATCACAGTCCTTAATGATGGTGAGAAAATATTCGAGGGGACTCCGCAGGAGGTTGGGGTGGCTCCCCGGGTTGTTGAGGCTTATTTGGGCGAGGAGTATATCTCAGGTGTTCGTAGATGATGCTTGAGACTGTGGGCCTTTCAGCTGGTTATGGTGATCTTCAGGTTCTATGGGATGTGAGCTTTCGAGTAGGTGAGGGTGAAATCGTAGGTGTCTTCGGACCAAATGGGGCTGGAAAGACCACACTATTAAGAACAATCATGGGCTTGAACAGGCCTATAAGGGGGAGGATAATCTACGAAGGGCGGGATATATCAGGACATGGAGTGAGGGAGAGGGGCCTGATGGGCATCTCATACGTCCCGGAGGGGAAGAGGGTCTTTCCGCAGATGACCGTCTATGAGAACCTCCTCCTCGGAGGCACATACCTCAGTGGAAAGGATGCTCTCAAGAGAAGGCTGGAGGATATCCTCAGCTATTTCCCCAGGCTGTCAGAGAGATTAGACCAGTTGGCCGGCACATTAAGCGGCGGTGAGATGCAGATGCTAACAATCGCTAGGGGGCTGATGTCTAATCCGAGACTCTTGATGCTGGATGAGCCCTCCTTTGGCGTTGCCCCTGTTTACGTGACGAGAATCTTCAATATTCTCCAGAAGCTTAATCAGGAAAACGGGTTGACAATATGCCTTGTGGAGCAGAAGGTTGTGGAGGCTCTAAAGCTATCCAGCCGATGCTACATAATCGAGTCGGGCCGTGTAGTTTTAGAGGGTGACCCGGCCAGTTTAATGAATAATGACTATGTTAGGGAGGTCTATCTAGGCATTTAACGGCGCAGTTGTGAGAGAGCGGCCAGCCCTTCTTTTCACCCCGATATGCACCACACCTCTGGGAGCGAATACGGCTACCAGGAGTATTATCAGGCCGTAGGTTGCTAGGTGGAAGAACGGCATGTTAAGCCATAGGAACTCCTGTATCAGGGTTATGAGGGAGGCGCCCAGCATAGCGCCTAATAGTGAGGCTGGGCCTCCGAATATCGTCATTATGAGGGGTGCCAAGGCTATCTCCAAGTTTAGAATCCCATCGGGGCTTACGACTCCCAGGCCGAAGCCGAAGTTTGCACCCAGTATTCCAGCGAAGATTCCGCTGATCACGTAAACCAGTCTCTTTACAGCGAATGCGTTTATCCCATACTCCGACGCCACATCCTCGTCTTCCCTTATGCTGTTCAGCGCAAGTCCCACCCTGCTTCTCTTGATGAGATGATGGGTTATGGCCGCAGCAACCGTGACGGCCATAGCTATGTAAAAGCCCGGAAGCATTCCGAAGAACTCTGTGACGATTATCTGGATGCCGCTGGCCCCGCCTGTGATAAAGCTTAGGTTTCTCGCCAAGTTGTACATGAGCGGGATTAGGCCGAATGTTGCTACTGCGAAGTATGCACCACGGAGTCTGAGGAATGGGTAGCTTAGTAGGAATGCGGCGGCTCCTGAGACGAGGGGTGCTGTGAGGAATGCTAGTATGGGATGGGCCTGGAAGCCCAGCTTACCCAAACTTAGGATAGGGAAAGTATAAGCTCCTATTGCGAAGAAGGCTCCGAAGCCTAGGTTATAGTATCCGGTGAAGCCTCCGAAGATGTCATAGGCTATGGCCAGCCCTATGAAGGTGAATAGGAAGAATAGCAGGCTTATGATGTATGGGCTTGAGTAGAGGGGTATGGAAGCGACTGCCGCTAGGGCTATCGCCGAGATAGGTATGATGGCTCTCCCCAGCTTCATCGCCTTCCACCGAATATGCCGCTGGGCCTAACCACTAAAACAGCTATCATGACCAGTATCGCCACCACCCTAGCCCAGTTGGTTCCCATGTAGAAGGCTGTGTAGGCTTCAGCGAGCCCGATAACAAGTCCACCAACTAGAGATCCTATGAAACTGCCCAGTCCCCCGAGTATCACAACTGTGAGGGCTATGACTGTGAAATGAAGGCCCTGGAACGGTGTTAGGCTTGTTATCATGGCGAGGAAGAGGCCGGATATGCCGGCAAGTGCGGCGCCGAATCCAAAGCTGAGCGCTGACATTCTAGATACGTTGACTCCCACAACCTCTGCCAGCTCCCTATCCTGTATCGTGGCCCTAAGCCTTCTGCCGAATGTGGTTGACTGGATTATTATACGCGTGCTGATCGCCAGCAAGACCAAGGCTATGAGTGATATGAATCGGGTTGTGGGTATTATGAATCCTAGGATGTTGATGGGTTGTAGGAAGACCCTAAGAGAGACATAGTTAAGCCCAGCCTGTCCAAGGCCAAAGAATGATATATCCTCCACAATCATTGCGAAGGCGAGTGTAGCCAATATTGATACGGCTAGTGTGTTCTCTGTATTTCGCATTATTACCCGTTTGACCATCGTCTTCTCAAATAGGACGCCCACCGCGAAAAAGAGTGGTGGGATGATGGGAATTATTAGGAATGGGTCCAGTCCTGAAAAAGTTGTGATTAAGAGTCCAAAAATGCTGCCGAGGACGACGAAATCACCGTGTGCTACGTTTAAGATTCTTGAGACGCCGAAAACCATAGTAAGTCCTAGGGCTATAAGCCCGTAGAGACCGCCTAGAAGAAGTCCTCCCAAAATAATGGTGAGGTGGGTTTCTACCGACATTACCTTGCCCAGGGTGCCGGATATACCCACTCTCCAGTGGCCAGTTCAGGCGGCCAGAGCACCCTCTTAACTCCTCCAACATACTGTATGGGCACGGGCAGTATTGTGCCACGGCCCGCAAACTCATCCGGAGGTCTCGCAGCATGCCATGGGCCGCCTATGGTGTTGATCCTCATGCTGTAGAGCGCCTCTCTTATCTTCTCCTTGTCTAGGGTGCCTGCCACATGAACTGCTTTTAGGGCTATTTCCAGACAGGCATAGTGGATGGTCTGCCATGGATACTCCTCATGCTTGTATCCGGCGGCGGCCTGAACCTTTTCATAGAATTTCTTCCCAAGGTCCGACTCGTAGGGCAGCTCAGGAGGCATCCAGTCGTCGGAGGTTATGCCGTCGGAGAGCTGAGGACCCATCGCATCCCTAACTGCTTTCAGGAGGCCGAAGGCTGGGTGGAAGTCTCTAGGCCTTAATCCCAGCTCAAAGGCCTGTTTCCAGAAGATGGCCTGGAGAATCCCTACTGGGTCTGTCATTATGATGACGTCAGGATCCTCGGCCTTGAACTTAGTGATTATCGGTGTGAAGTCCTGTGTGTCGAAGGCATATTTTTCATGTCCGACCACGCTTATCCCTCTCCTCTCAGCCAGCTTTATCCCGAAGTCGCTCACCTCGTTTCCAAAGGGCTCGTCTGAGTTGGCGAAGGCAACAGTCTCTATTTTGTATCCTCTATTCTCCCTATACCAGTCAACCATCTCAAAGTATGCTGTCAGCCACTTCTCCACAAGGTCGAGAACTCCAACCACCCATTTCTTGTTGAAGATAGGTTTCTCAGCGGCCGCGCCATCAATATGGGGGACGCCGAACCTCTCAGCGATTGTTGCAGCTGGAATTGCGTTGACAGCTGTGAAAGGCCCGATCATTATATCCACCTGATCCTCAGTCGCAAGCCTTGTGTAGAATCTCTCTGTTGTGGCTGGGTCGCTCTTATCATCGTAGTAGATTATCTCCACAGGAAGCCTCCGCCCATACTCCTCCACATAGATCCCACCAGTCTGGTTTATCAGCTGCTCAGCAGCCTTGTAGGCCTTGCCCAGCAGCCCCACAGAGGCCGTGAGTATCCCAGTCTCACTCACTGTAGCACCGATCTTAATCTTCCTCGGAGCATCCTCAAGACCTCCCACAGTCCTCGTCACAGTCTGAGTCTGGACAGCCGTAGTCGTAACAGTTGCACCGCCGACCGTTACAGTCTGGGTTATAGTCCGCTCCGGACCTGCGGCCGACTGACCGGCAAAGTAGCCAGCTATACCGCCGACCGCCAGCCCGCCTACCACTCCTCCGGCTGCTGCGGCTGATGATACAGCTAGAAACTCCCGCCTACTGATCTTCTTATTGTTTGGGACTTTCATGGCTTATTACTGCTCTATAAGGTGTAT
>Ga0197142_1001723_pt1 | contig 19693 bp, 14 predicted proteins | sample GBS60_MetaG_FD_148614 | JGI IMG/M metagenome (GOLD analysis project Ga0197142, IMG submission 148614) | Sediment microbial communities from Great Boiling Springs, Gerlach, Nevada, United States - GBS 60_MetaG | ecosystem: Environmental > Aquatic > Thermal springs > Hot (42-90C) > Sediment... | reverse complement strand
GCCATTTCGCTAATCGGCGTCATGGGAGCGCTGGCGGTGCTCTACCTTCTGCTCGGCGCCGAGTTCGTGGCCGCCGTGCAGGTGGTCGTCTACGCCGGCGCCATCATGGTGCTGTTCATCTTCGTCATCATGTTGCTCAATGCGGGCGCGGAGGCGCCCGGCGGGGTTTCCTGGCCGGTTCGGCTGCTCGGGCTGCCGCTCCTGGTGGTCCTGGTGGGCCTGCTGAGCTTCCTCATCCGCCGCGGCTTTTCCGGCGGCGACGAGGTCCGCTTCGGCGCCTTCACGCAGGGCGGCCCTCGCCAGATCGGGCGCCTGCTGTTTACCGATTACCTGCTGCCGTTCGAGGTCACCAGCGTCCTGATCCTGATCGCCATTCTCGGCGCCGTCGTGCTCGCCCGAAAGGAGATCGACTAGTGGATTCGGTGCCGCTTGCCTGGTATCTCATCCTGAGCGCCGTGCTGTTTGCACTCGGCGTGGCCGGCTTCCTGTTCCGCCGTAACCTCATCACGATCTTCATGTCGATCGAGCTGATGCTCAACGCCGTCAACTTGAGCTTCATCGCCTTTGCCTACAAGCTCAACCAGGTGGACGGCCAGATCTTCGCGTTCTTCGTCATGGTGGTGGCGGCCGCCGAAGCCGCCGTGGGTCTGGCGATCATCTTGACGGTGTTCAAAAACCGGCCCTCGCTCGCCGTCGACGAGGTCAACGCGCTGAAGTACTGAAGCTATGCAGCATCTCTGGCTCATCCCTGCGCTGCCGCTGGCCGGTTTTCTTGTGAACGGCATCTTCGGCCGGCGCGCTCCCAAGGCGGTAATCAACCTCGTGGCGATCGGCTCCGTCGCGCTGTCGCTGGCCTGGGTCGTGAAAACGCTCGTGGCGCTTGGGGCGCTGGATGGGCCGTACGTCGAGCGATACTTCACCTGGATCGAGAGCGGAATCCTGTCCGTTCCCGTCGAGTTCGCCGTCGATCGCCTCACGGCGGTGATGCTGCTGGTGGTGACCGGCGTCGGCCTGCTGATTCATATCTACTCGATCGGCTACATGGCTCACGAAGGCGGCTATCACCGCTTCTTCGCCTTCATGAATCTGTTCATGTTCTTCATGCTGACGCTGGTGCTGGCCAACAACTATCTGCTGATGTTCGTCGGCTGGGAGGGCGTCGGCCTTTCAAGCTATCTTCTGATCGGCTTTTATTTTCTCCGGCGGAGCGCCACCACCGCGGCCAACAAGGCCTTCATCGTCAACCGCATCGGGGACTTCGGCTTCTCGCTGGCGATGTTTTTGATGGTGACGCGCTTCGGGGGCCTCGACTTTCCGCGCGTCTTTTCGGCCGCTTCGGCCCTGCCTCGCGAGACCGAGGCGGGCCTGCTGACGCTCATCGCGCTGCTGTTGTTTGTCGGCGCCACGGGCAAGAGCGCCCAGATCCCGCTCTACGTCTGGCTGCCGGACGCCATGGAGGGCCCCACGCCGGTCTCCGCCCTGATCCACGCCGCGACGATGGTCACTGCCGGCGTCTACATGATCGCCCGTTCGGCCCCGCTCTACCAGCAGGCCCCCATCGCCATGGACGTGGTGGCGGTGGTGGGCCTGGCGACGGCCTTCGTCGCCGCCACGATTGGTCTCACACAGTTCGACATCAAGAGGGTCTTCGCCTACTCGACGGTCTCGCAGCTCGGCTACATGATGCTTGCCGTCGGCGTCGGCGCCTATGCTGCCGGGATCTTCCATCTGGTGACCCATGCCTTCTTCAAAGCGCTGCTGTTTCTGGGCGCCGGAAGCCTCATCCACGCGCTTGCCGGCGAGCAGGATCTGCGCAGGATGGGCGGCTTGCGCAAGAAGGTGCCCGTCACGTTTGCGACGCTGGTGGCCGCCGGCGTAGCCATCGCCGGCATTCCGCCCTTCGCCGGCTTCTTCAGCAAGGACGAGATCCTGCTGGCGGCGCACCATCATGCGCCTTGGCTGTACTGGCTGGGCGTCCTCACGGCGGCCATGACCGCCTTCTATGTCTTCCGAGCCATCTTTTTGGCGTTCTACGGAGACTACCGGGGAGAGCATCACCCGCATGAGTCGCCGCCGTCGATGCTCGGGCCGCTCGTGGTGCTGGCGGCGCTTTCGCTTGCCGGAGGCTTCCTTCCGGTGTCGCGTTTTCTCGGGCCGCTGTTTCCGGCCGCGGAGGCGCACCATGACCCGATCCTGGTGGCGGTATCGGTGGCAGCGGGCCTCCTCGGGCTGGGTTCGGCCTGGTATCTCTACGTCGCACGCCGCGGCCTGGCCGACCGGCTGGCAGCGCGGCTCGGCGCGGTGTATCGGCTCGTATATAACAAATACTTCGTCGACGAGCTCTACCAGGCCACCGTGGTGCGGCCCGTGGTCAAGGGCTCGGAGTTCCTGTTGTGGCGACGCATGGACGTCGGTCTGATCGACGGGGCGGTGAACGGCATCGGCAGCCGCGCTCGCGCCGTCGGCGCCGTGCTCCGCCTCATGCAGTCGGGCAACATCCGCAGCTACGCCGCTTGGGTGCTGATGGGTTCGGTGGCGGCGCTGATTGCGCTCGGCTTCTCCGGAGGCCTGCGATGAATCCGGTCAACTGGATCCTGGCGCTGCCGGCGGCGGGCTTTCTGGCGGTGCTTCTGTGGCCCGGCCGGGCCGAGACCGCGCGCGCCCTCGCCCTGGGGGTTTCCCTCGCGGTCTTCGCCCTCTCGCTCGCCCTGATTCCGGGCGTCTGGGGCGCGGGCGCCGCCTGGAGCTTCGTCACCGACGTGCCGTGGATCGAATCGCCCGCCATTCGCTACCACGTGGCCGTCGACGGCCTCAGCCTGTGGTTGGTCTTGCTCACCACGCTGCTCACACCCATCTGCGTGCTGATCTCCTGGCGCTACATCGACCGGCGCATCAAGGAGTTCTACGCTTTCCTGCTGCTGCTTGAGACCGGGCTGGTGGGCGTCTTCGTGGCGCTCGACCTGTTCCTGTTCTACGTCTTCTGGGAGGTCTCGCTCGTGCCGATGTATTTCCTGATCGGCGTCTGGGGGCACGAGCGGCGCATCTACGCGGCGGTGAAATTCTTCTTGTTCACCATGGCCGGCTCCGTGCTCATGCTCGGCGGCATCATCTATCTGTACAACCGCAGCGGCACCTTCGACTATTCGATCCTGCTCGAGCAGATCAACTCGGGGGCGTTGATGCTCACCCCGCTCGAGCAACTGCTGCTGTTTCTGGCCTTCTTCGTCTCCTTCGCCATCAAGGTGCCGCTGTTTCCGCTGCATACCTGGCTCCCGGACGCGCACGTGGAGGCGCCTTCGGCCGGCTCGGTCATGCTCGCGTCGGTGATGTTGAAGATGGGCACCTACGGGCTGGTCCGCTACTGTCTGCCGCTGTTTCCGAACGCCTCGCGGCAGGCCGCCGACTGGGTGGTGACGCTGGCCATCATCGGCATCATTTACGGGGCGCTGGTCTCGATGGTGCAGCCGAACATGAAGAAGCTGGTGGCCTACTCCTCGGTAAGCCACCTCGGCTTCGTTGTGCTTGGCATCTTCACCTTCACCCAGCTCGGCATGGACGGCGCCGTCTATCAGATGCTCAACCACGGCGTCTCCACCGGGGCGCTGTTCATCTTGGTAGGCTACCTCTACGAGCGGCGCCACTCACTCGATACGGCGGCCTACGGCGGCATCGCCACGCCGGCGCCCTGGCTGGCCGCGGTTTTCCTGATTACTTCGCTTGCCTCGGTGGGCCTGCCCATGCTGAACAACTTCGTCGGCGAGTTTCTGGTGCTTCAGGGCGCTGCACAGGTCAACTTCCGGTGGACGATTCTCGCCGCCACCGGTGTGGTGCTGTCGGCCTGCTACATGCTCTGGCTGTATCAGAAGGCCTTCCTGGGCGAGACGCCGGAGGCCGTGCGCGAGCATGTCTATGATCTGCGGCCGCGCGAATGGGCGGCCATCCTGCCGCTTCTGGTGCTGATGGTCTGGATGGGGACGCTGACGCGCACCTTCTTTCCGCCCATCAGCGCCGCAAGCGCCCAAGTCCTCGAGCAGACGAAGGTCAACGCCGAGTTTCTGGTGAGCCGGCCCGCGGCGCCGCCTCTCATCGCGGGGGTGATGTCGGATGCCCGCTAGCTACATTCCGCCCTGGGAAGATGTTCTCCGCGTATTGCCGGAGGTCGTGCTGACCGTGGGGGGCACCGTCGCCATGGTGCTCGAGCCGCTGCTGGCGCCGGAGAAGAAGCGGCGCTTGGGCTGGCTGGCGCTCGCGACGTTGCTCGTGGCGCTGTGGGCCACCGCGGTGGCGCACCTGTTCGCCGGGCCGGCCTTTCGGGCCATGATCCTGGTGGACGGCTTCGCCACTTTCTTCCGCGCCCTGGTGATCGTCGTCGGCGCGCTGGCCGTGCTCTGCTCGCTCAACTACCTGGAGCGCGAGCGGGCCGATTCGGGCGAGTACTACGCGCTGGTGCTGTTCTCGGTGGTGGGCCAGTGCCTCATGGCGGCCTCCAACGAGCTGATCATGATCTTCATCGGGCTGGAGATCTCCTCGATAGCGACGTACGTGTTGGCCGGTTATCTGCGCGAGGACGTGCGCAACAACGAATCGGCCATCAAGTACTTCCTGCTCGGCTCCTTCGCCACCGCCTTCCTGCTCTACGGCATTGCCTGGATCTACGGCCTGACCGGCAGCACCGACCTGAGCGAGATCCGGCGCATTCTCGCCAACCCCGAGCTCGCCCCCGCCGGCGCACTGGTCGGCGTGAGCGCCGCTTTAATGTTCGTCGGCTTCGCCTTCAAGGTTTCGGCCGCGCCGTTTCAGGTCTGGACGCCGGACGTCTATCAAGGCGCGCCGGCGCCGGTGGCCGCCTTCATGTCGGCCGGGCCCAAGGCGGCGGCCTTCGCCATCTTCCTGCGCGTGTACATGACGGCATTCGAGCCGGTCGCTCCGCGCTGGGAGCCGATCCTGTGGCTGTCGGCTCTGGCGACGATGTTGGTGGGCAACTTCGCCGCCCTGGTACAGGAGAACCTGAAAAGACTGCTGGCCTACAGCTCGATCGCTCACGCCGGCTACGTGCTGGTCGCGGTGACCGCGCATTCGGAGATCGGCACGGCGGCGGCGATGTTCTACCTGGTGGCCTACGCCTTCATGAACGTGGGCGCTTTTGCCGTCGTCACCCACTTTGCGCGCGAGCGGGAACGCTACGTTCAGGTGGGCGATCTGGCCGGCCTGGCCCAGCGCCAGCCCGCCACCGCAGCGCTGTTTTCCCTGTTTCTGCTGTCGCTGATCGGCATCCCGCTCACCGGGGGCTTCTTCGGCAAGTTTTACGTCTTCAAAGCCGCGCTCGAGGCTAACCTGTATTGGCTGACGGTGATCGGCCTGCTCAACAGCGCCCTGGCCGCCTACTACTACCTGCGGATTATCGTGGTGATGTACTTCCAGGAGCCGGGCGAGGCGGCCTCGACGGCGCCGGAGCCGGAGCCGGCTTTGAAGATCGCCCTGTGGAGCTCGGCCGCCGCCACGCTGCTGCTCGGCGTCTTTCCTTCGCTCGTGCTCGAGTTCGCGGGCAAGAGCGCGGCGCTGGCGCGCTGATCAGGCGGCAGGGCCGGCTTCTCCGAGCAGCCGCCTGGTGCCCTCCAGACAACGCCGGATGGCCTCCATCGGCGGGTAGGCGTCGCTTTCGTACTCGACGATATACCATTCGGTGCCGCCGATCGTCGAGCAGAGCTCGAAGATCTCCTTGAACGGCAGCACGCCCTCGCCGGTGATCGCCTGCTTGAAGTCCGCCGTGCGATCTTTGACATGAATCGACTGGGTTCGCCCCGGGAACATTCTCAGATACTTGAGCGGGTCGGGATTCTCGGGCGGCATGTTGCCGACGTCGAGCTGATGGATCACCCGGGCCGAGGTGTTTTGAAAGAAGACCTCCCAGGGCACCTGGCCTTCCACGGGGAGGAAGTCGCCCGCGTGGTTGTGATAGCCGATCCGCATGCCGTGCTCGGCGAGTTTGCCGGCCAGCTCGTCGAACCGCTTGGCGATTTCGCGCCATTCGGCGATCGTCTGATAGCGGGGAAGCGAGGCGACGATCAACACCGAGTTGCCGAGCGTGTGGTTGTAGTCGAGCGTCTTCTTGAGCTCGTCGCCTTCGAGGTTTTTGAGGCCGATGTGAACATTGGCGCAGCGCAGCTTGTTGGCGTCCAGCGCCTTGCGGAAGCGCTCGGCGGTGATGTCCGGGTACTGGTAGTAGTGCGCCAGCTCGATGCCCTCGTAGCCCATTTGGGCGATCTGGGCGATCACGCCCTCAGGATCCTGTCCGAGAAGAGTGCGTACGGACCAGCTCTCGATGGCGATCGGGATACGCTTGCGGGCATTCGTCTGCTCCGCACGTCGGCAGGAGGCCGTCCAGCCCGCTGCGCCGGCTAGAAGCCCGGCCCACTCGCGCCTGGTGAGTCGCATATCTGCTCCTTTCGCTGGAGAAATTTCCTCCTCACTCTACCGCAAGGGCTCGCCAGAGCTTGAGCGACCCCTCAGGCGAAACTCGCCGTCTGAGCCCGATTGCGCTCGGCGCGCTCGCGCTCGATGCGCGCCTGATAGCCGCTTGCGCGGTAGGCGGCCAACGGATCCTCGGCCAGGCCCCGGGCGCGCCGCCATTCGGCAATGGCGCCGCGGACATCGGTGAAGAAGGCCGTCTTCAGGCACTGCTCGGCGTCGATCAGCTCGCAGGCCTCCTGATGGCGCGCGAGCGCCCCGTGATCAACCAGCGCGGCTTTCGCAAAGAGCTCCTGCGCCGCCATGACCGTCTGGATCGTCTCCTCGATCTTCGGCTTGAGGTTGTGCGACTGGTCGATCATATAGGCGATCTCGGGCTCGCGGCCCGTCTCCCAGCGGTAGAACTCGATCTCGTGAAAGATTCGAAAGATCTGGTACGGGTCGATGGAGCCGATCGTCAGATCGTCGTCGGCATACCGGCGGTCGTTGAAGTGAAACCCGCCGAGCAGGTCGTCGGCCAGCAGCCAGGCGACGATCTGCTCGATGTTCTGCGCCTGATAATGATGGCCCGTGTCGACCAGCACCTTGGCCTGCGGCCCGGCCGCGCGCGCCAGAAGCGAGGCCATGCCCCAGTCGGCGATGTCGGTGTGATAGAAGGCCGGCTCGAAGGGCTTGTACTCGATGAGCAGGCGCTGCTCCGGAGCGAGGCGCGCATGCACATGTTGCAAGCCCTTTTCAAACAGAGCGCGTCGGCGGCGGATGTTGGCCGTGCCCGGGTAGTTGGAGCCGTCGGTGAACCACAGCGAGATGTCGCGGCTCGAGGTCAGGCGCGCAATCTCGATCGAATCGAAAATGTGCTCGAGCGCCGTCTGGCGCACGCGCGGATCGGGATTGGCGAGCGAGCCGTACTTGTAGATCTGGTCCTCGAAGACGTTCGGATTGATCGCGCCGATGCGGACGCCGTAGCGCGCCGCCGTCGCCGCGACGTCCGCGGCGCTCGCCCGGCCGCCAGGGAAATCCCAGAGCACGTGCACGGCGACCGTGGGCGCACAGCCGGTGAAGTGGTGGACCTGGCCCGCGTCGGCCAGCTTCTCCTCGATGGAGGTGGCCGCGCCCGGCTGAATGAACTTGCCGAAGCGCGTGCCGGTATTGGCGAATCCCCAGGAGGGCAGCTCGACCTGGAAGCGGTCGAGCGCCTTCCACACAAGCTCTTGCAGGTGATCTTTCATCGGATCGCTCCTTCGAAAAGGACGCTAGGCCAGCCGCCCGGACGGGGCGCCGGAATGGGGGATTGAGTATGCTGTCCCCGATTTACCGGCTGCCTCGGCCAGCGTGTCAAAAAACAGATCGATATCGGTGGGCCGCGTGTGGATGTGGGTGGTGAGCCGGATGCTGTCCTCGCCTCCGCTGACCCAGATGCGCCGCTCGACGCACAGCTGCTTCACCCGGGAAGCCAGGGAGCCGGGCAGCCGGAAGGCCACCATGCCCCGATACAGGCGCTCGTCCTCCGGCGTGAGCAACTCGACGTAAGGGCGCTCGGCCGCCAGCCGCCGCACCCGTTGCGCCAGCTCGTGAATCCGGGCGTAGATGCGCTCCGGGCCGATCGCCTCGGCAAACCGCTTGCCCGCCAGCAGCCCTTCGAAGATCGCCCGGTCGTTCGTGCCCACTTGCATAAACCGGGCCGCCCTGAGCTCCAGCTTGTCCCAGCCGCCGGTCACCACGAGCGGCCAGAGCCGATCCAGCCACTCCTCGCGGATATAGAGCAGGCCGCAACCAGGGGGCGCAAACAGCCATTTGTGCGGGCTGCCGGCGAAGAAATCGCAGCCGAGCTCATCCAGCCGCAGCGCCATCTGGCCGTTCATCTGCGCCCCGTCCACCACGGTGATGACGCCGCGGGCGCGCGCCTCCTCGCAAATCGCGCGCACCGGCAGCAGCAGGCCGGTCGGCGAGGTGATGCCGCTGAAACTCAGCACGCGCGTGCGCGGCCCGATGGCGTCCAGGATCCGCTCGACGAGCTGCTCGGCCGAGGCGGGCGGCAGCGGCAGATTCACGCGGCGCACCGCGATGCCGTCGCGCGCCTGGCGCTTCAGCCAGCAGCAGAAGCCTCCGGGGTGCTCCTGATCGGTGAGCAGCACCTCATCGCCCGGCTTGAGCTCCAGGCCTTCGGCGACGATCGTCATCGCCTCGGTGGCGTTGTGCGTCAGAGCCAGCTCCTCCGTCTTGCAGCCCAGGAAGGCCGCCAGCTCCTGGCGGTGCGCCTCGAGCGGCTCGTAGCCCCAGCGCGGGTACTCGTCGGTGACGCGCGAAGCCCCGCGGCGCATGTACTCCGCCACCGTCTCGAGCACCGGCCGCGGCGCCACGCCCAGGCTGCCGGTGTTCAGGAATGCGCGCCAGCCGGGCAGCAGGAACTGCTCGTCGCGCACGCGCGCCCAATAGCGCTCCGGGTCCCGCTCCCACAGCGCGGCATCGGGCAGGGGCGGCGCAGCGCCTTGCGCCGCCGGCGCGGGCAGGCCGAACAGGGCGGCGGCGCCGGAGAGCGAGCCCAAAACCTCCCGCCGCCTCATCGGGAGGCCTCCCGGCGGCCGGCCTTGGCCTGCACCCGCGCACCGAAGCGCTCGACGTTTACGATGAACCTTTCGTGCGTGCCTTCACCGATGCGCTCGACCTCGTCCTCGGCCCACACCCGAAAGCCGATCCGGCGGTCGTTCACCGAGACGACCTCGGCATGGAAGGTCACGCTCATGCCGATCGGCGTCGCCGCCAGATGCCTGACGTCGACGTGCGTGCCGACGGTGTCAAAGCCCTCGTCGAGGAAGGGCTTCACGGCGTCGCGCGCCGCCATCTCCATGCCTGCGATCATCTGGGGGGTCGCGAGCACCCGGGCCGGCTCATGGCCGATGAAATCGATCGCCACCTCGCTGGTGACCAGGAGCTTCCTCTCCCCGCGCGTGCCGATGGGAATCTCCCGCATACAGCGCCATCTTAGCAGCAGCCGGCGCTCAAGGGATCGGCTTGCCTCGAACGGGGCGGATCGCTCTTGACTTGCAGGGCCGGTCATGCTTAAATTAAGGCTTCGGCGGGTTCGGCCCTCCGGTGCGGTCTCAACGGGGGTCAAGATTCCGCTTGACTGGACGCGCCGTTCGTGGTATGAATGGTTTGACTGCGTCCCATTGAGCGCAGCGGCATTCATGCGCCCAAGCAGTGAATCCCGCGAGCACACGAGTGAGGAGTCGAGGACAAGCAGAAGCTGAAAGTTATTGATCAGGCTCGAAGCGGTTGTTGTTCAGGTTCGAAGTCGGCAGAACGGATTCAAACCGAGACGAAGTCGGCCTCGGATGAATCCGGTGGGTTCAGGTTGATCGAGTCGATCCGTCAATTCAAATTCGAATTCCAGAAGGAGTGAGAGATGGTAGATCTTCGCAAGAGTCTGTTGCTACTGATCGTTGTCGCTGCGATGGCGTCGGTAGCAAACGCACAGCTAATCAACCCGGCGTTGCAGTGCACGGCCAATGCCGGCGTGCCTCCGATCGTCCGAGCTGAGGGCGTTGCCGAGCAGGTCGGCGACTTGGTGCTCAACTGCACCGGCGGCACGCCGACCCCGGCGAACGTCCAGGTGCCCCAGGTGAACGTTCAGATCTTCCTGAACGTCAACGTCACCAGCCGGCTCCTGGCCGACCCGTGGTCGGAGGCGCTGCTGTTGATGGACGAGCCTGGCGCTCCCCGGCCGCTTGGTCCGACGCCTCCGCAGTTGGTTTGCGGCGGGCCCGGAGCTCCGCTCGATGCCAACGGGACCTGCCCGATTGTCAGCACCGGCAACCCGGCGGACACCTATGACGGAACCGCGGGCGCTCTCGGGCCTCCGTACACGGCGCGGCCGAACATTTTCCAGGGTCGGCAGGCGGCCGCCAACTCGATCGTCTGGCTCGGCGTGCCGTTCGATCCGCCCGGAACAACCTTCACGCGGATTCTCCGCATCACCAACATCCGCGCCAACGCCAACCAGCTCGGCGTGAGCGGCACCCTGATTCCGAGCCAGGTCCAGATGCTGATCTCGGTGAGCGGCGCCACCTCCGTGCCGATCAACAATCCGCAGCAGGTGGTGGCCTTCGTGCAGGACGGCATGACCTTCACGCTGCGCGATTCTGGCGGCGGCAGCTATGACCGGCCGGCCGAAGATACGTATTACCAGTGCTACTCGGCCAACTGCGGTGCCTTCCGACTGCGCTTCTCCGAAGCATTCGCCACGGCCTTCAAGACCATCGGCACCGCGACTCAGAGCGTACCGGGCTTCATTTACAACACGGAGTCGATGCTGACCAACTCCGCTTGGCCTTCGATCCCCGGCAGGGGCAACTTGGGCATCGCCGGACGCGCGACACAAGGGACCCGCTTAATGGCGAGATTCACCAACGTTCCGGCAGGCGTTCGGCTGTTCGTGAGCGTCTCGAATGTCGGTGCTACGGGCGGCAACGCAGCCGGCTTGGTCGGCACGGATTCCAACGGCGCCGATCTGGCCGATTTCGGTACCAGCTTCCTCACCGGGACCTCTGATGCGGACTTCTGTTCTGCGCGTCCGGGCTGGACGGTGCGTGAGGTGACGCTTGACGCTGCCCGTAGCGGTTGGGCGGTTTGGCAGGTGACGGCCGCCGATCCGTTCCAGATTGGCTCTCTGGACTTCGGCGTTCTGGTGAAGTACACGGCGCAGACCGGCTCAGGCCTGCCGGCGCTCGGCACCGCGGTCGTCAACGGAACCTTTGCCCCGCTGACCACCGTGTTCACCGCCAGCGCAACGGCCCCGGTGCCGCGCTTCGTGGACAACAATCCCCTGAACGCCTTCACCATCATCCGTTGCGAGACCAACCTGCTGTGGCCGTATGTGACCAACCAGGCGGGCTTCGACACCGGCATGGTGATTTCCAACACCTCGCGTGATCCGTACGGCACCGAGGCTCAGGAAGGGCCGTGCACGATCTACTACTACGGTGCGACCACGGGCGGCGGCGCGGCGCCTGCTCCGCAGACGACCGAGACGATCACTGCGGGTACGCAGGCGATCTGGACGCTGTCTAGCGGCGGCAACTACGGCATCGCGGCCACGCCGGGCTTCCAGGGCTATGTGATTGCCCGCTGCCAGTTCCAATATGCGCACGGCTATGCCTTCATCAGCGATGTCGGCGCCTCCAGGCTGGCTCAGGGCTATCTGGCTCTGATTCTGGACTGGGGTGGCTTGAACCGCACCGGCCAGACGGCGGAAGTGCTCGGCAACTGAGTGGTCGCAAAAACGACCTGGCCAAAGGGGGCCGCAAGGCCCCCTTCTCTTTTGTGATTCGCACATTTGGGTGCGGAAGCTACGTCTGCATTACCAAGTTGCGCCCGCTGCGCATCGTGCTAGACTGAACTCTTGTACCCCCCGCGTCCTGCCAACTTCTCGTTTCGAGGTCGCCATGAGTAATCGCTTCCGACAATCGGCGTGGGGCTTGACCCTCGTCCTCGCGCTTGGTTTCCCCTCGTTCGCAAGGAACGTTCTGGTACTGCCCGGCGGCGCGCCCGCCCAAGAGGTCCGCGTCTATTCTGGGGCGCTGGCGAGCTTGGGTTCCTTTACCGGCTCGGTGGGCCCGACGATAAAAGCTTTCGCCAATCCCGCGGGGACGAAGTACTACACGATCTCTCAGTCCGGTTCCGACACTCTCGTCGCCGTAGACCAGAACCTGAACCGGCTGCTCAACTTCTCTCCGGGGTCGAACGGCCAGACCGGCGTCATTACGCCCGACGGCCGGCGTGTTCTGCTCGTCACCGTCGGAGGCCTCTACATTTTTGACGCCGAATCGCTGGCGCGCCTGGCCGGACCTATCGACGTCGGGGAGGCGCCGCTCGACGTCGCCGTCAGCCTCGATTCGCGGTACGCTTTCGTTCTGAGTTCGAACTCCCGGCGGCTGACCCGCATTGACTTGGCAAGCAACCTCGTGGCCGGCGATCTGACGATTCCCGGCATCTCGACTTCGGTGGCCGCTGCTCCGAACGGCTTGCTCTACGTCGGGGCGACGAACCGGCTTTACGAAATCGACGGTTTTGCGATGGCCCGCCGGGGCGAGATTGCCCTGAACGGCACGCCGGGCAAGCCAGTCTTTACGCCCGACGGCCGCTACGCCGTTGCGCTCAACACCGTCACCTTTGGAGGAAGCCCCACTTATTGGCTCTTTGATCTCGACGCCCGTTCGGCGACCGTGGCGCGCGAGGCCGTCACGTTTCGGGACCTGCTCATCGTGAGCAACACCCGGGCGATTGTGCTCGCGGCGGACCAGCGGCTTTACCAGATCACCATCCCCGAGCTCGCGCTCACTCAGTTGACGGTTTTTGCCGTGGGCCAGCCGGTAGAAGTCACGGCCATTGCCGCCTCCGATGAGTTGCCGGTGGCCCGATACCTGTACTATTTAAATCCCCTGGGGTTGCATCGGCTGGATCTTGGGACGGGGCGGCTCAATCCCGAATCGCCCGTCGCCGTGGCGGGATCTCCGATCGGGCTGGCGTTTGCCGGCGCCGCCGCCACCGGCTCGCCGGCGCAACTCATCTTCTACAACCAGGCGCAGTCGATCGATTCCGGCGGGACCTTCCGGCCGCTCGTGGTGCGGGCCGTCGATGCCCAGGGCCGACCTCTGTACAACGTTCCGGTCACCTTCACCGCAGGCGTTTCGGGTGTGACGGTGTCGCCGGGCACAGTGAACACCAACGCGGACGGGCTGGCGCTGGCGCGTGTCGACCCCGGGTCGGTGACCGGTCGGTTCTCCGTCACCGTCCAGGCAGGCTCCATCAGCGGCGCGTTTAACCTCGCCGTAGGCACCGGAACGGGCATCAGCAGGGGTCTGCTTGAAATCAAATCCGGCAACGGCCAGGTGGTCCGGGAGTTCGGCATTGCCGAGCCCCTGGTCATCGTGTTGCGCGATGCGGCGGGCAACCCCGTGGCGAACGCTCCCATCACTTGGGAGCTGGTCGAAGGTGCAGGCACGCTCCAGGGCTTCCAGACCGCCACCGATGCCAACGGAGAGGCAACGGCCCAATTCATCGGCGCGGCCGTTCCGCCGGGACTCTCCTACCAGCAAGCCACCATCCGGGCCTCGAGCGGCGGCGAAAGCGTGGACTTTTTCATCACGACAGTCATCACCTTCTTGCCCGGCGGATCGCAACCGGCGCCGGGACCGCTGGTCCAACTTGTGCGACCTGAACAAGGCGTATTTAATATCGAGGGGCGTGCCGGCCAGACGCTGACGGCGGCCATCGAAGCCCGCGTCATCGTGCAGGCCGGACTTCAGTTCGGCCAGCCGATCCCGAATGTCGGCCTCACGGTGAGCACCGGCAACCAACCCGGTGTCGGCGTCACCGCCTCCTGCGTCGGGGGTACGGCGCTCTCGGATGAGAACGGCGTGGTTCGATGCGATCTCCAGCTCGGCGGCGTGGTCGGAACGGCGCCCTTGAACGTCAACGTCGGCAACATCGCCAACTGGACCTTCACGCTCACTGTCACGCCCGGTCTGCCGGGCCGCATCAACAAGATTCAAGGCGACAACCAGACCGGGCGTCCGGGCCAGCGCCTGCCGCTCGCGCTGGTCGGTGAGGTGACGGACGCTTTCGGCAACCGCCTGTCGGGAGTTCCCACATCCTGGAGCGTCTCGCCGAGCGGCGCCGCGACGCTCTCGAACGTCATCTCGACCTCGGACCTGCTCGGGCGCACCTCGGCCCTGGTCACCTTGGGTAGCACGCCCGGCCCAGTGCAGATCACCGTGACCGCGGGCGGCGCGAGCGCTGTCTTCAACGCAACGATCGAGGCCGTCGCCGCCCAGATTCGCAAAGTTTCCGGAGACAACCAGACTGCCGTTATCAACCAGCCGTTCGCTGCGCCGCTCGTCGTCCAGTTGCTCGACGCGCAGAACCAGCCGGTTCCGAACGCCGTGGTCGGCTTTGCCGTCACGAGCGGCACGGCCAGCTTGAGCGCACCGACGGCGACAACCGACGCCCAAGGCAACGCCCAGGTGAGCGTGCGCGCGGGCGCCTCGGCCGGGCCGATCGTGGTCAGCGTCACCTTCGGGGCCCTGCCTGCGGTGAGCTTCAATCTGACCGCGCGGCTGCCCGGACCGTCGCTGACGCTCGCCAGTTTTGTCAACGGCGCCAGCGGCCAGCCTGGACTGGTTCCCGGATCGGTGGTGAAGATCGTGGCGCCAGGTATCGCCCCCAATGTGCGGGAGAACTGCGTGGAGGCGCCGCGCGTGGGGCCCTTGCCGCTGACCCTGGCGGAGGTGAGCGTGGAGTTCCAGGGGAGCGGTTTCTCGGGCTTCGGCCCGCTCTACTACGTCTGCAACATCGCCGGCGAGGAATCGGCGGCCGTGCAGGTTCCGACCGATCTGCCGGTCGGCTCCGCCACGGTCACCGTGCGGGCGGGCGGAGGCTCGGCTACCATTGCCGGCGTCCCCGTGCTCGCCGTCCAGCCGGGCATCTTCGAGGTGGTGGGCGCCAACGGCCTGCGCCACGCCGTGCTGATGCGGCCTGACGGCAGCTTCGTCTCGCAGGCCAACCGCGCCCGCCGGGGCGAGCTGGTCTATCTGTTCGCCACCGGCCTGGGAGCGATGAGCCCGCGGGCCGCCACCAACGCCCTGGGCCAGGGCCAGACCGTCGTCACGCCGCTCATCGTGGGCGTCAACCACGCCGGCGTGCGCGTCCTGCGCGCCGAGTATGCCGTCAACATGATCGGCGTCTACGTCGTCGCCTTCGAGGTGCCGGCCACGACGACACCCGGTCCGAACCAGCCGCTCGTTCTGGCCGCCGTCCAGGGCGATCAGTTGATCTTCAGCAACGGCTCGACCATCCCGATTGAGTAAACGGCGTGTGGCGCCTGCTCAGGCGGAGCTGAGCCGGCGCCACTCGTCGAGAATCATCTGATCGGCGACCTCCTTGGGGTGGGCGGCATAAAGGCGCAACAGCGCACCGACATTCATCCCGGCGATCTCAAACGCACGGCGGGATTCGTTTCCGTAATCGATGCTGAAGGGCCCCGGCGGAAAGCTCCTGCCAGTCACCTCCTCGACCGGCAAACCCAGTTGCCGCAGCCGGCCGAGCATCGCCTGGGCCTGTTCCGAGGTTGCTAAATGCCCCGGGTTCAGCGGTTGCAGATCCCCTCCCGTCGCACCGCGCACCACGGCCGGAGTCGGAGTATCGAGCGCCTCGAGCCGGGACCGCAGCAAGCCCGCCGGGTCTTCGACGCTGCGGAGAAGCTCGGCAGTGAAGGGCTCGGCCGGGTCGAGGTGCGCCGCTTCGCCGGCATCGTCGACCATGTACGCCCGCGCGCTCATCCCCGGCGGCCGTCCTTGGGCGGCTATCTCGTCGTTCGGCTCGGTCCATTGGAGGCCAGAGGTCGGATAAATCATCGGCATGCTCCCTCGCATCACCCCCAAGGCAGGTCGGCTGCCACTCGTAAGTTATTGGCGCAACGACGGTCCCCCCGACGCGAACTCGTCGGCGGCAGGGTTTTGGCAGGCGTGGGCGGCGTACAATGGAGGGTACAGCCGGCTCGATGCTGACCGCCAAGATCTTCCTGAAGCTCATTGTGGGGGTGGGAGGAATCCTGGCCGTAGGCGTGGTGATGATGGATCTGCTCGTCTCACCCCTGGCTCGCGCGACGTTCCTTGAAGAGCGCACCCGCGAGCTGGAGCAGAAGGCCCGTATGCTGGCCCAACTCTCGCCCGAGGGACTGGCCGAGCTGCCGCCTGCTCGTCTGAGCGGTTTGGCCCGGGAGGCCGGCGTGCGCCTGACGCTGGTCGCCCGAGACGGGCGCGTGCTGGCCGACACCGAAGCCGATCCGGCCCTGATGGAGAACCATGCCACGCGGCCGGAGATCGCCGCGGCGCTTGACGGCCGGCCGGGCTCGGTGCAGCGCTTCAGCCCCACCATCGGTCTCCAGTCGCTCTACGTGGCCATTCCGGTCGACGTCGGCGCGCTGCGCCTGGCTGTGCCTCTGGCCGATATCGAACAGCGCGTGGTGAACCTGCGCAAGGAGATGCTGCGCTCGGTAACGCTGGCCTTCCTGCCCGTCATGCTCATCGCCGGGCTGTTTGCCCGCTACGCCTCCTGGCGCTTGGGCGCCCTCATCGATTTCGCCGGCCAGCTTGCCGACGGCGGCTTCCACCGCCGGCTGAACTGGAAGGGAACGAACGAGTTCGCCCAACTGGCGCGCAAGCTCGACGAGACGGCCGAGAAGCTGGAGACCACATTTGAACAGCTCAAGCGCGAACACGCCGAGCTCGAAAAGCTCGAGCAGATCCGCAAGGATTTCGTCATTAACGTCTCGCACGAGCTGCGCACGCCGCTGGCCTCGATTCAGGGCTACACCGAGACGCTGCTGGCGGGCGCCATCCACGACCCGCAGCACAACGTGCGCTTCCTGGAAATCATCCGCCAGAATGCGGAACGGCTCGGCAATCTGACGCGCGACCTGCTGACGCTCTCGCGCATCGAGCTCAAGCTTCAGCGCTTCCAGTTCGCCTCCTACTACGTCAACCGCCTCATCGAGGATGCAGTGGACGCACTGAGGCCGCTTGCCGAGGCCAAAAGCCTCCTCCTGACGATCGAGCCGGCGCCGGCCGACACGGAGGTTTTTTGCGACGCCGAGGCGGTGCACCAGACCCTGAGCAACCTGCTGGACAATGCCATCAAGTACACGCAGGAGGGAGGCCGCATCCGCGTCTCGGCGCGTTTGCTGCCTGTCTCGGACGGAGAGCCCCGCTTTGTCGAGATCGCCGTCACCGATACCGGCCCGGGCATCCCCAAAGAGGACCTGCCGCGCCTGTTCGAACGCTTTTATCGGGTGGACAAGGCGCGGTCGCGCCAGTTAGGCGGCACCGGCTTGGGGCTGGCGATCGTCAAGCATCTGGTACGCTCGCAAGGAGGCACGGTGCGCGTGGAAAGCGAGCTGGGGCGGGGTTCGACGTTCGCCTTTACGCTGCCGGTGGACGATCTGGGTTTGGAGGAGGAGGCGTCCGTTAAAGAGGAGTTAACCTATTCGTAGCATTCATGTAACGGACAATCGGCTAGGTTAAGGGTAGATGTCGACCATAACAAGAAAAAAGATCGCCCTGATCGAAGACGACGCAGATCTTTTCGCCCTGCTTAAGTATAACCTCGAAAAAGAGGGCTTCGCACTTGTCGGTTCGCAAACGGGCAAAGGGGCGATTGAAATGTGCCTCCGCGAGCGCCCCGATCTGATCCTGCTCGACATTATGCTGCCGGATTCCGACGGCCTCGATATTTGCAAGGGAATCCGGGCCCATCCGGAGCTCGCCCACATCCCTGTGATTTTCCTGACCGCGCGCGCCTCGGAAGCCGACCGGATCGTGGGCTTGGAGCTCGGCGCCAACGATTACATCGTCAAGCCCTTCTTCGTGCGCGAGCTGATCGCCCGCATCAAGATTCAGTTCCGCTCGCCGGCCCTGGCGCCGCGGGTGCTCAAGTCGGCCGGCCTGGAGCTGGACCGCAGCGGATGCACGGTACGCTTGCATGGCCGCGAGATCCAGCTCACGGCCACCGAGTTTCGCCTGCTCGAGTATCTGATGGCGCGTCCCGGCGTCGTCTTCAGCCGCGAGCAGTTGCTCAATGCCGTCTGGGGCCATGATCGCGCCGTCACCGACCGCACGGTGGACGTCTACATCCTGCGTTTGCGCCAGAAGATCGAGGACGATCCGGCGCATCCCAAGCTGATCCGCTCGGTGCGGGGCTTCGGCTACAGCTTCAAGAAGGTCTCCGAGGCCGCCGATCCGGCGCCCGTCGCCTGCTGAAGCCGACCTTTGCCATATTTTCACGGCTTCCATTTTCACAATTGGCATTATTTTGTCATCCTGCTGTAATTTTTCTCCGTTAGCCTGAGGAGCGATGAGGACTATCCTTACCCTCGCGTCGTGCCTGACTTTCCTGGCTGTTTCCGCTGCCCCCCAAGTTCCGGTTACCGTCGTCAGCGGAGCGAGTTTCCAGGCAAACTTCCCCGTTGCGCCCGGCTCCTATTGTCAAGTCTGGGGGGATTTCCGCGGGTTTCCGACGGCGAATGCCGACTTGACGCGCCTGCCGCTGCCGAGGACCTTGGACGGAGTGGAGGTACTGGTCGAGGGCACGGCGGCGCCTCTCTACGCAGTGACTCCTCAGGTGGTCGCCTTCCTGGTGCCGCAGGCCACCGCACCCGGGCGACGCGGAATCCAGGTGCGTCGCGGCGGCCAGGTCGTTGGCCAGGGGACTTTCCATGTCATCAGCGAGGCGCCGGGAATTTTCTTCAGCCCGATCGGCGGCATCCACGTGGGCGGCGTGCGCAATCAAGCGGGTCAGTTCGCCACCGCCGAATCGCCCGCCGAACGGGGGCAAGTGATCACCATCGCTTTGACCGGCGCCGGCACAGCGCTTACGAAATCGATTGCCGACGGGCAAGCGCCCGACGAGCTGATCTCTACGACAGAGGCGCCGGAGGTCTACATTTCCGTGGACAGAGCCGAGGTGCTCTTCAGCGGTCTCATGCCGCTCTACCCCGGCCTGTGGCAGATCAACGCTCGGGTGCCGAACAAGCCCTACATCAGCGGGCCCGTGCCGCTGTTCGTGCGGTATCGGGGCATGACCAGCAACGCCGTGGTCTTCTGGGTGAAGCCCTGAGAAAGCAGACCCAAGTCTCATGACGAAGTTGAAGTTGCTGTTTGCGATCGTGCTTCTGGCCGGCGGCTACGCGCCGGTCACCCGAGCCCAGGCGCAAGGCCAGGGGATGATCACCGGCACTCTTTACGACGCCAAGAGCGGACGCCTGATCCCGGGCGCGACGGTCGAGGTTGTTGGCGGAGGCTCCGCCAAGACCACCTCGGCCAGCGACGGCACCTTCCGGCTCACGCTCCCGCCCGGCGTCTACGAGCTTCGCATCAGCGCCGCCCGTTATCTGCCTGCCGAGGTGAGCGGCGTGGAGGTGAAGGCCGGCGAAATCACCGATGCCAGCGCCGTGCTCGCCCTGGCCTCAGAGGTCACCACCGTGGAGGTCGTCGAGCGGGTCAGCTCGGTGGCGGCGACCGCCGCGGCGATGCTGGCGGAGCGGAAGCTGGCGCCGACCATCAGCGACGGCATCTCGGCCGAGGAGATTCGCGCCTCGGTGGCCTCGCACGCCGCGGCCGCCCTCGAGAAGGTCACCGGGGTCTCGGTGGTGAACGGAGGCTACGTCTAC
>Ga0197142_1001721_pt1 | contig 19700 bp, 20 predicted proteins | sample GBS60_MetaG_FD_148614 | JGI IMG/M metagenome (GOLD analysis project Ga0197142, IMG submission 148614) | Sediment microbial communities from Great Boiling Springs, Gerlach, Nevada, United States - GBS 60_MetaG | ecosystem: Environmental > Aquatic > Thermal springs > Hot (42-90C) > Sediment... | reverse complement strand
GATAGAATAAGATTCCAGGGGTTTGCTATGCCTCTAGCCCGATGATCCAGAACAGGCCGATGGCAGCGGATGTTTATTGATAATTAATCTCAAATTAGCTCATTAGGTATTTTATCGGCCTGCAATTCATGAACTTTTGTTTCAGAGTTCAACATTTCTGAGAAGTGACACTTTCAGAGCAAAGACCGGGGTCGCCAGCCGGGTTGCCAGAGTTCTGGGTCGGCTAATTGCTGGGCATTCAGCCAAAAACGCACTTTGGGGTCACAGACCGCCACCATTTCCACAAACGTAAATCCTGCGTGGCGTTTGATGTTTTTCACCTGAAAGTGCCGCCACCCCCAGGTTGTCTGCCGCGCTGTCCATGAGGAACCCAACCGTGGTATCAACCGCTGGGACATGGACAACCCCACCGACGCAACAGCCGTTCCGTATCCAGGTACTGCGCCATCATCTGTTGCACGTATTGGATTTTCACCGGCTCCCGCAACCGCACTTGCTCAAAGGTTCGTTCAATAATTTCCACCGCCGTCAAGGTATCCATGTCCACCATGAGAATGGGCACTTCCATCTCCTCGGCCCGGCTCAAGACTAGGGGACTGGGGGGATTCGGGCCGGTCAAGACCAGGCACTGGGTCGAGGCTTCTAAGGCGGCCAGTTGAATGTCTGTGCGACCGCTGCCAGTGACCACCACCATATTCACCCCCTGGCGGAAGTAATCCAGGGCAGCATTCACGCTCATCGCGCCGATCGAAAGATGTTCGACCAGCAAATCCATACGTTCGGGACAACAGACCACGCGTGCCTGCAAATGGCGGGCCAATTCGCCCACTGGCACGCTCCGCAACAGCCGACTGCGGGGAAAGACCCCCAACACGGCAATCCCCCGTTGCTCCAACAGTGGCACCACCACGTCCTGCACCGGTTGATCCGCAGGCACCGCGTTGAGCAATACCCCAATCAGCCGTTCGCCCAAATGCGCCTGCGCCATCAGCAGTTCATCCACCAGCAGCAGGGATTGGTAGCGCACCACCAGGATAATTTTGGCCGCCAAGGTGGCCGCAATTTGCGCCAAACCCAAGCCAAACACATGTCCCTCGGCTAAATTGGCAGGCGCTTCCAAGAGCATCACCTCTGGGGTGGTTAAGGCTTGATACTGCGCCAATTGCTCCGTCAAGGGCGCAATCTGGAGCAATAAATCCGGTTGCTTGAGCCAGTCTTCCCAAAAAACTAAGGTAGGCGCCAGACAGTCCGGCGTTAACTTCAACACCTGGGCGGCCAATTGCCCATCTGCATCCAGGGGCACTGGGTCGCTGGTCACCCGCTCGGTGCCGACCGGCTTACCGTAACCGATACGTAGCTGACGGGCTTGGAGTTGTTGGGCAATCCCAAGGGTGGCGGTGGATTTACCACTGTATGCCTGCGTGGAACCGATCAACAAAAAACGGCTGGTCACTCCTTTCCCTGGGGGATAGCGGACGCATTTCCCTCCTCCCTCCGCACCTCATTATACCAAGCGGTGGGTGAAGCCGGGCGCAGCCAGCCCCGTCCCCGGAGAAACCCCGTGTTGGCACCGGGGCAAAAGTACTGCACGGGACGTTCTCCCAACCAGGTTTGCAGCCAGACCATGCTGCGCTGCTGCCGCGGCCAGTGGAAGGTGGTGCGGGTGCGGATCAGGCTCAGTTCGCCCTGGGGGTTGGGCAGCAGATGCCGTCCGGTAAACAGCACGCCCCCCAGGCGGTCGAGGTAGATGCAACTGCTGCCGGGACTATAACCCGGTGTCCAAATCATGGTGACGTCTGGCACGACGGTTAGGGTTTGGGCAAAGGGACGCACCCAGACGCCGGGATAAAGGTAGGCTTCCTGTTGTTGGGTCACCACCGGGCAGCCAAAGGTCGCCTGCCATTGGGGAATGCGGTCGGCGCCGTCTCGGTGGGTGAGCAAAAGGTACTGGATGCCGCCTTGGGCCTGACACCAGGGTTGAAAGGCGCTGTCGGGACAGTCAATGAGTAGATTGCCGCTTAGCCCCAGGGCTTCTCCTACAATGAAATAGCTGGTGCCGCCCAGGGTGTGTCGCTGGGGGGGAAAGGCAAAAATTCCGTCCAAGATAGGTTTCGGGGCCGGGTGGGACGATGACATGGGTTGCCTTGGGGGTGTTGGCAGTCACAACCTTTCTTCTAGTGTGGCATCGTGTCCGCTACTTGAGTCGCACGCCCTGGTGGTTGCTATGGTTGGTGCTGATGCTGCCGGGGTTGGTGGTGGGGCTGTGGGTCTGGTTGCACGGGGAACAGACGTTGATGCCGGCGCTGTGGGTGGTGGCGCCGTTTCTCTTGAGTGGGTTGTTTATTCTGTTGTTGTTGGGACAGGGTGGAGGGGTGCCCCAGCCGCCGCCCCCCTGGTTGCGAGCGCCTTCTCCCCTGACGCCGCGGGAGTTGTCCCAATTGCGCCAGTGTTTTCCCTGGGAGGTGTATCCCCTGCAGCGGATTGACCAGCAAGGGGAGGTGGTGTTCTGTTATGGTCGGTTGCGGGTGCAGGCTGCCGAAGCCTACCAGGTGGTGGCTGCGCAGATTCAGGCCCGCTGGGGACAGCGGTTTTGGCTGTTTTTGGAACCGACGGCGGGTGCCTCCCACCGGTTTGCTCTCGTGCCGCGGCGGGTGCGTTCCTGGCCACGCTATGGCTGGCTGGGGGCGTTGGGGTGTCTGGCGTTGGGCTTGGGGACGACGATGACAGTGACCGCGCCCTACTTGGGGATTACGGCGCCTTTGGGCTGGGGGTACGGGCTGGGCGTGCTGGCGGTTTTGGCGGCGCGGGAGGTGGGGCAGTGGTGGGGGCTGCGGGCCTATGGCATTCGCCGGGGTTGGCCGTGGGTGTTGCCGTTGCCGGTGTGGCCGGGGGTGTTGGGTACCTATGGGGAAATGCCGGTGCCGTTGCCCCACCGGCGGGCGTTGGTGGATGGGGCGGTAGCGGGCGTCGGTTTGGGGCTGGGAGTGGCGCTGGCGCTGTTGGCCTGGGGATTGCGCCATTCGGAATTGGCCCTGGGGGGCTTCCGTCCCCAGACGTCGCTATTGGTATGGGTCATGAGCCGCTGGGTGTGGGGGGAGGCGTTGTCTCCGACGATGGGGTTGCAGTTGCATCCGCTGGCCTGGGCAGGGGTGGTCGGCCTTGGGCTGCTGGCGGTGCAATTGACGCCGGTAGGCAGTCTGGATGGGGGACGGCTGCTGCATGGGTTGCTGGGACGGCAGGCGGCGCAACGCTGGGGCTGGGTCACCAAGGGGCTGATTTTGCTGCTGGGTTGGCAAATACAGCCGTGGTTGCGGCTGTGGGGGGTGCTGGTGTGGTTGCTCCCGGCCCTGCCGCCCCCGGTTTTGGAGGAGGTGACGGAACTGGACGCCTGGCGGGATGGCTTGGGGGTGCTGGCCTTGGCGCTGTTTTTGGCGATTATCCTGCCGGTACCTGGGTTTTGGCCCAGGGTTGGGTAGTGGTTTGCAGGGCCTCCAGTACCTGCGCTGGGGTCACGGCAAAGGGCAACCGGTGAATGTCATTCCCAGGCTGACAAATCTGCGCGGCTAGGGCTGGGGCATCCTCGTCCCCTAACCCCACCTCCGCCAGGGTACAGGGCAAATGGATTTGGTGATACAGATGCAGCAATTGCGCCCGCGCGACGCCTGCCAGGGGATACCCCTGCATTTCCTCCAGCCGCAACTGCACCAAAATCCCCAAAGCCACTTTCTCGCCGTGGAGCCACCGATGGGTCTGCGGCCAATGGGTCAGGCCGTTGTGGACCCCGTGGGCGGCCACAGCCCGACACCGAGCACCCCCGACTCCCCCGACTAGGCCCGCCAGGAGTACCGTTGCATCCACGACCTGCTGCCAGGTTTCTCCCCCCGGCGTCGCCAAGGCGGGTACTGCTTTTTGCAGTAATATGTCCCGCAGGACTCTGGCCTGTTGGACGGCCATGACCACCAACGGGTCGGTGGACTGGCGACTGCTGACCGCCGCTTCGTACCATTTGGCCAGGGCATCGCCAATCCCGGCAGCCAGGGTGCGGGGGGGCGCCGTCTGCACCAGGTCATAATCCAACAGCAGCAGTTCGGGACAGGTGCGCAAGGGGACATCGTACTGAAATGCGCCCGCCGGGGAGTAGATATTGCTCAAGGCCGTCCAGGCGGCGCAGGTCGCGCCCGTGGTGGGAATGGTTACCACCGGCAGTTGGGCATCGTGAGCGGCCAATTTCCCGGCATCGATGGCTTTACCCCCGCCACAGGCAATGACCCCCGCAATTCGCTGGCGGGCAATCACCGTCGCCAATTCCTGGCGCAGCGCTTCTGTACATTCCCGGAGGGTTACCACTTGCACCGGCGCGATGCCCAACGCCTGCAACCGGGGCAACACCAAACTGCTGCTGGTCTGCCCACCCACCAACAGCCAGCGCCTTGCCAGGGCCAACAACCGCTCCCGCGCTTGGGCAAGGACACCCCGTCCCCGCAGGACTATTCGCGGCGCAATCACCGACTCTGACCCGATAGGTAATGTATTTCCCTTAGGGTTGTCGCATGGGGATTCCATCATGGCGATCCGAACCATTTTCCATCATGATGTTTCCCTGGCTCCTGCCTTGCCCCCCTACACAATGGGCATAATTTGTCTGAAATGAATAGAGGTAGCCTTATGCCATGGGATAACCTAGTCAATTTTAATCTGAATTGCCGACCTGCTGAGGAACCTGGTTAAGAACCTGCCTGTGCCTGCTGCACCCGTGCCAGAGCTTGGGTATCTAATTCGATGACCATGGCCGGGTCTTGTCGTTGCCGCAACGAGCGTCGCACCTGTCCCAGATACACCGGCTCCGTGACCCCCGGTTCTGGGTGGAGGAGGGTACGTGCTCGGATGGTCAACACCGCCTCCCCCTTGGCCAAGCGCCCGTAGGAAAAGAGATTGTTGGCCGCCTGCTGGAGCGTCGCTGCCAATTGCTCCGGGGTGATGTCCGCGGCCACGGCAATCACCGCCTGCGTGCCCCCCCCGTCATACACCGTCGTATAGGGTCTGGCATTGGGAATCACCGTGCGGGTTACCGGCGTCAACCCCAGGGCAAACAACCCCCCCGTCACCAGCGCCAAAAACCCGGTGATCCCCACCAGCCGGAAGCGGATGCCCCAACCGAAACCAAACCCCACCAGCGTCAACAGCGCAACCAATAGGGTGATGCCCCCCGACACCTGCGCTGCCAGGGCAAATTCCGTTGTCGTCGGGATTGCCAACCCCCACCCAACCACTGTGTCATCCATCAACCGACTCTTTTTTTAACTTACTGCGCCCGCCACCCGTCCATCAATGGCACGATGCAACCCACACCTCCGGCTGGAGGAAGAAAATGTCATCACAAAAACATCAAAAAATTTAGACCCTGATGCTGCGCCCAAATGTTCTAAGCACAAAGGTCAGCCCTCCTAAATCAGTTCAGAACAACAGCCGCAAGCGCACTAACCCAATCCTTGATCCTGCAGAATTTTTGTTCTTTTCTTTTTATTAATTATTTTTTAATTAAGTAGGACTGCTATGTGAACCTTGCGCGGAGACACAAAGAACAATGTTTGTCGAGTGCGTGTGTAGAAACCGGTGGAATAGGGGTAGTGGTTAGCACATCCATTCAGTAGCGGATTGCCAACTGTACCTGAGCTTGCACCGTTTGTTCTCCCCCGACAATCGGTGTACCGGCACGCAATTCGGCCAATTCAAAACTGCGGGGAGCAGGGATACTGCTGCCTAAAATGGTAATGCCCACCACTTCTTTAGGGGTGAGTTGGAGGGCTTGGAGAACGGTCTGGGCTTGGTTGCGGGCATCCTGTACTGCTGCTTGTAACGCTTGCATTCTGCCTTGTTCTAGGGTGGCGTCATTGGCCACAAAACTCAGGTGGTTAATTTGATTTACCCCTTGCGCCACCAACGCATCTAGCACCGCTCCTGTCTGCGAAATCGGTAATTGAAACCGTACCGTATTCCGTCCGATGAATCCAAGTAGTTGTTGCCGCTCCCCATAAATGGGGAAAAGCTGTACCCCCGTAGTCGTCAATTTTTCCGCAGATTTTTGGCGCAAAGTGCTGATGATTTTATCCATGCGTTGGGCGATTTCCGTCTGCACTTGGTTGGCATTGTTGCCGCGAAGTTCCACCCCCACTTCCACTGCCGCCAGTTGTGCCGGTATGGTGATCACCCCTTGTCCTGTCACCCGTAATATCCGTTCTTGGGTTTCCGCCGAAGCCGGAGACATTCCCGACCACAGGCTCACAAGCAGTACCCCCACCCACCAGCTTGTTTGCATACCTTTTCTCATCATGTTTGGATTACCGCCTTGGGTCAATTTCTGTTCTGACTTCAGGAAGAATCCACTGCTGGAAAAGTTCCCGACAGCATGACCGGGTTCATCTAACGAAATGAAATTATTGTGAATGATGCTGGAATGAAGGTTAAGGCTATCTTGGTAATGCGTAAGAAATGGTAATAAGGTGCTCTGTCAGGTCGGTGGTTTTGCCTTTTTAGGAAGAAGCATCAGGGGTGGATGAACCATTGCGCACATACCCGTAAGATAGGGCTTTGCGGGAATTATGGCATCCATTCTTTTACTTGTTTTACTTGAATCGCACTACCCCACCTGGCAGGACAACCCCTTCAATGGCTGCCGAACCTTCTCTAGTGTTAGCCCCCTATCCGTTGGCTTAAAATCGGCTTGAATTTTGGCACAGAATGGTGCAACAGGATTAGTAGATTTCATGGCGGGAATGTGCGTTTTAGTGGTGTTTTTGACGTATTTTGGGGGAGCGCCGTAGATAGGATTTGAACCTATGACCGACTGCTTAGAAGGCAGCTGCTCTATCCCCTGAGCTACTACGGCAACCGGCTTGACAGAGATGATTGTGCCATGTTTGAGGCAATTTTGACCGGGCGGAACCAGGCTACCAGGGTAAGGCTCCCTGCCGCGACTGCCCTGCGGTTGAGAATCAGGAGCACGTCATCACCCCAAACCTTGCGAATCCGCTGACCCCTTTGGGGCAAGGGAGAACGAGGAGCCGCTTCAGGCCGGTGGGTTTAGCGGTTTCCACCCTCTTACGCAACCGCAACCAGCGACTGGGGAACGCTTAGCCGTTGCCCTGCCAGGTTTGCGCGATCAACCACAGGTCGAAGGGCAGTAAAATCAGGACGCATAGGCCAATGGCAGCATACATCCAGGGTTGCGCCAAAGGGCAAATACCGGCAGTGGGCAAGCCGGTGTGTTGGGTAATGGTGTCGAGCAACCGCTTAAACCCACTGACGCGCATGGGAATTAAATAACCCTGCCCATCGGTGGTTACCAGGTAATGGACGCGCCCCCCCTGCCCTGTTGGCCGGGTAGCAATCCGCACCACCTCTGACCAGTGAACCTGCCAACCCCTGGCCAACCAGGAGGGCACCCAAGCGGGATAAAAAACCCGCAAACCGGTGGCATCCGCCGCTACCCGTTGACTGAGCAGGGCAGACAGCAGACCCCAGCCCAGCAGCAACCCCAAGGTCAACCCGCCTGTTGCCCAAGCATACCCCTGCTGCCACGCCAAAAAAGGCAATGGCCCCAACAGCACGGCATACAATCCGTACAGGGGATAGCGCACCAAGGGGGAAATGCGCCAGGTCAGGGGGTGATCCCCGCCGCCATGACTGAGATTGGCGTCCATTGCGACGTGTCACAGGATACTCTTTCCACCTTAGCTGGCAAGCGCATGGTTCAGCCACCCCACCAGCGCCCGCCGCAAGGTCTCCAACCCCAACCGCTCCCGTGCCGCCACGTACAGGGCATGGGGATACCGTTGTTGCGCCTGGCGTAGGGTTTCGCTGTCAACTTGGTCTAGCTTGTTCAACACCAACCAGCGCGGGGCGGGCACGGGGGACATCTGCGCCAAACAGTCTTCCACTACCCGCATCTGGGTCTGCCAGTCGGGATGGGATAAATCCACCACGTGCAACAGCAAATCCGCTTCCGTCAATTCCTCCAGGGTGGCGCGAAAGGCATCCCACAGGGGCGGCGGCAAATTTTCAATGAACCCCACCGTATCCGTGAGCACGATGGGCTGGGGCTGGTCGGCCAACACCAAGCGGCGGCTGGTGGGGTCTAGGGTGGCAAACAACTGGTCCGAAGCGTAAACGTCGGCGCGGGTGAGGGCATTGAACAGGGTGGACTTGCCTGCATTGGTGTACCCGACCAGCGCCACGGTCGGAACGTCGCGCCGTTGCCGTTGTTGCCGCAGGCGGGCCCGATGTTGCCGCAACTGTTCCACCTGTTTTTGCAAATGGCTGATCCGCCGCTGGATCGTCCGCCGTTCCGTTTCCAAACGGGTTTCGCCTGGCCCGCGGGTGCCAATGCCACCGCCTAGGCGAGAAAGCGCCTGCCCCTGCCCGGTCAAGCGGGTGAGCCGGTACTGCAATTGCGCCAATTCCACCTGTAACTTTCCGGCTTGAGAACGCGCCCGCTGGGCAAAAATATCCAAAATCAGTTCCGTCCGGTCCACCACCCGCATTTCCAAGGCCCGCTCCAGATTCCGTACCTGCGCGGGCGACAAATCCCCGTTAAACACCACCACCTCCACCCCGTGTAACCGCCCCGCCTGGCGCACCTCCTGGATTTTGCCCGCCCCCAACCCCTGGGGCAGAGGCCGCACCTGCACCACCCGGGCGGCCACCGTAGCGCCAGCGCTGGTGACCAATCGCTCCATTTCCTGCATTCCCGCCCAAAAGGCCGCCAGGGAGACCGTTGCCGGACGCGTCCCCACCAAAATCACCCGCTGCTCCTCTTCTCGGCGCGGCGGTGGGGCAGCCGCCTGCTCTAGTTCCTGCACTTGGCGCAACCAATCCAATTGCCCCAAGGCGTGCAACGACAAGGGCGGCGACAAGACCCACCCTTTGGCCCCTGGATAGGCCCAATACCCCTGCTGGTCGTGCACCGTCACCAGCGCATCCCAGCGTTGCTCCATCAGCGTGGTCAAATCTGCACTGCTGGGCGCATCCGGCTGCAAACGGGTACTCAGACACCGCCACCCGGATAACCGCCCGGCCCCATAACGGGGTAACTCATACAGGGGCACCCGCGTCGCTTCCGGCGTCCCCACCGCCACCCGCACCACCTGCCCCCGCCGATTCACATACAGGCACACCGGCGCGGCAATGTCCATACTCACCTGCCACAGCCGTTGCCCCAACTCCGGCGTGATCAGCACCCCCTGGGGCAAACGCACACGGTATAGCCGTTGCAACTGCCGCACCTGCGCCGGTTTGAGACCCCGCAGATCACCGTATAAACCGGTTCCCGCCAAAGACGCCTATCGAGGAATTGCCCTTATTCTTCATACCCTACAATAGCCAATAGTCAGGGTGAGCGCCAACGCCGCCGCCTGCGAACCTACCTGGATGTCTCCTTCCTTTAGCCCAGAATTTATTGCCTTTTGCCAAGCGCAATTAGAGTTGTTGGGGCAGGTGTTTCAAGTTTCCCGCTGCACCCTTTATGTCCGCCAACCGACGGAACAGTGGGCCTTTACCCCCTTGGTCACCTATCCGCACACCCAGACTGCTTTGCCCAGCAGCCCCTGGTTGACCCACACCAAACCGGAGCAGTTGGTCTTGCCGCTAGTCCAGGGCGAGGTCTTGCTGGGGTTGTTGGTGCTGTTGCGACCGGGCATGGTGTGGACGACCTGGGAACAGCAACAACTGCACCGGGCGGCGCAAACCCTGGTGTTGGCCTGGGAGCTAGAACAACAGCGGCAGGATTGGCAACAGCAAACCCAACGGCTCACGGAAGGCCAAACCCAGACCCAAGCCCTGCTGGCAACCGTCCTGCACCAACTCCGCAGCCCCTTGAGTGCCCTGAAAACCTTTGCCAAGCTCTTACGCAAGCGGCTGTTGGGCGCCAAGGAACAGGAAGTTGTCGCGGGCATTCTGGCGCAAACCGAGCGGTTGGAAGAACTGCTGTTGCGGCTAGAACCGACGGCGCCCCAACCTCAGTTACCGGGGGGGACGGTGCCCCTGCTGTTGCCCAGCGTGACTGCCACGCCCGTCGTCGTGGTGGAACTCCTGACCCCTCTGGTGACGGCAGCGCAAGTGACGGCCCAGGAGCGGGGGTTAACGCTCACCTACGACCCCCCCAACCCCAGTCCGGTTGCGCAAGCGGATGCGGCGGCCCTGCGCGAAGTAGTGAGCAATCTATTGGACAACAGCCTCAAATACACCCCCGCAGGTGGGCACATTGAGGTAGGCACCCGGCAAAGTGCCGATGGGGTAGTCATTTGGGTGCAAGACGACGGCCCCGGCATTCCCCCCGCCGAACAGGAGCGGGTCTTTGAGCGGCACTACCGCGGAACGCACACGGCGGCTACTACCCCCGGCAAGGGTTTGGGTTTGGCCGTCGTGCGGGAATTGGTGACCCAAATGGGCGGGCGGGTCACCCTCATCAGTCCCCCCGGCACCCGTATGGAAGTCTGGCTGCCTAGCGCCGGTCAAAGTTGAATTTGCGGGGACGCGGCGGTTTCCCCGGTTCAGCAGGACGCCGGGCCGGACGGGCGGACACGTCTTTTGGTTCCTTGGGGGCTGCGGCTGGTTCACCGGCAGCAACCGCTTGGGCCTGTTGGGCTTCCGCCGCCTTGCGTGCCTCCCGAGCCTGGGCAATCCTATCCAAAACTTCCTGGGGCACTTTTTCAAAAAGCAGCGCGGGTAAGGCGTACTGCTCATCCCCCCAGGCTTTACGGCAACTCAGGGTTGCCATGGGTTGGCCGTTGGACTTGATGTAGAGGGACTTCACGGTGAAGATGAATTTCGCTCCCTTTTCATTGCGAAACCACACCGGGTCACCTTCTTGGATGCCCAAATCTTCTAGGGAAAGCTCTTTCTTCGGCATGCCGTACTCCCAACCAAACCAGCACCAACGCCAGGTTGATGGTAACTGTACAACATCTTAACTGAAATTTTTAGGGGGTTGTGGGTCGTCCCTTTCCCTAGGGCAAACCACCACCACCGGAGGCATGTCCACAAAACGAATCCAGAATTGCTCAAATCACAAAACAAATCACAACATGAGTAAGGGTTCACAGCAACCAAAAACAGAGAATTATGAATGGATGGGTGAGGGTTCAGCCATGACAAACTCCGGCCAAGTTCTCCCGTAGGTCTCCAGTTCCGGGGCAGAACAGACTACGGTTAAGAAACTTCCCTTTTCACTACTGCGTAAGCGTGACAGAGCAACATAAGTCTCGGCGAGATCGCTGGCTGTCGTGGCTTTGTTGATATGTACAACGAGTGCCCGCGTCTCCCAGCCTTTGAAGCTATGCACGGTGGCTGCTTTCAGCCGCGAATCACCCATCCAAAACTGCATCTTGAGCCTTTTTTGCGATTGATAATCCTCAGCAAATACATGACAAACGTGAATGTTTTTCTTCGCAAGTTTGTCAACACAACGCATTCCCATTTCGTGGGTAGCAACCAGCAGGGTAATATCGGCCCAGGTGAGATCGGCTGAGTTGCTGACCAAATCGCACACTGCTTGGACGCAGGCATCTACCGCCGCATCCTGTTTTTGCACCTGCAGCCAGCGGAGCATGAGTGGTTGCTCAAACAAATCGCCTTGCACCTCCTTGGGGAGATCAAGGTCATTGCCGGACAAAAAGGTTTCGGCAAAACGCCGCAGGTAGGGAATCAGTCCCGGCGGCAACCGATAGCTCTCCTCAAGTTGAAACCAAGGGCCAGAAAAGCCTGCCCCGTGCATCTGCTCATCGGTCCAGCGACAGGCCCGCTGGTACAGGTCTTGGGTGGCATCGGCAACCAAAAGCATTTCGCCGCCCTCCCGACGCACCTGGCGCAACAAATTCCACCACGTCAGGTTAAAGTCCTGGCCCTCATCCACCAAAATGGCGTCGTAGGAGCTGATGTATGCCCGCGCTTCTTTGAGTGCCCGTTCCACCAAGGCCGGAATGCGTTCTTCAAACAGGTCATCCTGGGCGCCTGACTTTGCGAAAAGTCGCCCGTAATCCTCTTCCAAACCCGCTTCGTGACAGACGCGCCTGCACCATTCGTGAAAATGCAACCAGGTAATGTTCTGCATAAAATTCGGGACAGGCTGGCTAGGGTGGTCGTAACGCACGGCTAAATCCCGTAGATAGTGCCAAAGGGTGATATTGAACGTGACCACCAGGACTTCCTTGCCTTCGCCCGCCAGATGAGCCGCCCGCGCCGCCAAGGACACGGACTTACCAGCGCCAGCCGCCCCTTTCACCCGACGGTAGCCCGTCTGGGTGCGGGTAGTTGCGATTTCTTTTTGCTTGGGGGTCAACGACAAGGGCGTTCGCTGTTCGGCAGCATGGTCCGGTTCCCGGAGCCAACTGCGCAGGTCATCCGCCAGGGCAGGGGTCATAAACCTGGATCGCCTGAACCTAGCGCTGGGAAAAACTTGGGTCAGATTGCCGCTGGCCAGAGCGTCTCGACCCACAACGGGATGATATTGTTTAGCCTTGTCATCGAGCCAGCCCAAACGCGCCAAAAAGGGCTGAAACAATTCGGTTGCGCGCGCAGTGCTGGTTTCTGTCATGATCACGCCCGCTGTAACTACTGACATAGCGTGAGGATGATCCTTCACCAGCAAGCCAAGTTTGGGGCAGTAGAGGTCAAGAATTTCCTGCTGGTACTGCGCCACTTTCTCCACCGGATTGTCCCGGCGACGAAACTCTTGGCCCTCTTGATCCCGACTCCACAGGGAAGGAACGCCATTGGTTTCCCGCACAAAATACGGCATGGCCTCCAGGTGCCAATCCTTGACCTCAAACACCGCAATACCAATGTGGGGATGGAGGAGCACAAAATCTGGGCGCAACCCATTCAGGTGCGGTTGCACGTAAATTTCCCATCCTTCCGGCAGGTACCGGTCAAAAAACTCCAGTACCCGCAATTCACCCGCCGTTAGGGGAGTACGCAAGCTATCTAATTCGGTGCGTGGGGGGCAAATAAGGTGTGCCATTGGGCAACACTCCTTGTACCGAATAGCGGTTACATCTCACCCTAAAGAGGAAGTGCTTACACCCCCACCGGCACCTGCGGCCAACGGCCCACCGCCCGGGCAATCACCGCCACTTCCTCCCGCATCAGCCGGTCAAACCGCTCCGGTGTCAAAGATTGCGGACCGTCGGAAAGGGCTTTGGCCGGGTTGGGATGCACTTCAATCATCAGGGCGTCCGCCCCCGCCGCCACCGCCGCCATCGCCATCGCCGGTACATACTCGGATTTCCCCGTCCCGTGGCTCGGGTCAATCATGACCGGCAGGTGGGTGAGTTTGCGCAAAACGGGAATCGCCGCCAAATCCAACGTGTTGCGGGTGTAACGGCTGTCAAACGTGCGAATCCCCCGCTCGCACAGGATTACCTTCGGGTTGCCCGCAGCCAAGATGTACTCCGCCGCCATCAGCCATTCCTCAATCGTGGCCGACATCCCCCGCTTGAGTAACACCGGCTTGTTTTGGGCGCCGATTTTTTTCAACAGCGAGAAATTCTGCATGTTGCGCGCCCCCACCTGCAACACATCGGCCACCTGCGCCACTTTCTCAATATCCGCCGCATCCATGACCTCCGTGATTACCCCCAGCCCGGAGGCCGCCCGCGCCGCCGCCAAAAGTTCCAAGGCACTTTCCCCATGCCCCTGAAACGCATAGGGCGAGGTGCGCGGTTTGTAGGCCCCCCCCCGCAGAAACTTAGCGCCGGCCGCCTTGACCCGCAGGGCCGTCTCCACAATCATTTCCTCGTTTTCCACCGAGCAAGGCCCGGCTACGACCACCAGCGGGTGTTGCTCCCCAAACACCACCGTCCCGCTGGGCGTCTCGATGGCAATCGCACTTGGTTCCCCGTGCCGAAATTCCCGACTCGCCCGCTTAAACGGCTGTTCAACCCGCACCACCTCTTCAATCCAGGGGCTGAGTTCCTGAATCCGCTCCGGTTGTAACTCGGCGGTTTCCCCTACCAGGCCAATAACTACTTTGTACTGACCGACAATCTTTTCCGGCTGCAATCCCCAGGTGCGGAGTTCATCGCTAATCCGTTCAATTTCCAACTCCGGCGCCCCGGGTTGCATCACAATAATCATGGCCGCAGGAAAATGGTAACGACTTTTGTATTGTAACCAACCGCGGGACTCAGGTTGAGGCTTTGTTGCGATTTGCTTGCAAACTGGAGCGCAACCGCCCCCAATTGGTGCGAAATTCCTGCCACCCCAGCCAGTGCCCCACCCGGTCCGCATCCCAACAGGTAGACAGGATGCCGTAGCTCAAACCCACCATCCCCAGGCCAAACAAGCCCAAGGTCACGATGACCACCACGGCGACGGGAATTTTGAATCCCTGTTGCAAAAGCCAATAACTGCTTGGAAACGCCAGCAGCCCCAAGCCTGTCGGCACGCCACAAAACCACCCCATCCGCCGCACCATGCGGGCGCTGACCACCGGCGGCATGCCCGGTTCTTGAATCTGTTGCCACCCCCGTTTCTTGGGTGGGGGGGACGTACGCCGGGATTTTTTCGCCATCGCCCGTCCTCCTAAACCCGCAACCCCCGAATCCCCAGGCGTTGGATCAGCGCCTCGTAGCGCTCCGGGTGATGCTTACGTAGGTACAACAGCAACTGCCGCCGTTGGCTGATCAACCGCAACAGCCCCCGCTGGGACGAAAAATCCTTCTTGTGGGTACGCAGGTGTTCGCTGAGCTGGTTGATGCGGGCGCTTAACAGGGCAATTTGCACCTCCGGGGAACCCGTATCGGTGGCATGTATCTGATATTCGTTAATCAGCGCTTGTTTCTGTTCCTGAAGCAGGCTCATAGGCAGAATGGGCATTGCAAAGGGCAATAACTGACTATAGCACAGGCGGCGCTCAAGGGGGGGGAAGCAAGGCCTTGGGACTTTGCCATTGCGCCTCGACCCAGACCTCGATTTCCGCCACCTGCGCCGGGCCGGGTTGCCACAGATGGGCAGACGCCATCCCCAACCCCAACGACACACTGGCAATGGCCACCACCGGCGGCACCCACTGCCATACCGGGCGGGGTTGGCAACGGGTCGCCCGCATAATCCGCGCCTCCAGCCCAGGAGAAGGCGGGGGCGCACAGGGCGCATACTGCCGCAAAAAGGCCACCAACCGGTCATCCTCCCAATTCATAGGGTCACTCCTTGCGCGGCCAAATAACGACGCAACGCGGCGCGGGCATGAAATAACCGGGATTTCACCGTGCCCACCGGAATCCGCAAAATTTCGCTAATTTCTTTTTGGGGCAGGGATTCCAAATCGTGCAACACCAGCACCGTGCGGTGGTCAAAACTCAGGGTTTCTAGCCCTTGGCGCACCACTTCCTCATAGTGCAAATGTAATAAATCGGGTGCAGCTACCCGGTCAGAACTGGTCTGGGTCAGCGTCGCGAGTTGGGTACGTTTTTGGGCGCATTGTCGCCGGTAATCCGCCGCCACGTTCAGGGTAATCCGGTAAAGCCAGGTGTTAAACATATGCAACTGCCGCAACCGGGGCAAGCCCCGCCACACCCGCAAAAACACCTCCTGGGTCAGGTCGTCCAATGCCTCTGCCCCACACAGGCGATAGAGCGTGGCCCGCACCTGCGGCTGGAACCGGCGATATAACCAGCGAAATCCCTCCGGGTCCCCCTGCCGACACCGTTGTACCAGCGCCACATCGGGAGACACCGACGCTGCCGTCTGGGTGGAAATGGGGTTAATGGAGGCTGCCTGCACCACAAACACCCGCCGTGCTCTCTTTAGTTTATTAGTTTAGACGTGTCGCCCCCAGTTTCGGTTCAACGACAGGACAAGGCCGCCTGCACCAACCCGCGAAACAGGGGATGGGCTTGGCTGGGACGGGAAGCAAATTCCGGGTGGAACTGTACCGCCACAAAAAACGGATGCCCCGGCAGTTCGATCATCTCCACCAACCGCCCATCTGGGGATGTACCGCTAATGCGATACCCACTTTCTAAAAACAAACTGCGGTAGGCGTTGTTGAATTCGTAACGGTGGCGATGGCGTTCGTAGATCACCGTTTCCCCGTACAACCGCGCCGCCAGACTGTCCGGCTGCAACCGGCAGGGATACAGCCCCAGGCGCATGGTGCCCCCCAAATCCACCACATCTTTCTGCTCCGGCAACAGATGGATCACCGGATGGGCAGTTTCAGGGTCAAATTCCACGCTGTGGGCCCCGGTCAGCCCCGCCACGTGCCGCGCCCATTCCACCACCGCACATTGCATCCCCAAACACAACCCCAAAAAGGGAATCCCCTGCTCGCGGGCATAGCGAATGGCGGCAATTTTCCCCTCGACGCCGCGAATCCCAAAGCCCCCTGGCACCACCAGCCCCTGAATCCCCTGCAAATGGGCAGCTACCCCCTCTTGCTCCACATCTTCGGCGCTCACCCAGCGCAGTTTCACCTCCGTTTCCAGATGAATCCCCGCATGGCGCAGGGCCTCCACCACCGACAAGTAGGCGTCATTCAACCGCACGTATTTCCCCACCAGGGCAATTTCCACCTGGGACTGGGGATGGTACAGTCGGTCCACCAACAGGCGCCAGGCCGCCAAATCCGAGGGGCGGTCCGGTAAATCCAACAGCCGCAACACCTGGGTTGCCAGCCCCTCTTTTTCCAGATTCAGCGGCACTTCATAAATACTGCGGGCGTCCTGGGAGGTAATCACACAGTCTACTGGCACATCGCAAAAATTCGACACCTTGGCCTTAATTTCCGCAGACAAAGGCCGTTCGCACCGGCAGACCAATATATCCGGCTGAATCCCCAACGAACGCAACTCCTTGACCGAGTGCTGGGTGGGTTTGGTTTTCATTTCCCCCGCCGCGGCAATCCAGGGCACCAACGTCACGTGCATATACACCACCTGCGCCCGCCCCACCTCGTTGCGAAACTGCCGAATCGCCTCCAAAAAGGGGAGCGACTCAATATCCCCCACCGTGCCGCCAATTTCCGTAATCAGGACATCCGGGTGGGCATCGGCAGCCACCCGGCGAATCCGGTCTTTGATTTCGTTGGTAATGTGGGGAATCACCTGCACCGTCGCCCCGCCGTAATCCCCCCGCCGCTCCCGGTTACACACCGCCTGATAGATCGAACCGGTTGTGACATTGTTCAAACGGGACACCGGCGTATCCGTAAAGCGTTCGTAATGCCCCAAATCCAAATCCGTCTCCGCTCCGTCGGCGGTGACAAAGACTTCCCCATGCTGAAAGGGGTTCATGGTGCCCGCATCTATGTTGATGTAGGGGTCGAGTTTCAAAATGGCCACCTGATAGCCGCGGGATTTGAGCAGCCGCCCCAAACTGGCCGCCACAATTCCCTTGCCGATGCTCGAGACCACCCCGCCTGTGACAAAGACATAGCGGGTCGCCGCTTCACCGTTGGGAGCCACAGAAACCGCCGCCGGAAGAATGACTCAGGGCGTTCCCTCCATCCTGCATCCTGAATCAATCATAACCGCTCCACAAGACCCATACAGCAGGGAGTTTCTGCTCAGGTTGCGGCTTTTTTTCCTGCCAAGGCCTGCGGCCCGCTGGCGCGAACGACGATTCATACCGGGTTGGCCGGCCAACTCCGGCATCGCCCCAGGTGTCACTTCCCCCCAGCCAGGGGTAGTTGGCAGCTCGGTTCTTGCTGCCGAAACCATGCCCAAGCGCCAAACAGGGTTCAGGATTTGGGGGCTGCGCCACGCAAGCCATCAGCACCACTGCGATGAGAGGCACCCCTGTTGCCGGGACGTGTGCCCCCCGTTTGCAGGCGGGGGGCTTGCGCCAGGGTGGAGGTCAAGGTCTGCACCGTCAACACCTGGGGCGGCGTGGCATCCGGCGGGTAGAGATAATCCACCGCCACCAACCGCTGCCCCTGGGGTTCCAAGGTCAAGGTCACCAGGGGTTCTCCCTGTTGTCCCCGGTATTTCACCACGTGGACGTAGCGCACCTGGGGGGTTCCGTCGTCTGCCGTATAGCGCAGGCGAATCGTGCCCCGGAAAAACACCCGCGGCTCTGGCGGTACCAAAAACTGCAACCCCCCCCGGTTTACGTCGTCCTTGAGGGGACATTGCAGGGAAATGGCCACCGTCTGCGGCACCGGGCTGGGGTTGTACAGCGGCAATTGCAGGTCGTAGTGTACCCCATAATTGCCATGCGCCAGGTAGGCCGTATCCGGGTAACGCACCAGCAAGGGCGCGCTCTGCACCTGCCCCGTCCCGAACGTCCCCCGATGCAGCGTACTCAAACCGTAGGAAAAGGCCTGCCCCGGCGGCGGAATCGTCAACAGGTCGGGCTGGGCCGAAGCAATTCCGGCAGCGCCATCGGTCAGCCGTGCCGACCACTGGGAACCCTTGGCCACCCCCGCCACCCGGCCATAGAAAAACCGGGCCACCTGGGTCGCTTCCAGGGGCGTGGGGGGAATATCCCGCGGGCCGGCCAAATTGCCCTGCTCCAGCAACCGCACCCAATCCGGCAGCGTCGGCATCTGTTCCCGCCCATCCCAGGTGCGGGTGGCATACAAGGCCAGACTCGCCAGATACACCGGCCCATCGCTGCTTAAGCGGGCAAAGGTGGAGCGGCCATTCGAGGAAGGATAGAGATTTGGTTCTGGCAGCACCTCCACCTCCCCCTGGGCCAGCAGCGGCTGTTGCAGCGCCAGCACCATCCCCTGGGCCAACCCCATCTCCGGGGGCAGGGGCAACCGGGACGCCACCGTGCGGGGCAACCGCGGCGCTGGGATCGGCAAATTGGCCAACAACCGATATTCCCCCGGCTCAAGGACGACCTGGGGAGGCCAATTCCGCTGCCTGCCGCCGCGCAACACCACATTCATCGCCCGGCTCCCCGGCCCGGAAAACACATACCCGCGGGGATTGTCCAGATAGGAGGGCAGCTCTACAAACGGCGCCTCCGGGGTACTCAAAAAACTGGCCGCCTGCGCCACCTGGAGCCGCACGTAGTCCTTGGTGGGATTGTGCACCAGCAACCCCACCACCAACGTCGGGGTATTCTCCGGGTCGTTGGTGCGAAAGATATGGTGGGCCAACAGGGTAAAGGTTCCCTGCAACGGTAGATTCAAATGGGCCTGGGGGGTGCGTTTGCCCTGGGGGGGAAAAGTCGAAAGCAAAATGCCCTCCTGCTGCACCACCTCCGGGCTGTTGCTGTGAAACATCAAGACATCATCCAACGCCCCCGGTAAAGGCCGCACGGGTTGCGGCTGAAACACCGTCCGTCGCACCACCGGCGGCGGGGGGGATGCTTGGGCCAAGATGGGTAACAGGAACCACATAGGTAACCCACAAGCGTTGGGGGAGCGAATCAGGCTAGGGCTATGATAAAGCTATACCCCATTAGGTTTGGGCATTTCAAGCCAAACGCGGTGCGCTCAAAACCGCCTTTTTACCGGGATTTCTGAACGTGACCACCCTGATTTTATCAGTTGTCCTGGCGCTGGGACTCCTGTTTACCGCCCTCTTTTCGGTGCAGAATGCGACTTTGGTTCGCCTGCGGTGGCTGCTGTGGCAGTCGGTGCCCCTGCCGGTAGGTTGGGTGCTGACCCTGGCCTTTGCCCTGGGGTTGGTCAGCGGGGCGCTGGTGTGGGGCAGTAGGCGGCCAGGGATGCCCCGGCGGTGATACACATCGGG
>Ga0197142_1001719_pt1 | contig 19727 bp, 16 predicted proteins | sample GBS60_MetaG_FD_148614 | JGI IMG/M metagenome (GOLD analysis project Ga0197142, IMG submission 148614) | Sediment microbial communities from Great Boiling Springs, Gerlach, Nevada, United States - GBS 60_MetaG | ecosystem: Environmental > Aquatic > Thermal springs > Hot (42-90C) > Sediment... | reverse complement strand
CAGGATTAATCAGGATTAAAAGGTTAAAATCTCCTATGTGCGGCCGGCCGCACCGCGTTGCCGAGTAAATCGATCGACATCGCCCCTGCGCAACCTCACCCAAAGGGTGAGCAACTTCCCCAGTCCGGTCCGTTCCGACCGGCGCCGTCGCCGCGCGATTCAGCGGCCGGCAAAGAAGCGCGCCAGGCGTTCCATCGCCTCCTCCAGAAGGCTTCGCGTGCCCGCGTAGCACAATCGCAGCGAGCCTTCGCCGCCCGCGCCAAAAGCGGCCCCCGGCGCCAGGCTGACGCGGGCTTGGCGGAGAATTCTCCGGCACAGCGCCATCGAGTCGGCCGCCCCATCGACGCGCGGGAACAGATAAAAAGCGCCATCCGGGCGAGGAACCCAGAGGCCGGGCATGCGGCTGAGCGCGCTCACGCAGAAGTCGCGATTGGCGCGCAGGCCGGCCACCATCTGTCGGATCCAGGGCTCACCTTCGGCCAGCGCCACCTCACCGGCCTTCTGCGTGAAGCTCGGCGCGTGCGAGACGATGAACTCGTTCAAGCGCGCTGCGCGATCGGCCAGATCGGCGCGCGCCACCAGCCAGCCCAGGCGCCAGCCGGTCATGGCGTACGTTTTCGAGAACGACTGCGTCACGATGACGGCGTCGCTGCGGGCGGCCTTCCGGAGAATGCTGGGCGCCGGCTCGCCCGGCTCGCCCAGATAGTAGAGCCGCTCGTAAACTTCATCGGCCACGAGCCACAGGCCGTGCTCGCGCGCCAGCTCAAGCAGCGCCTGCTGTTCGGCCTCGGTGGCCACCCAGCCCAAGGGATTCGACGGCGAGGTGTAGACGAGCAGCCGGGTGCGCCGGCTGAGAGCGGCCCGCAGGGCGTCGAAATCCACCTGGTAGCGCTCGCCGCATCGAGCGAGGGCGACCTCGACCGGCCTGGCGTGAGAGAGCGCCACGATCGCCGAGGCGTTCGGCCAGGCGGGCGTCAGCACGACCGCCTCGTCGCCCGGATCGAGCACCGAGCGGATGGCGACGTTCAGGGCTTGCACCCCGGAAGCCGTCACCACGATCTCCCGCTCCGGGTCGAGCTCGACGCCGTGCAGCCGCCGGTAGTGCGCCGCGATGGCCCGGCGGGTCGATGGCAGCCCCGCATTCTCCGTGTAGAAGGTGTAGCCGGAGTTCATCGCCTCGACGGCCGCGCGGCGAATGAACTCCGGCGTCGGCAGGTTCGATTCCCCGAAGTGGAGCCGCACCACGCCGTCCATCGCCATGGCCTCTTCGGCCAGCTCGCGAATGCGCGAGTGGGGCACGGCGAGGGCGCTCGGGGCGACCGAGGGCGATGTCCGCTCAGGCACGGTGCTTGGTGTGGGCGAGCTCGTCGATGTTGACGATCTCGGTGGGATAGACGCCGGTGTAGCAGGCGTAGCAGTGCGCCGGCCGCTCCTCGTCGTCGACGGCGCGGCGCAAGCCCGCCAGCGACAGATAGCCGAGCGAGTCCGCCTCGACGAACTTGCGGATGGCCTCCACGCTGTTGTGAGCGGCAATGAGCTCACGCTTGCGCGGCGTGTCCACGCCGTAGTAGCAGGGCGAGATGGTGGGCGGGCAGGAGATCCGCAGGTGGACCTCGCGGGCGCCGGCGCCGCGCACCATGCGAACGATCTTGCGGCTGGTGGTTCCCCGCACGATCGAGTCGTCGACCAGCACCACCCGCTTGCCCGCCAGCAAGTGGCGGATCGGGTTGAGCTTCAGCCGCACGCCGAAGTCCCGGATGGCCTGGGTCGGCTCGATGAACGTCCGGCCGACATAGTGGTTGCGAATCAGCGCCATGCGGAACGGGATGCCCGACTCGTCGGCGTAACCGAGCGCGGCGGCCACCCCGGAGTCGGGAACCGGAACGACGACGTCGGCCTCGACCGGATGCTCGAGCGCCAGAAGGCGCCCCATCATCTCGCGCGAAAGCTGCACCGAACGCCCGAAGACGATCGAGTCCGGGCGCGAGAAGTAGACATGCTCAAAGACGCAGTGCGCCGGCTCGCGCGGCACCGTATACTGCTGGCGCGTGATGCCCTCCGGGCCGACGATGATCATCTCGCCGGCTTGCACCTCGTTGACATAGACGGCGCCGATCAGATCGAAGGCGCAGGTCTCGGAGGCGAAGCAGTAGCACATCCTGCCGCCGGAGAGCTCCATCAGGCCCATAGCGAGCGGCCGGAAACCGTGCGGGTCGCGCGCCACGATCATACGGTCTTTGGCCAGAAGCACCAGCGAAAAAGCGCCGTCGAGCTGAAGCAGCGCTTCACGCAGCGCGCTCGCCAGGCTCGGCTCCCGCGAGTGGGCGATCAGGTGCAAAACGACCTCGGTGTCGCTTGAAGCATGGAAGATCGACCCCTCGCGCTCGAGCTCGCGCCGGATCTCCATCGCATTGGTGATATTGCCGTTGTGGGCGATGGCCAGCGGGCCCCGGTTGCAGTTCACGTACAGAGGCTGGGCGTTCTCGAGCACCGTGTCGCCCGCCGTCGAATAGCGCGTATGGCCGATGGCGGCGAAGCCCGACAGCCGACCGACCACCTCCGGCGTGAAAATGTCCGCCACCAGCCCCATGGCGCGGTGGAGACTGATCTGCCGGCCGTCGGTGGTGGCGATGCCGGCGCTTTCCTGGCCCCGATGCTGGAGCGCGTGCAGGCCCAGATAGGCCAGGTTGGCCGCTTCCGGATGTCCGTAAATCGCCACGACGCCGCACTCTTCACGGAACTTGTCCAACATCGATCTCCTCAAGGCCGGCAAGAGGCCAGCATCTTGGGCAAGGCGTTTTCCCACGCCTCGCGCAGGTCGCGCACATCGAGATGCACCAACCGGCGGCCCCGGTTGGCGATGTCCAGCCAAACCTCCCGGGTGCGGCCGATCACGGGCGCCTCCACACCGAAGCGGGCGGCGATCTGGCGGACGGCCTCCGGCGCCTCGGTCGAGATCAGCACCCGGGACGGCGCTTCGTGAAACAGCAGCAGGTGGTCGGGCAAGTCGGCCTCGAGTTCGATCGAGGCGCCGATGCCCGCCTCCGAGAAGGAGCACTCGGCCAGCGCCACGCCCAGCCCGCCGCCGCTCAGATCGTGACTGGAGGCGGCCAGGCCCGCGCGCACGATTTCGCGCACGGCCGCCTGCACACGCTTCTCGTAATCCATATCGAGCGCCGGCGGCAAGCCCCAGAGCGCCTTCAAAATCACCTTGGCGTACTGGGTGCCGCCGAAGCGCCGCCAATCGGAGAAGCCCAAGCCGCCCACCAACACCACGGCCAGGCCCGGGCGCGAAAATTCCGTCGGCGTCACCGGCCCGGTCTTCATCAGCCCGACGATGCCGAGGACCGGGGAGGGCCGCACCGGCTCGCCGAGCGTTTCGTTGTAAAGGCTGACGTTGCCGCCGGTAATCGGGGTCTCAAAAAAACGGCACGCCTCGGCCATTCCCTCGATCGTCTCGACGAGCTGCGCCATGATCTCGGGCCGCTCGGGATTGCCGAAGTTCAAATTGTTGGTGGCCGCCACGGGAAGCGCGCCCACGGCGGAAAGGTTGCGGCAGCACTCGGCCACCACCAGGCGCACCCCCTCGCGCGGGTCCAGCTCACAGTAGCGTTCGTTGCCGTCGAGCGCGATCGCAATCGAGGTCTCCGTCTCCTTGATCCGGATGACGGCGGCGTCGGCGCCCGGCCCCCGCACGGTGTTGGTGCGCACCATGTAATCGTACTGCTCCCAGATCCACCGCTTCGAGCAGAGATCCGCCGAGGTGACCAGCGCCACCAGGTCCGCCTGGACATCCCCGGCGGCCGTCTGCGGCCAGTCCATGGGCGCGCGCCGGTACGGTGTCGTGTAGGGGCGGTCATAGACGGGAGCATCCTCGGCCAGCGCGCGCGCGGGAATCTCGGCGACCACCACGCCGTGATCCTTGACCCGCAACAGGCCGTCGGCCGTCACGAAGCCGATCGTGACGGCATCGAGGCCCCATTTGCGGAAAACCCTCGCCACCTCCTCCTCGCGCCCCTTCTCGGCGACCAGGAGCATCCGCTCCTGCGATTCCGAGAGCATGATCTCATAGGGCGTCATGCCGGTTTCGCGCTGGGGCACATACTGCAAGTCGATCTCGATGCCCGTGCCGGCGCGACTGCCCATCTCGCAGGTCGAGCAGGTGAGCCCGGCGGCGCCCATGTCCTGAATGCCCACGATGGCGCCGGTCTTCATCGCCTCCAGACAGGCTTCGAGCAGAAGTTTTTCAAGGAACGGGTCGCCCACCTGCACGTTGGGCCGCTTCTGTTTGGACTCTTCGGTGAACTCGGCCGAGGCCATCGACGCGCCGTGAATGCCGTCCCGGCCGGTCTTGGCGCCCACGTAGATGACCGGATTGCCGACGCCCGCCGCCCGCGCGTAAAAGATCTCCTCATGGCGGAAGACGCCGACGGCGAGCACGTTCACCAGCGGGTTGCCGTTATAGCAGGGGTCGAAGACCGTCTCGCCGCCGACGGTCGGCACGCCGAAGCAGTTGCCGTAGTGCGCGATGCCGCTCACCACGCCCTCCAGGATCCGCCGGTTGCGCGCGCCCGCATGGGGATCGTCGAGCGGTCCGAAGCGGAGAGCATCGAGCACGGCGATCGGGCGCGCGCCCATGGTGAAGATGTCGCGCAGGATGCCGCCGACGCCGGTGGCGGCGCCCTGGAACGGCTCGATGAAGCTGGGGTGGTTGTGGGATTCGATCTTGAAGGCGATCGCCCAGCCGTCGCCGATGTCGATGACGCCGGCGTTCTCGCCCGGTCCTTGCAAAACGTGCGGACCGCGGGTCGGCAGCTTCCTTAGGTGCAGACGCGAGCTCTTGTAGGAGCAATGCTCGCTCCACATCACGCTGAAGATGCCCAGTTCGGTGTAGGTCGGCTCGCGACCGAGGATGTCGACGATGCGCCGGTACTCCTCCGGGGTGAGCTGGTGCGCCTCGACGAGTTCCGGTGTGATGGCGCTCATCGGTTCAGGGCCAGGGCGGCAACCATGGAACGGAAGACGATGAGTCCGTCGGTGGAGCCCATCAGCGGGTCGGAAGCACGCTCCGGATGCGGCATCATGCCCAGGATGTTGCGCTCCCGGTTGAGGATGCCGGCGATGGAGCGCGCCGACCCGTTCACGTTCTCCACATAACGGAACGCCACCCGGTCCTCGGCCTCGAGCTCGTCCAGGGTTCGTTCGTCGGCCACATAGCAGCCCTCGCCGTGCGCCACCGGGATGCGCAGGATCTCGCCGCGGCGTCCGGCGTTGGTAAAGGGCGAGTCGGCCGTCTCCAGGCGCACCGGTACCTGTCGGCAGATGAACTTCAGGCCCCGATTGCGGATCAGCGCCCCTGGCAGCAGCCCGGACTCGACCAGAATCTGAAAGCCGTTGCAGATGCCGAGCACCAGGCCGCCCTCGGCGGCAAAGCGCCGCACCGCGGTCATGACCGGGGAGAACTTGGCGATGGCTCCCGAGCGAAGGTAGTCGCCGTAGGAAAAGCCGCCTGGCAGGATCACGGCATCGACGTCGCCGAGGCTGGAGGCCTGGTGCCAGACGAAGTCAGCCTCATGACCGAGGTTGTGAACCACTGCGTACCAGGCGTCGTGGTCGCAGTTGCTGCCGGGAAACACAACGACGCCGAACTTCATCGAGGAACCTCCAGTCTAGCAGAGTTGACACAAAAGGCGGAGTCGCTCGCGGTTGGCGGATATCTCCGGCCTTCACCCAGTGCCCAGGCCTCAGTCCTTCGGCCGGCCATCACTCGTCAATGGGATTGACCAACTTCTCGAAGCCAAAATGTTGGAAATGTTTCGTGTTGCGAGTGGCGAACTCCCGGACGCCGTGATGAAGCAGCGTGTAGGCGAGGCGGGCGTCGAAGATTCCGCGAGGCGGGAAGTCCGGCGCTTCGGCCTGCCTCCAAACCGCGTCCATCAGGCTGCCGGGGTAGTCTATGAGCGCCCAATGCGGATGGTTGCGAAACTGACGGATCACATCCAGCGCCGCAGCGGGGCGGAGAGGCTTTGAAAGCACTGCGGGGCTCCGGAGCAATACGTACAGCTCGACGAGCACGAGTTCGCAAAGCGCGAAATCTTGCCGCCTCCAGTTTGCCTCCAAGTAGCGAGCCGCGGCTGCCTGTTCCGGACAATCGCGGTTGAGGTAGTACAGCAGGACGTTGGTGTCGCAGCTTTTCACCGCCGGTGTTTCCCTTGCGCCAGGGGTCCGACGTTGGCGACCTCACGCCAGTTCTCCGGAGGGCACCGGAAAGCGCCTAACGACAGAGGGGCGGGAGGCTCCCAGCCATGGCTTTGGATGCGATCTGGAGAGTGGATCTCAAGCCAATGCTCGGCGGCGCGGCGCAGGGTCTCGGCCAAAGTCCACTCTTTGGCCGCCGCCAGCCGCTTGAGCTCACGGTAGAGGGCATCGGGCAACTGAATCTGCGTCCTTACCATACATCAATTATACACCTACATCGGAATGCTGGCCAGATCCCTTGCCTGCCGGATTAGCTGAGGACGCTGAGGACTGGGACCCGGTCCCTCGCGCAAAGCCGCCGTGAGGCGGCCTTCGAGCCGCTTGCCCTCGCTCGCTGTGACAGTCGTCAGGCTGACGTCCTAGCCCGAGTTCTCCGTCGTTGAGCACCGAAAGCCCCGTGCCGGGCCGGAGCCGCTTCGAATCGGCGGCGCGGGATTGGGCCTCGCCGTGATCGCCGTCCTTGACGCCATGCGGCACCCAAAATCGCCAGCGCAATCAGCATCGTCCAGGTAAGTCGCTTCGCAATCACTTCCTTCTGCCGGCCGCTTCCAGGTCCAGCAGGTAGATGCCCCTGCCGACGCCGGCCACCCAGTCGGCCCGCGGCACCTGAAATGCGATGAACCGCCCGTCGTCGCTCACCACGGGATTCGAGGCTTTAAAGACGCCGCCCTCGTTGAACCAGGTGAGGCGCTCCAGGCGGCCGCTTCCGTCCAGCGCCAGCTTGTACAGGTCGATGTGATTGGACCCTTTGCCGCTGTGCCGGTCGCATTCAACCAGGGTGTGCTTGCCGTCGGGGAAAACGCCCTCGGGCTCGTCGTACTGATTGGGCGCCTTCGAGTAGTTGACGATTTCACCCGTCTCCAGATTCAGCCCCATCACTTCGGTGCCCTGATAGCCGTAGGCGGAAAAGGTCAGCCAGGTCTCCTCCGGGGGCACGAAGTTCTGCGTTTCGAGATCCGCTCTGAAATTGAGGCGCGAGCCGTCGAGTACCAGGCGCTTGTTCTCGAGCCTCGGCTCGCCGGTCGAGTAGTCGATCTCGGCCAGGTAGATGTGCGAGACGCCCGCCGGGATCCGGTGCGGATAGTTGTCGTGGTCGACGGCCCAGGCGATCTTGAGGCTTTTTCGTGAGACGGCGGGCCCCTCCGAGCAGAACTCGCCGAGGGGAATGGCGGGCTTGTCCAGCTCCTTGCGGAGCACCCAAAGCTCGGCCGTGCGCGTGCGCGCCTCCCAGGGGTGGGCCGGGTCGAAGGTGCGCGAACCGGACAGCAGGATGTCGCCGTTGGCGAGGTACAGCGCCCGCGTATAGCCGTGATGAAAGTAGTGGTGGGTGAGCGGCCGGACGATGCCGGAGGCGAGCTCGAGCTCAAAGGCATCGCCGAAGGTTTTCGAAAGAAACAGGATGCGTTTGCCGTCATGGGACCAGTCGGCTCGCTCTCCGAAATGGGTCAGACGGCGGATGTAGTCGGGGAAGATCTCATCGGTCCACGCCGTCGGGGCCGGTTGCTCCTGGCGCGACCCGCGCTCGCAGCCGGCGAGGATCAGGACGAACGGAAAGACCAGGACGAAGCGACGCACGGCGAGGGTCTCCCTTCGCCTGATGATCCTATCAGAGCGGGCGCCAGCGCAGGACGGGCTTGCGCGCCGCCGTGACCTCGTCGACGCGGCGGACACGCGTGGTGTGCGGGGCCGTCTTCACCAGTTCCGGGTTCTCCTCGGCCTCGCGAGCGATCGCGATCAGAGCGTCGATGAACAGATCGAGCTCCTGCTTGCTCTCGGTCTCGGTCGGCTCGATCATCATCGCGCCCGGCACGATCAGCGGGAAGCTGACCGTGTAGGGATGGAACCCGTAATCGATGAGGCGCTTGGCGATATCGCCGGTGCGGACGCCGTGGCGCGCCTGCCGACTGTCACTGAAGACGCACTCGTGCATGGTCGGCGCCTGATGCGGCAGCTCGTAGTAGGGCTCCAGGCGCTTGCGCACGTAGGTGGCGTTCAAAATCGCGTCGAGCGTCGCCCGGCGAAGCCCCTCGGCGCCGTGCGCCAGAATGTAGGCCAGCGCGCGCACCAGCACGCCGAAGTTCCCGTAAAAGGCCCGGACCCGGCCGATCGACTGCGGTCGATCGTAGTCCCAGCGCCATCGCCCCTCCTCACGCACGAGCCGGGGCACGGGCAAGAACGGTTCCAGGTGCCGTTTGACCGCCACCGGACCGGCCCCCGGGCCGCCGCCCCCGTGCGGAGTGGAGAAGGTCTTGTGCAGGTTCAGGTGCATGACGTCGACGCCGAAGTCCCCCGGCCGGGCCAGACCGGTCAGGGCATTCATGTTGGCGCCGTCCATGTACACCATGGCGCCCTTCTCATGGAGGATTTCGGCGATGCGCCGGATGTTGACTTCGAAGACACCGAGCGTGTTCGGGTTGGTCACCATCAGAGCGGCGACGTCCTCGTCGACCGCGCACGCCAGCGCCTCGACGTCCACCATACCCCGGTCGTTGGAGGCGATGTTCTGGCAGACGTAGCCCGCCATGGTCACGGTCGCCGGGTTGGTCCCGTGGGCTGAGTCAGGGATCAGCACCTTCTTCCGCGGATTGCCCCGAGCCTCCAGCGCGGCCCGGATCACGAGCAGCCCGGTGAGCTCGCCATGGGCGCCGGCGGCCGGCTGAAGCGTCACCGCGTCCATGCCCGTGATCTCGATCAGCGCGGCCTCCAGGCGCGCCAGAATCTCGAGCGCCCCTTGTACGAGCTCATCCGGCTGGTAGGGGTGGGCCCAGGCCAGCCCCTCGAGCCGGGCGGCCACCTCGTTGACCCGCGGGTTGTACTTCATCGTGCAGGAGCCGAGCGGGTACAGGCCGTAATCAATGGCGTAGTTATGAGTGGAAAGCCGCGTGAAGTGCCGGACCGCCTCGACCTCGCTCACCTCGGGGAAGCCCTCGATGTCGTCGCGGACGTTCTCAGCTCCGAGAGCCGAGTCGGGATCGACCGCCGGCACATCGAGCGGCGGCAATTGATACGCCGCCTTGCCCGGTGAGCTGATTTCAAAGAGGAGCGGCTCGTTCTGCGAGACGTGGGTCCGGACTTTCTTGATCATCGGTCCGAGAAGACCTCCGCGACGGCGTCCATGTCCTGCTTGCGCGACATTTCGGTGGCGCACAACAGCAGGCAGTCGGCGAGCTCCGGATAATAGCGGCCGAGCGGCAGGCCCCCGAGAATGCGCCGCTCGAGCAGCCGCCGGTTAATCTCCTCGGGCGGGGCCGCCGGCGAGCGCGCCACGAATTCATTGAAGAACGGACCGGCGAACCGCCGCGGCAGGCGCCCGGCCAGGTAGTGGGCCTTCGCCAGATTCTGCTCAGCCAGTTCCCGCAGACCCCGCCTGCCATACACCGTCATGAAGACCGTCGCCGCCAGGGCGATCAGGTTCTGGTTGGTGCAGATGTTCGAGGTCGCTTTCTCTCGCCGGATATGCTGTTCGCGGGTGGAGAGCGTCAGGCAGAAGGCGCGGTTGCCCGCTGCGTCAGTGGTCTGACCGACCAGGCGACCGGGCAACTGGCGGACGAACCTCTCCTTGGTGGCGATCACGCCGGCAAACGGGCCGCCGTAGCTCGGCGAGATGGCGAAGGACTGGAGCTCTCCGGCGACGATGTCGGCCTCCACGGGCGGCGCCAGCAGGCCGAGCGAGACGGCCTCGGAGAAGATCACCACCAGGAGCGCCCCGCGGCGATGGGCGATCTCCGCCGCCTCGCGCACCGGCTCGATCACGCCGAAGAAATTGGGCCGCTGGAGGATCACCGCGGCCGTGCGGTCATCCACCTTCCCGGCCAGCTCGTCCAGGTCCGCCGAGCCGAGCTCTGGGTGGTAGCCGAACTCCTCGATCTCTACACCCTGGCTGCGGCCGTAGGTTCGCAACACCTGACGGTATTCCGGATGCAGCGTGCGCGCCGCCACCACCCGCTCGCGCCGCGTCAGGCGCATCGCCATAAGCGCGGCCTCAGGCACCGCCGTCGAGCCGTCATACACCGAGGCGTTGGCCACCTCCATGCCGGTGAGCTGGCACATCAGGGTTTGAAATTCGAAGATCGTCGTCAGCGTCCCCTGAGAGATCTCGGCCTGATAGGGGGTGTAGGAGGTCAGGAACTCTCCACGCGAAAGGACGACATCGACGAGCACCGGACGGTAGTGAGAGTAGACGCCGGCCCCAAGAAACGACGGATAGCCGGTGATGTTTTCGGCCGCCCGGGCGCGGAAGTAATCGAGAATCTCGTATTCGGAAAGTCCGGGCCCCAGCTCGAGCGGGCGCGCCAGCCGAACCTCCGGCGGGAGCTGGCGGTAGAGATCGGCTTCCGACTCCAGGCCGCAGGCGGCCAGCATCTGGCGGCGTTCGTCGTCCGAGTGGGGCAGATAGCGCAACGAAAACTACCTCTGAGTGGCCTCTATGTAGGATTGATACTCGGCGGCGCTCAACAGGCGGTTTATTTCTTCCGGGTCGGCCAGCTTCACCTTCACCAGCCACGCCTCCCCGTGCGGATCCCGGTTCACCGTCTCCGGCGCTTCCGCCAGGGTTGCGTTGACCTCGACCACCTCTCCGGTGACGGGCGAATAGATGTCGGAGATGGCCTTTACCGATTCGACCGACCCCATCGTCTTGCCGGCAACCACCGCATCGCCTACCCGGGGCAGATCGACGTAGACGATGTCGCCCAGCTCTTTCTGCGCGTAGTCGGTGATGCCGATCGTGGCGATGTCGCCGGAGACCGTGACCCACTCGTGCTCCTTCGTATAGCGGAACTCTTCCGGATACATTCAGGATTTCCCTCTCTTATAAAACGGTGTCGGCACGGTGACCGCCTCCACCTGCTGGCCGCGAATCCCGACCTGGATCATCCGGCCGGGCTCGGCCGCCTCCAGGGGCAGGTAGGCCAGACCGATGTTTTTGTTAAGCGTGGGAGACGGACCGCCGCTCGTGACCCACCCGGCCGGCCGGCCTTCGAGGAAAACGTCGTAGCCGTCGCGGGCGATGCCGCGGCCGCGCATTTCAAAACCGACCAGCTTTCGTCGCACGGACTCGCGCGCGCCAAGCAGGGCCTGCCGGCCGTGAAAGTCGCGCTTTTCCATTTTCACGATCCAGGCCAGATCCGCCTCGAAGGGGTTGATCGAGGCGTCGATCTCGTGGCCGTAGAGGGCCATCTTCGCCTCCAGGCGCAGGGTGTTGCGCGCTCCGAGGCCGCAGGGCCGGATCGAGAACTCGGCGCCCGCCTCGAGGATGGCCTCCCAGGCCAGCTCCGCCTCCTCAGGCGCGATGTAGATCTCGAAACCGTCCTCGCCGGTATAGCCCGTGCGCGCTATCCGCGCGGGGCGCCCGCAAAGCTCACCGTCGGCGAAGTGGTAGTAGCGGATGGTGGTGAGATCGAGCGGCGTCAGCTTTTGAAGCGTCGCCTCGGCGCGGGGTCCCTGGACGGCGAGCTGCGCGTACCGGTCGCTCGCGTACTCCACCTCGGCGTCGAAGCGGTTGATCGCCTTTAGGTGCCGGTAGTCCTTCTCCTGGTTGGCGGCGTTGACGCACAGAAAGTAGTGATCCGCTGCGACCATATGCACGAGGATGTCGTCGACGAAGCCCCCGTGCTCGTACAGCAAGGCCGAGTACTGGGCGCGTCCCGGCGTGAGCCGGCCCGCATCGTTCGTGGCGGCGTAGTTGACCAGGCGGAGGGCCTCCGGTCCGCGGATGACGATCTCGCCCATGTGGCTGACGTCGAACAGGCCGACGCTCTGGCGTACGGCCTGATGCTCCTCGAGAATGCTGGTGTAGAAGACGGGCATCTCCCAGCCGCCAAAGTCGACCATGCGAGCACGAAGACGCCGATGAATCGCATTGAGCGGCGTGGCCCTTAAGCCGGCGGGCTGATCCATGGAAAAGCTCAATCTAGCAAGAGGTTGGAAGCGGTGTCAATGCGGGCGCGGGTCGGCTTCGGCCAGGCGCTCGAGGCCCTGGCGGAGCCGGAGCAGGCCGATTTCGAGCGCCTCGCCGCCCGAGGCGAAAGAGATCCGCAGCGTCCCTTCCCCCGCTGCTCCGTACGCGGCGCCGTGCACGACGGCAACCCCCTGGTCCTCGAGCAGCCGGCGGCGGATCTCCTCTGACGGCCGCCCAAGCGCCCGCACATCGAGCAGGGCGAAGAAGCCGCCCTCGGGTTTGATCAGACGTGCCCCGGCGGCCCCGTCGAGGCGTTCGAAAACGAGCCGGCGCCGGCGCTCATACTCGGCCCGCATCGCCTCCACCGGCTCGCGCGGCCCGTTGAGCGCCGCGACGGCGGCGTCCTGCACGAACGTGGCCGGACCCCGGCTGGACTGCTGGAGAACGAGGAACATCGCCTCCAGGATCGGGCGCGGAGCGGCCGCGTAGCCGACGCGCCAGCCGGTCATGGCGTAGGTTTTCGAGAGGCTGTTGATGAGGATGACGCACCGGCGGATCTCCTCGCCGAGCGCGGCCGGCGAGAGGTGGACCCGGCCGTCGTAGGTCAGCACCTCGTAGATCTCGTCGCTGAGGATGATCAGGTTCCGGCGTTCGGCGAAGGCGGCCACCGAAACGAGCTCCTCGCGGGTCAGGACCGTGCCGGTGGGATTCCAGGGCGTGTTGAGCAGAATCAGCTTCGCCGCCGGCGTCCAGGCCGCCTCGAACGCCTCTCCGGTGAGGCCCCAGCGGCCGTCAGCCAGGCGAGCGCGCACCGGGCGGACGCGGCCGCCCGCCAGCGCGATAACCGGGGTGTAGGCGTCGTAGATCGGCTCGGGCAGCAGGACCTCCTCCCCCTCGTTCAGCGTGGCCGTCAGGGCGGCGTAGAGGCCGAAGGTGGCTCCGTCGGTGACCAGGATCTCCGTGCCGGCGTCGTAGGCCACGCCGTTTTCTCGGAGCAGCTTCGCGGCCACGGCCTCGCGCAGGGCGGGCTCGCCCCGGTTGTCCGGGTAGTGCGTCCGGCCGTCTCGGAGCGCCCGGCAGGCAGCCTCGACAATGTGCGCCGGCGTGGAAAAGTCCGGCTCGCCTCGCATCAAAGAGAGAATCTCCCGGCCCTGACGGCGCAATTCGGCGAGCTCGGCCAGTATCGAGTTGACGGCAGTGGGCCGAAGCCGGAGACTTCGGCTGGAAAGTCCGGTTGCGTTCGCAGACATTCTGCCAGCCATCGTAGCGATTTTTTCGCTTTGCCTCTTGATTTCCCGGCGAGGCCGGAGTAGATTCATTGCCGGAGGCGGATTCGTCAGCTCTTAGCCGCAAAGGAGGACAGCTACCATGGCTCTTGCTCTCAAGAAGATCACGCTGTGGCGCACGGAGGTGGAAAACAAGCCCGGCATGCTGGCTCAAACGCTCGAGCCGCTGGCCGCCGCCGGGGCGGACTTGCACGTCGTCATGGGGTACCGGATCCCGGGCCAGGAGACCCGGGCGGTCATCGAGGTCTACCCGGTCACCGGGAAGCGAACGACCGCGGCAGCGCAATCGGCCGGCTTGAGCGAGGCGTCGTTCCCGGCGTTGCTGGTTCAGGGCGACAATGAGCCGGGACTGGGGCACAAGCTCTCGCGGGCGATTGCGGATGCCGGCGTCAATTTGAGCTTCCTGGTGGCCCAGGTGCTCGAAGGCCGCTACTCGGCCGTCATCGGTCTGGAGAGTGAGGAGGACCTGCGGAAGGTTTCGGCGATCGTGCGCAAGGCAGGCGCGCCTGCCAAGAAGGCCGCACCGGCGAAGAAAAAGAAGTAGGCGGGCTCAACCGCTCCTTCCGGAGACGGGGATCCAGGCGCCCGTGACGGCCGCCGCCTGGTCGGAAACCAGCCAGAGGGCGACCTCGGCGATGCGGCGCGGGTCGACCCAGGCGGAGAAATCGGCGCGGGGCATGGCGGCGCGGTTGGCCGGAGTATCGATCGTGCCCGGCACGATGGCGTTGGCCGTGATCCCGCTCGCTTTGTATTCGGCCGCGATCGATCGGACCAGGGCCAACAGTGCCGCCTTGCTGGCGCTGTAAGCGGCCGCGCCGGCGGGCGGCTCAAGCGCCGCCCGGCTGCCGATCATGACAATGCGGCCGGCGCCTGCCTCGCGCATGACGGCAAGCACGGCTTTCGCGACGTAAAAAGCCGAGCGGAAGTTGACGCCGAGCATCTGCTCGAGCACGGCGTCGTCGGTTTCGGCCAGGTGCTTGCCCCCGGCGAAACCGCCGACCAGATGCACCAGCGCATCGATCCGGCCCAACCGGGCGGTAACGGCGGCCACCAGAGCCTGAGCCGAGGCGCTGCTCGAAAGCTCGCACGGGAAGGCCTTGAACCGCGGGCGGGGAAACTCCTCATCCCGTATCGACCGCGAGACGCCGGCGACCGTAGCGCCGGCTTCAAGGAAGGCTGTCGTGACGTGGCGGCCGAGGCCGCCCGTGGCCCCGGTGATGAGGACGAGCTTGCCGTTGAGGTCGATCACTGCTTCACTCCTTGCCGCGAGCCGGCCAACTCCCTCCTTCCTCCGTGGCTACCGGGAGGGAGGGCAGCGGCTAGCGTCGCCATGGCGCGAACTCGCACCTGTTTGAGATGATCGCCGGCCGCCCGGGGTCGCACGCTGCTTGCACCGGGCATCCTGCGCGCAAGCGTTGCGATACACTCAAACACGATGTCCGGGCCGGCATTTCCGCGCCGGGATCTGCTCCGCGCAGCGGGCGGGCTGGCGGCGTCGGCCGCCGGTGCGCAAAGCCTGCGCTCCTACGGCGTCAAGGTCATCGACGCCCACGCGCATCTTCACCACCGGGCTCGGCCCACCTGGCGAGAAGATGACGAAAAGCTGATCGAGGCCGCCGACCGGCTGGGCATCGACCAGCTTTGCTGTTCCATCCTGCCACCGGAACGGCCGACCACGCTCGAGGGCTTCCGCGAGTCCAACCGGTGGATGGCCGAGGCGCTCGCGCGCTTCCCCGGCCGCGTGCTCGGTTACGTGTTCGTCAATCCGGGCTACACGCGGGAGGCGCTCGAGGAGGTCCGCCGCTATGTCGGCGACCACGGTTTCATCGGCATCAAGATATACAACGACTATCGCGCCGACGAGCCGGTCTTGTGGCCCGTGGTGGAGCTTGCCATCGAACTCGGCGTGGCCATTCTGCACCATGCCGGCCACGCCCGCTGGCTCCCCCAACCGCAGCCCCGGATCTCCGACGCCGGACACCTGGCGGTGCTGGCACGCCGGTATCCGGAGGCGACGATCATTTGCGCGCACATTGCGGGCGGCGGCGACTGGGAGTGGACCATCAAGGCGCTCCGCGCCGCCCCGTCGGTCTACCTCGATCTTTCGGGCAGCGTCATCGACGAGGGGGTGGTGGAGATGGCCGTCGAGGAGCTGGGCGCCGACCGGCTCCTGTTCGCTTGCGACATGTCGCTCACGGCGAGCGTGGGCCGGATCCGCGGCGCCGCCATCGCCGACGCCGACAAGCGCAAGATCCTCGGCGAGAACATGCAGCGCATTCTGGCGCGGCGGAGGGCGTGATGTTCGACGTAAATGCTTACCTCGGCCCGTTCGCCTTCCGGCCGCTGCGCCACAATACGGCCGAGGGTTTGTTGCGGCTCATGGATCGGAAGGGGATCGAACGGGCTGCCGTCTCCAGCGCCGCCTCGATCACCTACCGCAACGCCCATGCCGGCAACGAGGAGCTGGCACGCCAGATCCGGCCGCATCGCGACCGGCTGGTGCTGTTCGGCGTGCTGAACCCCGCCTACGCCGGCTGGAGGGAGGATCTGCGCCGCCTGGCGGAGCGCCACGGCGCCAGGGGTCTGCGCCTGTACCCGCGCTGGCACCACTACCGGCTGACGGATGCGGCCTGTCTTGAGCTGGCGCACGAGGCGACAGCCTTGGGCCTGGTCATTTCAATCCCCATCCGGGTGGAGGACCGGCGGCAGCAGAGCTGGCTGGTGGACGTCGCCGACGTGGATCACAACGAGATCGCCGAGCTGGTGCGCGCCGTGCCGAAGGGCCGGTTTCTGCTCGTCAACGGCTCGGGTTACGCCGGCTCGGTTCTGGGCCGCAGGGATAACGGTCTGCCCGCCAATTACTCGGTCGACATCTGCCTGCTCACCGTGGAGCTCGGCAACGAGCTCGGGCGGCTGCTCGATGTGCTCGGTGAGGATCGGCTGTTGTTCGGCACGGGCATGCCGTTCCACTACCCCGACGCGGCGCTGATGAAGCTGGAGCTTCTCGAGGCTTCCGAGGCGGTGAAGGAGAAGATCCGCCGGGGCAACGCCGCGCGACTGCTCGGCCCGTAGCGCCGCCCCTCAGTCGGCGGCGCGGACCGGCCTGCCGTCGACGTCAAGCAGTGCGACCTCGCCGATGCCGGCCTCCCGAAGAGGCGCTTCGATCTGGCGCCGATCTCCGACCACGACCCAAACCATGTGATCCGGCTGCACGAAGCGGCGCGCCGCGCGGTTGACCTCCTCAAGCGTGAGCGCCCGCACCTTGGGCACGAAGGTTTCAAAGTAGTCGTCCGGCAGGTTGAAGGTGACGATCTCTGCAATGCCTGCCGTCAGCCGGCCCAGGGTTTCGAAGGCGCCGGGAAGCCGCAGCGTCTGTCCGCTTTGGGCGGCGGCGAGCTCCTCGGCGGTGATCGGGCGCTCGTCCCGGATCTGGCGAAGCTCCCTGATCAGCTCAAGCAGCGCCTCCCTGGTCTTGCCGGTTTCCACCGGCGCAATGGCGAGGAACGGCCGCTCGGCGCGCGCGTTCAGAATGACCGTATCGGCGCCGTAAGACCAGTGCTTGTCTTCGCGCAGGTTCATGTTGATGCGCGAAGTGAACTGGCCGCCGAGGATGGCGTTCATGATCTCGAGGGCGACTTCGTCCGGATGGGACTTGGGCGGCGCCAGCTGCCCGCCCAGAATCACCGACTGCTGTGCACCCGGCCGATCGAGCAGATAGATCCGGTTGCGCTGTGGCGGCCGCGGCGCAGGCATTTTGCGCTCAGGCGGTCGGCCGGGCCTCCAGGCGCCGAAGACCTTCTCAAGCAGGGGCACGAGCTCCGCCGCCGTGACCGCGCCGGCCGCGATCAACGTGGCGTTGTTAGGGTGAAACCAACTGCGGTGGAACCGCAGCAGGTCTTCGCGCGTCAGGGCGGCTACCGCCTCCTCGGTGCCGGAACCGCTCAGCGGCACGGCGTAGGGGTGGCCTTCGCCGTACAGCAGCCGGGGGAGCACGCGCAACGCCAGGCCGAAGGGCCGCGCCTTTTCGTTCTGGATCGCCGCCAGGCGCTGTTTCTTCTGCCGCTCCAGCTCCTCCTCGGGGAAGGCGGGATGGAGAATGACCTCGCCGAACAGCCGCAAGGAGGGCTCCAGATTGATCTTGAGCGCCGAGGCGGTGACCGAGACGACATCCAGGCGCGCGGCGGTGGCCAATTGCATGCCCAGGCGGTCGAGTTCCTCGGAGATCTCGAGCGCGCTGCGCGTCGCCGTGCCCTCGTCGAGCATCGCCATGGTGAGCGAAGCGGTGCCCGGCGCTTCCGGCGGGTCGGCGGCGAAGCCGGAGTTGACCAGAAGCTCCAGTTGAACCAGCGGCAGCCCGGGCCGCTCGGCGATCACCAGGCGCAAGCCGTTGGAGAGAGTCGCCCGCTGGAGCTTGGGCAGCGTCAGGGCGGGCGGGACGCCCGGCTCGGGAAGGCGGCTGCGGTCGACGTCGGTTTTCGAAACCGGCCCGCGGTCGGCAAAGGGCCGCACCTCGAGCACGAAGACGCCGTCGGAGAGCCAGCGCCGGGCGGCATCGCGGATGTTTTCCGGCGTGGCCTGCGCCACGTCCTGAAGCGCCTTGCGGTAGGCGCCGGGGTCTCCCGCATAGATCTCGCCGCGCGCCAGCACGTCGGATTTGCCGCCGAAGCCGCCCACGCGCTCCAGCCCGCGCAGGAAATCGGCGAAGTGGCGCGTCCGCACCTGGTCGAGCTCTTCAGCCGTCGGACCGTCCCGGAGGAAGCGCGCCAGCTCCTCGTCTATGGCCTGCTCGACGGCCTTCGGGTCCGCCCCCGGGCGCACGCTCGCCATGACGGTGAACTGGCCGGCAATCTCGCGAGGATCGATGTAGGCCGTCACCGCCGTGCAGGACTGGTCGTGATAGACAAGACGCCGGTATAGCCGGGAAGTCTTGCCGGCGCCCAGAATGTCCGAGGCCAGATCGAGGTAGTGCGTGTCGGTGTCGAAAATCGGCGGCGTGTTCCAGACCTTGTAAATGCGGGCTTGCGGCACGCGGTCCTCGAGGATGGCCCGGCGCTCGCCGCTCATTTTGGCGATCCAGCGGCCGTGCCGCCGCACCGGCGGACCCGGCGGGATGGCGCCGAAGTACTTCTCCACCAGCGCGAGGGCTTGCCTGGCGTCGACGTCGCCGGCAAGCACCAGCACGGCGTTGGAAGGGCCGTAGTAGGTGCGAAACCATTCCCGCACGTCCTCGAGCGTCGCCGCATCGAGATCCTCCATCGAGCCGATGACGCTCCAGGAGTAGGGATGCCCGGCAGGCCAGGTATTTTCCGTGATCACGTCGTCGACGAGCCCGTAGGGTTGGTTGTCGCCCTGCCGCTTCTCGTTCTTGACGACGCCGCGCTGCTCGTCGAGCTTGGCCTGGTCGATGGCGCCGAGCAGGTGCCCCATCCGGTCGGACTCCATCCACAGTACGGTCTCGAGCGCCGACACGGGCACGGTCTGGAAATAATTGGTCCGATCGTTGTTGGTGGTGCCGTTCAGATCGGTGGCCCCCAGGCGTTCGAGCACCTTGAAGTAATCCTCGTTGAAGTGCTCGCTGCCGTTGAACATCAGGTGTTCGAACAGATGGGCGAAGCCCGTCTTGCCCTTCTTCTCATCCTTTGAGCCGACGTGGTACCAGACGTTCACCGCTACGATCGGCGCTTTGCGGTCCTCATGGACGATCAACCTGAGACCGTTGCTGAGGACGAACTTCTGGTAAGGGATCTCGACCTGGAGAGCGGAGGCGGGTGGCGCGGCCTCCAACGAAACGGCCGCCAGCGCAGCGGCGCACCAGAGCGGCGCGAAGCCCGGTTTGATCATTCCCTCGGTGACTCCCTTGGCTTTTCTTCGATGGTAAACGATGAACTCGCTGCGATGCCCTGTTACACTGTCTGTTGCATCCCATGAGCCGGCTGTGGGGCCTCGCGGTGGGGTACCTGATCTCGGTATCGACCGGCCTGACGCTCGATCTCTCCTCGCTTAAACCCCAGGGTTACGTCAGCGACTTTGCCGGCGTGGTGGATGCGGCCTCGCGCCAGGCGCTCGAGCGGTATGCCAAGCAGCTCGAGGCGACGACCGGCGTCCAGTTGGCTTTCGTGACGCTCCGCTCGCTCGAAGGCGAACCGATCGAGGACGTTGCTAACGAGTTGTTCCGCCGCTGGGGCGTGGGCCGCAAAGAAACCAACGAGGGCCTCCTGCTGCTACTGGCCATCGAGGACCGTAAAAGCCGCCTCGAGGTGGGCTATGGCTTGGAGCCCTATCTG
>Ga0197142_1001717_pt1 | contig 19734 bp, 19 predicted proteins | sample GBS60_MetaG_FD_148614 | JGI IMG/M metagenome (GOLD analysis project Ga0197142, IMG submission 148614) | Sediment microbial communities from Great Boiling Springs, Gerlach, Nevada, United States - GBS 60_MetaG | ecosystem: Environmental > Aquatic > Thermal springs > Hot (42-90C) > Sediment... | reverse complement strand
ACCGGGCTTGCGGCTCCTCCAGCTCCGCTTGGCTGACGACCTCTTTCGCCAACCCATTGGCTATCGCCGGGCTTGGTGGCGCGCCCTGGCTTGCCTTGCCACGCTCGCTACCGCAGGAGTGGGCTTTGTTTTGGTCTTCTTCCGGCAAGACCGCAAAGCGCTTCACGATCTTCTAGCTGGTACCCGGGTGGTGCAACGGCCTCCGGAAAGCCCTAGCCCCACGCCAAGCGGTTCCTAGGAGAAACGAAGCACCAGAGGTCAAGGCCACCCACAACGCTCCATGGGCCAAAAAGGGCCTTCAAAGGGGGTAGCGGCTCCAGGCTCGCCCCACCCGGACCGCCATCCCGTACAATGCCAGCATGCAGGCGATCTGGGAGGCGTTTGCCCAAACAGGTCCGGTGGCCAAGCTGGTGCTGGCAGTGCTGGGTTGTTTTTCCCTTACCTCATGGACCCTAACGCTCGCTAAGTACCGCCAGCTGCGCCGAGCACAGCGGGAAAACGAGGTCTTCCTCCGGGAGTTCCGCAAAGCCCAGCGGCTGGGTGAGGTGCAGCAGGCGGCGGCGAAAACCCCCCATGCGCCGCTGGCCGGGATGTTCCGGGCTGGCTATTTGGAGCTGGAGGCCCAAGCTCGGGTCCTGCAGCGGGCAGGTGCACCTCCGGGGCAAATCAAAAGCCTTCCAGCGGTGGAGCGAGCCTTGCAGCGGGCCATCGGCGTGGAATCTGCCAAGCTTTTCCGCTACCTGCCGTTCCTTGCCACCACCGCTTCCGCCACACCGTTTATTGGGCTTTTCGGTACCGTGTGGGGGATCATGACCGCGTTCCGGGACATCGCTGCCAAAGGCTCCACCTCCATCGTTACCGTGGCCCCGGGGATCGCCGAAGCCTTGGTGAACACCGCCGCCGGGCTTGCGGCGGCTATTCCCGCGGTAATTGCTTACAACGCCTTCCTAGGCAGCCTGCGGCGGCACCGGGGAGTCATGGAGGACTTCCTTCTGGAGTTTTTGAACCTCACCGAGCGGACCTTTACCTAGGAGAGAGGCGATGGCGTTTCGCACCCATGCGGACTTCGAGAGCATCGCGGAAATCAACATCACGCCCCTGGTGGACGTGATGCTGGTGCTTTTGATCATCTTCATGGTCACCACCCCCATGTTGGTCCAAGGGCTTGCGGTGGACTTGCCCCAGGAGCAAGCCGCGCCGCTGCCGCAAAAAGGAGCTGAACCTCTGGTTCTCACGCTCACCCGAGACCGACTGGTGGTGGTCGGTGATAAACCTGTGCATCCTCAGTTGCTCCCCCAAGCCCTGGGCCCGCTGCTGCGCCAAGGACCAAGGCCCGTGTACCTCAAGGCGGACCGCAACTTACCCTACGGGTTCGTTGTCCAGGTGCTGGCAGAGCTCAACCGCATGGGGGTGGAGGAAATCGGCATGGTGACGGTGCCGCCGGAGGCCCCGTGAGAGATCCGGTGAGCGAAGAGCTGGCCCGGCGCGCCGCACAGCCGCTCCCCTGGAGGTGGGCATTTGCCGTGGCGGTGGCGTTGCACCTTTTGGCGTTCGGCGCGCTGCTCCTGGGGTCAAAACCCCCACGCAAGGCGCTCACCCTGCCCAGCGTGCGGGTACACCTGGCCCCGCTGCCGTTAACCGCAGCTCCCAGCGCTGGCCCCAAGGCAGCCGCTGCCCCAGCACCGGCCGCCCCGAAAGCGCGGCCCGAAAGGAAGACCTCCCCCGGGCAAAACACCGCGCCGGCCCGCAAAGCCGCCTTTCGAGAAAAAACCCCGGCGAAAACGCCCCCGCCGGTAGCCGCCCCTCCGGGGGCGGCTGCCCCAGGAGGGGAAGGGATCGGGCCCCGGGGAGGAACAGCCGCAGGTCTGGGGCTCGCTTCCGACGCTAGGGAGGGGCCACCCTTCCCTTACCAGTACTACCTGGAGCGGGTGCTCGCCGCCATCGAGGAAAACTGGTTCAAGCCTGAAGCTCCACCCGGGACCCGTTGCCGGGTGCGCTGCCGCATTGCCCGCTCTGGTCAACTGCTGGAAGCAGGTCTGGAGGAACCCTCAGCCCACGGGGCTTTCGATCGCGCGGCGCTTCGGGCGGTGTACGCCGCTGCCCCATTCCCGCCACTGCCCCAAGGTTTTGGGGGAAGCGAGCTGGTGCTTCACCTGGAGTTTGTGCAATGAGCAAAACCCCTCGTTCCGCGCTTTGTGCCCTCGTCTTGCTGACGGCCTTGGGCAAACCCAGCTGGGCCCAGGAGGAGGTGTACCTCCAGGTAACCCGCGCAGGGCTTTCCCAGGTGGTGTTGGCCTCCCTCCCCTTTGCCCTCACCGGCGCTGATGCTCCGCAGGCCTTCGCCAGCTTCTGGGAAACCCTGAGGAAGGACCTCACCGCCACCCCGGTGATGACGCTGCTCCCTGAAGAGCGGGCGAGGCTCGTGGAGCCAGACCCCGAAAACCGCCAGCTCACCCTCCAACGCTTTCGAGCGGTAGGGGCACAGTTCCTGCTGGAGGGGAGCTTTGCCACCTCCGGGTTGCAGGTGGCCTGCGATGTGCGTCTTGTGGATTTGGCCTCGGGAGAGGTCGCCTTTTCCCGCCGTTTCACCGCCACCCAGCGGGCCCTTCGCACCTTGGCCCACACCGTGGCGAACGAGTTGTTTCACCTTTTCACTGGAAAGAACGGCCCGTTCCTTTCTCGCATCGCCTTCGTTTCTGACCGCACCGGGGCCAAAGAGCTTTGGATCATGCGGTGGGACGGCAGCGACCAGGAGCAGCTCACCCAGCACCGCTCCATCGCCTCCGCCCCGGCCTGGTCTCCAGATGGACAGTGGCTTGCCTTTACCAGTTTCCTTCGCGGCCAGCCCCAGCTTTTCCTCCTCAAGCCCACCGAGGGCTACCTTAAGGCGCTGCCCAGCCTCCCGGGGGTAAACTCCTCACCAAGCTTTTCTCCCGACGGCAGCAAGTTGGTTTTTGCCGCAGGGGAAGGGGGCTACACCAACATTTACCTCCTCGATATAGCCAGCGGTGAGCTGCAGCGCCTCACCTCCACCCGGGCCATCGACACCCAACCCACCTTTTCCCCCAACGGGCGGCAAATCGTCTTCACCTCCACCCGCGCCGGGAGCCCCCAGCTGTACCTGATGGACGCGGAAGGCACCAACCTTCGCCGCCTCACCCTGGAGGACAGCTTTGCCGACGAGCCCGCCTGGGCTCCGGACGGGGTAAGGATCGCTTACACCACCAAGGTGGATGGCCGGTTCCAAATCGCGGTGCTGGACCTACGAACTGGCCAACGCACCGTCATCCCCGGCCCGGGGAACAACGAATCCCCCTGCTTTTCCCCCGACGGCACGCTTTTGGCTTTCACCTCGGACCGCTCAGGGCGCAAGCAGATTTACCTCACTGACGCTGCTGGCCACGCCACCCCCCTCACCCGGGAGGGCAACAACCTCCAGCCCGCCTGGGTGGCCGAGCTGCGGTAGGAGAGGCGCACCGGCCCCCACGAGGTCGCCCCGATTGCTAAGCCTCGGGGCTTCTCGGAACCCGACGTGCTGGGGCAAAGCAGCCGCTTTACTTCACCCGTTGGAAGCGTTCCAGCTGCTCCCGGTTTCCCAGAACCACGAGAACGTCGGAGTCGCGGATCTTGGCATCCGGAGGTGGGGCAGGGGTGACGGTTTCGGTGAGCACGTCCCGCAGCGCGATCACGTGCACCCCGAACTTACGGCGAATGTCAAGTTCCGCCAAGCTCTTGCCAATGAAGGAGGCCGGCGGTGCCACCTCCACGATGGAAAACTCCGGGCCCAAAGAGACGAAGTCCAGGAGGTTCTTGGAGCAAAGCCGCTCAGCAAGCCGCAGCGCCATGTCCCGTTCGGGGTAAATCACCTCGTCTACACCCAGGGCTTCCAGGATCTTGCCGTGATCCTCGTTTACTGCCCGGGCGATGACCTTGACCCCCAGCTCCTTGCAGTACAGCGATGCTAAGGTAGAAGCTTCCAGGTGCTCGCCCACCGAGATGATGACCGTATCGAAATCTTTAAGCCCCAGCGCTCGAACCTGAGCCTTGTCCCGAGCATCCACCACCGCCACCTCGCTCATGCGGTCCCGACAAGACTGGACCAGCTCCGCGTCCACGTCCACGCCCAGAACCTCGTGGCCGAGCTCGTAGAGCCGGCTCGCCAAGGTGGCACCGAAGCGGCCTAAACCAATGACGGCAAAACGGGCCATAACGCTCTCCCCGGCTCAACTCGGCGGGGCAGGGGCGCGCTCCAGGCCCTGCCCCTTCCGCCTTCTGCCGTAGCTCTTGCCTTTTAACCCCGCTCCAGCCCTAGCGCCGCCCGGGCTGCCGCCAAGCGAGCCACGGGGATGCGGAAGGGGGAGCAGGAGACGTAATCCAGCCGCACCCGGTGGCAGAACGCCACAGAAGCGGGATCCCCGCCGTGCTCGCCGCAGATCCCCACTTTCAGGTCCGGCCGGCTAGCCCGCCCCCGTTGCGTGCCCATCTCCAGAAGCTGGCCTACGCCATCGATGTCTAAGGTGGCGAAGGGGTCCGCAGGCCAAATCTCCCGCTCCAGGTACACAGGGAGAAACTTGCCAGCGTCGTCCCGGGAAACCCCCAGGGTGGTTTGCGTGAGGTCGTTGGTGCCGAAGGAGAAGAACTGGGCCTCCTTGGCAATTTCCCCCGCCACCAGCGCTGCCCTGGGCACCTCGATCATGGTGCCGATTAGGTAGTCCACCCGAACCCCCTGCTCGGCGAAAACCTGCTCCGCCACCTCCCGCACGTGCCGTGCCTGGTCTGCCAGCTCCCGCACAGTGCCCACCAGGGGGATCATGATCTCCGGGTGCACGTCAATCCCCTCCTTCTTCACCTGGCACGCCGCTTCCAGGATGGCCCGGGCTTGCATGCGGGTGATTTCTGGGTAGACGATTCCCAACCGGCAACCCCGGTGCCCCAGCATGGGGTTCGCCTCGTGGAGCTCCGCCACCTTGGCCCGAATCACCTCCACCGGCACCCCCATAGCCTCCGCCACTTCCCTTTGCTCGGCTTCCGAGTGGGGTAAGAACTCATGGAGCGGTGGGTCCAGGGTACGGATCGTCACCGGCCGCTCCCCCATGACCCGGAAGATCCCCACGAAGTCTTCCCGCTGCATGGGCAGAAGCTTGTCCAGGGCCCTTTGCCGTTCCTCGGCCGTGGAGGCGAGGATCATTTCCCGCATGGCGGTGATCCGGTCACCACCGAAGAACATGTGCTCGGTGCGGCACAGGCCGATACCTTCCGCACCAAACGCCACTGCGTTGGCTGCTTGGTCGGGCTGGTCGGCGTTGGCCCGCACTCGAAGCACCCGCACCCGATCTGCCCACTCCATGAGGCGGGCAAAGTAGTGGTACGAGGTGGAAGCTTCCGGGGCCAAGCTCTTTTCAATAAGCACCTGCACCACTTCTGAAGGCTTGGTGGGAAGCTGGCCGAGGATCACTTCTCCGGTGAACCCATCGATGGAGATCCAGTCCCCCTCGCGAATCACGGTGCCGTCCACGGTGATGGTGCGGGCCCTGTAGTCGATCTTCAACGCCTCACAACCCACGACGCAGGTCTTGCCCATCTGGCGGGCCACCAGGGCCGCGTGGGAGGTCATGCCGCCCCGAGCGGTGAGGATACCCACCGCCGCGTTCATACCCTTGATGTCCTCGGGGCTCGTTTCAATGCGCACCAGAAGCACCTTTTCCCCTCGGGCCGCCCACTCTTCCGCGTCCGGAGCGTTAAACACCACGCGCCCCGCCGCAGCCCCCGGACCCGCAGGTAACCCTTTAGCCACCACTCGCTTTTCCTCCCGAGCTTGGCGCAGCGCCTGAGGGTCAAAGATCGGGCGAAGCAGCTGGTTGAGCTGCTCCGGCTCCACCCGCTTGAGCGCCTCTTCTGGGGTGATGAGCCCCTCCTCCACCATGTCCACCGCGATGCGGATCGCAGCAAGCCCTGTGCGCTTGCCGTTTCTGGTTTGCAGCATGTACAGCTTGCCCCGCTCCACGGTGAACTCGAAGTCCTGCATGTCCTTGAGGTGCTTTTCCAGGATCTGCCGCACCTCCAAAAGCTGGCGGTACACTTCGGGAAACACCTGTTCTAGCTCCTTCACGGGCCGGGGGGTGCGCACACCGGCCACCACGTCTTCTCCCTGGGCATTCACCAGGAACTCCCCGTAAAAGACGTTTTCGCCGGTAGCCGGGTCCCGAGTAAAGGCCACCCCAGTGCCGGAATCCTCCCCCATGTTGCCGTAGACCATGGCTTGCACGTTCACCGCGGTACCCCAGTCGTCGGGGATGTTGTTGAGCTTACGGTACGCGATGGCCCGCTCGTTGTTCCAGGAGGCAAACACCGCGGCGATGGCCCCCCAGAGCTGCTCATCCGGGGATTCGGGGAAGGTCTTGCCCGTGCGACGCAGCACCACCTCCTTAAACCGGGCCACCAACCCCTTGAGGTCCTCGGCGTTCAGCTCGGTGTCGTAGTGCACTCCTTTCGCCCGCTTGACTTCCTCCAGCACCTCCTCGAAGGGATCTCGCTCGTCCTTTTCCACGGGCTTGCACCCCAACACCACGTCCCCGTACATGGCCACGAAACGACGGTAGCAGTCGTAGGCGAACCGCGGGTTGCCGGTTTGGGCAATGAGGCCCTGAACCGTAGTGTCGTTGAGGCCAAGGTTGAGAATCGTGTCCATCATCCCAGGCATGGAGGCCCGGGCGCCGGAGCGCACCGAAACCAAGAGCGGGTTTTGCGGGTCACCGAACTTTTTCCCGGTGAGCCGCTCGATGTGGGCCAGCCCCTCCCGCACCTGTTCCGCCAGCCCCTCGGGGTAGCTTCCCTGCTGCATCACGTAGGTGCAGACCTCGGTGGTGATGGTGAACCCCGGGGGCACCGGCAAGCCGATCCCTGCCATCTCCGCCAGGTTGGCCCCTTTGCCGCCCAGAAGCTCCTTCATCTTGGCGTTGCCTTCCGCAGTGCCGCCACCGAACAGGTAAACCAGCTTTTTCATGGATGACCTCCTCCTCAGTTGACCCCTTGCAGCTTCGAGAGATCCGCAAGCTGCAGGAACATGCGCTGCACTTTGGCCAAAAGCCCAAGCCGCCCATGGCGCAGCGCTGGTTCTTCGCACAGCACCAAGACCTCGGTGAAAAACTGGTCCAACGGCTGGGCCAGCGTTCCAAGCAGGCGAAACGCCTCCTGCCAGTCTCGGTGAGCCAAAAGACCTTCGATTTGCCTTTCCACGCTCGCCACCTGCTCCACCAGCGCCCGTTCAGCCGGCTCCCGGAGCAATTCCGGCCGGAACTCCCCCTCCCCCTCCTTGCTCACCATGTTTCGCACCCGCTTAAACGCGGTAGCAAGTTGCAGGTAGGCAGGATCCTGCCAAACAGCCACAAGCCCTTTACCCCTGGCTTCGTCCTCCGCGGGCACCCCCCAGTTGACCGAAAGCACCGCCTCCACCACCGGCACAGGCAAGCCACGCCACTCTAGGAAGAACCGCTCCCTTTCGCGCAGGAACTCCACCAGCTCCTGGGTCTGGGCGCCAAAGGGCTTCATGGCCAGGGAGGCTAACTCAGGCAGGGCAAGGGGTAAAGGAAACTCCCCGCAAATCCGTACCACACTTAAGCCGTGTCGTCGAAGCGCAAATGGGTCCTTGCTGCCCGAGGGAACCTCGCCGAGGGAAAACAGCGCAGCTAAGGTATCCATCCGGTCAGCCACGCCGAGGATTGCCCCCACCAGGGTTGGGGGGATGGGACCCTCCTGCCCTGCGGGCTGGTACTGGAAGGCAATGGCCCGCCAAACCTCTTCGGGCCTCCCCCAAGCCTTGGCATAAATCGCCCCCATCACCCCCTGGAGCTCCGGGAACTCCCCCACCATGTGGCTGGCGAGATCCGCTTTGGCCAGGCGGGCCGCCTCGACCACCGTATCCACAAGCTCCTGGTGCCCGAGCTTGCGGGCCAAAGCCCCCCCAAGCTCTGCGACCCTTGCAGCCTTGGCGGCAAAGCTGCCTAGCTTGGCGTGGAACGTAACCCGCTCAAGCTTACGGCCAAGCTCCTCCAGGGGCGTTTCCAAGTCCTTGTGGTAGAAAAAGTGCGCATCGGCAAGCCGCGCCCCAGCTACCCACTCGTTACCCCTTCGCACGTGCCCTTCGGGGTCGTCAGGACGGTCGCAAACTGCGAGAAAATAAGGGGCAAGTTGCCCATCCCGCTCCAGCACCAGGCACTTTTGGTGGTGGCGCAGCGTGGTGATGACCACTTCGGGCGGCAACGCGAGCCAGCGATCCTCCAGCTCCCCGCGCACTACCCCGGGGAACTCCACAAGCTCTACGTGTTCCTCTTCCAGCTCTGGATCGACCCGCACCTGACAGCCAACCTCAGCGGCGAGCACCTCTGCTTTTTCGCTCAAAAGTGAGCGCCGGGCCTCAGGGTCTACCACCACCCCAGCCTCCCGGAGCCGACGAAGGTAATCGGAAAGGTCCCTAACGCCCCGAAGGTCCACCTCACCGGGGTGCACCACCCGGTGCCCCAAGGTACGGGAGCCAGAGGGTACGCCGAAAAGCTCCATGGGAACCACCTGGGAGAGCGCCCCTTCCCCCCAAAGCGCCACTACCCGGTGCACAGGGCGAACAAAGAGGTGCTCCCCATCCCCCCAGCGCATGGTCTTCGGAAAGTGCACGGTCCTCACCACTTCACCGAGGATCTGCGCCAGTAGCTCCGGGGTAGGCTTGCCCGCGACCCGCTTACGCGCCGCCACCACCTCCCCTTTGGGGCCCTCCACCACCGCCAGCTCCTCAGGCGCTACCCCCTGGGCCCGGGCAAACCCCTCGGCGGCCCGGGTGAACGACCCATCGGGCGCAAATGCGGCGGTCACCGGGGGGCCCAGCACCTCCTCCACCCGCTCGGGGGTGGCTGGCGGCAGCCCCTCCAGCCAGAGCACCAAGCGCCGGGCCGTGGAGAACACCTTTACCTCACCGGCGGAAAGCCCCTCCTCCTCCAGTTTGGCCTTCACCTTCTCGAAAAACTGGCGCCTTGCCCCGGGAAGCGCATTGGCAGGGATTTCCTCGCACAGAAGCTCAAAGAGAAAGCTACCGCTCACCCTTGCGCCTCCTTCCCCTGGGCCGCGGCCTTAGGTGACTGCCCCAGGAGCGGAAACCCTGCCCGTTCCCGCTGCGCCAGGTAGGCCTTCGCGGTGCGCACCGCGAGCCTGCGCACCCTGGCAATGAGCGCCACCCGCTCGGTGGTAGAAATGGCCCCCCGGGCCTCCATGAGGTTAAAGAGGTGCGACATCTTCAGCGCCGCCTCCAAAGCTGGGATCACCAGCGGATCCTCCAACTCCAGACAACGCATCCCTTCCCGCTCCCAGTCCTCAAAATGCCGGCGCAGCATCTCCACATCCGCCAACTCGAAGGCGTAGCGAGACAGCTCCACCTCGTCCCGGTGACGGACTTGCCAGTAACTGAAACCCCCGCCCCAATCCACGTCATAAATCGAGGTCTTGCGCTGCAGGAACATGGCGATCCGCTCTAGGCCGTACGTGATTTCCGCAGAGATTGGTTTGAGGTCCACCCCCCCTGCCTGCTGGAAGTAGGTGAACTGGGTGATCTCCATGCCATCCAGGAGTACCTGCCATCCCACCCCCCAAGCTCCCAGCGTCGGGGACTCCCAGTTGTCCTCCTCGAAGCGCACGTCGTGCACCGCGGGATCGATCCCAAGAGCCTTCAACGACTCCAGGTAAAGTTCTTGGACATCCGGGGGGGAGGGCTTGAGGATCACCTGCAGCTGGAGGTGCTTTCCTAAGCGGAAGGGGTTTTCCCCAAAACGAGCATCGGCCGGGCGGCGGGAGGGTTGCACGTAAACCACGCGGTACGGCTCGGGTCCCAGCACCCGCAAAAACGTTTCCGGGTGCATGGTCCCCGCCCCCACCTCCATATCGTAGGGTTGCTGCACCACGCACCCCCGCTCACCCCAAAAGCGCAGCAAGTTGAGGATTACCGCTTGCAGATCCAAGCACACCTCGCAGGGCCCAAGCTTCGGGCACCAAGCGGCAAGTCTACCACGCTTGCGTCGAAGCGGCACATAACCAAACCAGCCTTTTGCAAAACGCCCCTCCTTTGCTGGGCAGCGTCGCTAGCCCTCGAAAAAACTCTGGTTTGGATCTCGACCTTCTGCCGGGCAAGGTGGGAGCTGGCGCAACGGCGGGTGGGATTTTTGCGGTTTTTCGAAAGGGCGAAACCCTTTCCTCTCCCAATAGGGTGTACTGCCCCGCTGGATATTCAGGAAAACTTCCCTGCGCTCAAGAACTCGGCGGCGGCTAGGCTGGTTCTCCCCTAGGATGGTCGGGACGCCGGGATTTGAACCCGGGACCCCTTGAACCCCATTCAAGTGCGCTACCAGGCTGCGCCACGTCCCGACCTTAGGAGAGTTCCTGGAGGATCCCCGCAAGCTCCTGCTTCATCTCAGCCAGAGCTTGCCGCAACCTTTCTACTTGGTCCGGGTGGTGTTTGTCAAGCCTTGGTGCTGGCGAAAGCGCTCGCCCCTGGGCTTCCTCGGCAAGCCGTTTCTTCGCCCCCGCCACGGTAAACTGCTCTTCGTACAAGAGTTGCTTGATGCGCAACACCAGCTCCACGTCCCGGCGTCGGTACACCCGCTGCCCCCCCGGCTGCTTGGCCGGCGCCAACTCCGGGAACTCCTGCTCCCAATAGCGAAGCACAAAGGGCTTGACCCCGGTGATTTCGCACACCTCGCTAATCTTGAACTCCTCCTTGTCGGGAATGATCACCGGCTCATGGCTCATGGCTCTCCTCCTCCGGGACCAAGGTGAGCCGCAACTGGAGCGTTACCCGGCGCCCCCCCACCCAGGTGGCAGGCACCGGGACCTCCACCTCCAGCTCCCGCAACTCCCCGTGACGCGCCACGGCCCTGGGGATCACCCGCTCCAAAGCTGTGGCTGGTGGCATGACCTCAGTGGCCGGAGCCGGCACCAAAGCAAACACGTCTTCCCCTACCAGCGGCGCTTCTGCGCCCAACGCAAACGGGTCGCCAAGTGGGATAGAAGAAGCGTTCGCATTTGGCGCAGTACCTGCCGGTACCCCGGAGGAAAAACCACCTTCCTCCTGGAAAAACGGTTCCTGCACCGCACTTCCATTATCTGCCCCTTGGAACGCCATGGGTTCCACCGCGGCTTGCCCTCCCACCGGGGTAGGGGTGGCAGACGCTCCTGGCGCCGCACCCGAAGCGCCGAAGGCTTCGGAAAGCTCTTCAAACCCCTGGGGAGCACCGATCAGCACATCGGGCTCCACCATCGGGAAAGGCAAAGCGTCCTGAGGCTCAGACAACGGTGCGGGAGCGGGGCCAAAGGGCTCAGAAGGAGCAGGCTCCTCAGGAACAAAGACAGGTGCCTCCGGAATCGGGGCCTGGGGCTGCCAAGGCTCGCCGAGGGACAGCGGCGGCTCAGGAGGATGAGCGGAGACTGCCTCTGCGGGTGTTGCAGCTCCAGGGACTGTGGGGGCCTCCAGGGTTTCCCGCCCGAAAGCCGGCTCCGGCCCGCCCGGCCCCCCCCCTACTTGAAGCTCAGGAAAATCACGGAACGTTGGCTCTTGGGCGGCTGGAGGGCCACCCCAAGGCCCTTGCGACGCACGCTGGAGCTCAAGGGGTTCTGCGGGAACCCCTTCGGGTTGAAGCTCGGTTGGAGGGGGTGCCGAGGGCTGCTCAAAAGGTTGGCCTAGCTCCAATGAAGATGTTTCGGGCGAAGCTTCAGGAACCTCAGGCGGCGCAAAAGCAGCCTCGGGCTCCTGGACAGTGGGAGCAACCGCCAACTCAGTGTCAGGCGCCGTACCGGACGAACCAGGCTCCTCGCTGGCCCCGGCGATCCCAGCCAGATCCACGGGCACCGTCGGCGGCGTGATTTCCGGCGGTGGCAACGGGAAGGGGTGCAACACACCTCGTTCCTCCCGGGGCAATGGTTGGGGTTTTACCTCCACAGGGCGGGTCACCAACTCCGCCGTTTGCGGCGCAGCGGTTGGCTGGGGCTCGGGGCCCAAGTTGAAACGCTCCCGCAGCGAGCGCACCACGAGCCGCACGATGCTTTGGAGCGTTTCCTCCACCCCGATCCCTTGCACGGCCACCGCCTCGAAGAACGGCGCGTTGAACTCGTTGAGCTCGGCATCCAGCTCCTCTACGCTGAGGATGTCTGGGAGGTCTCGCTTGTTGTACTGGAGCACGTGGGGAAGGCGATCGAGGAACAGCCCTTGGAGCGCGAGGTTTTTCTTGAGGTTGGCCCAGGACTCGCGGTTGGCCGCCAACACCTGGCGTTGGGAGTCAGCAACGAACACGATGCCATCCACCCCCCGGAGCACCACTTGCCGGGTAGAGTCAAAGCGCACCTGGCCCGGCACCGTGTAAAGCTGAATCTTGAGGTCCATGCCCCGGAGCTTGCGGAAGGTGAGCGGGAGGTAGTCGAAGTAAATGGTGCGGTCGGTGCCAGTGGGGAGCACGACGAGCTCCCCCCGCACCTCCTCCGGGTAACCCTCCCAGAGCATGCGCAGGTTTGTGGTCTTCCCCCCAAGGGGTGGCCCGTAGTACACGATCTTGGCCACGATTTCCCGGGCGGTTGGACGAAATTGCACCATGGGCCGCTCCTCACTGCTTCCCCCGCATGATAAACCTCACCGGCACCCCTGCCAAGGGGAAGGCCTCCCGAAGAGCGTTCTCCAGGTAGCGCAGATAAGAAAAGTGTAGCTGCCCCTTGAGGTTGGTAAACAGCGCGAAGCGCGGCGGCGCAGTCCCCACCTGGGTGGCGTAGAACAGCTTGGGGGCCACCTTGCCCCCCGGAGGGGGGTGGCTTTCCCAAGCGGCCCGGAGCACCCGGTTTAGCTCGCCGGTGCCGATGCGCCGGTGGAAATTTTCACCCACGGCAAAAGCCTGGGGGAGCACCTTGTTCACGCCGCTGCCCCGGAGCGCCGAGACGAAAAGGCAGGGCGTGTCCTTGAGGAACTTAAGCTTGAACTTGACGTCTTCGGCAAGCCGCCGCTTAGCCTCCGCGGAGAGGCGATCGCTCTTGTTCACCACCACCACCACCCCCCGCCCCGCCTTTTGTACCAGGCCCGCCACGTGGGCGTCCTGGGCCGTGACCCCTTCGGCGCCATCCAGCACCAGAAGGCACACGTGGGCTCGCTCGATAGCTTTGCACGCTAGCACCACCGAGAGCACCTCCACCCCTGGCTCTGTCCGGCCCTTGCGGCGAATACCAGCGGTATCTACCAGAAGAACTGGCTTATCGCCAAACCGAATCAGCGTATCCACCGCATCCCGGGTGGTGCCCGGCATTTCCGAAACCAGCACCCGCTCCTCACCCAGAATCCGGTTGAGGAGCGAGGACTTGCCCACGTTGGGGCGGCCAACAATGGCCACCGCCAGTTCCGGCGGGGGGAGCTCCTCCGACTCCGGTAGCGGCAAGAGCTGCTCCAGCGCCTCCCAAAGCTCTGGTACACCGGTGCCGTGCTCGGCGGAAACCATAAGAATCGGGAAGCCCAACGTTGCAAAGTCGCTGGGAGAAAAGCGCGCATCGCTCCGATCGGCTTTGTTCACCACCACCAGCGTGGGCTTCCCCGACCGGCGCAAGACCTCGGCCAACTCCTGATCAGCGCTCACCAACCCCGCGGTGCCGTCCACCACTAACAGGACAACCTGGGCTTGTTCTACGGCGAAGAGCGCTTGCTCCCGCACAAGCGTGACCAAGGGCGCTGGGCTTTCCGGCTCGAAGCCGCCGGTATCCACGAACAACACCAATCCCCCGCTGGGCCTTCTCCCCTCCCCCACAACCCGATCCCTGGTAACCCCCGGCTGGTTGTGGGTGAGTGCCTTGCGTCGGCCCGTGAGCCGGTTAAAAAGCGTGGACTTCCCCACGTTGGGGCGGCCCACCAAAGCGACCGTAGGGATCATTGCGCCTTCGGCGAAGGGGTGCGCACCACGAACCTGGGGCCAGTGGCAGTTTCCTCCACCTCCCGATACAGCACCACCCAGCGCCCCTGTAGCCTTTTCATTTGGATCACGCTGTGGAGCACAGAGTTAGGGTCGTGGCCCTTGAGCACGGTCCCGTCCACCGTGAGCCGCTTGGTGTCCCAGGTTTCGGTGCAAAACACGTAAGCGTTGGCGTGGCGCAACACTTTCAGGTCAGTGATTTCCAGCTTCACCAGCACCGGGTCCAGGCGGTCGTCGTTGGCCTTGAGCGTGAGGATCGCGTCCCAGGTTTCGGCAATGTACCGCGGCGCCGCCAGGCCCTCCAGGGGCTTGGTGTCCATGGTGCTGTAGGACTGGGCCAAAGCCAGCAGAAAGGCTCGGGTGAGGTTAGTGATGGTTTCCCGCTCTTCTGGTGTAGGCTGGTCCCGCTCGCAGGCGAGCAACGGCAAGGCCAGTACAAGTGCCAGAACTCTCCGGACTCTCATAAGGCCATCCTTTCCCGGCAAGCCGCCCGGAAGCGTCGAAAGAGCTCAAGGTGTGGATCGTAAAGCAAGTTCTCCGGATGCCACTGGACCCCTAAGACGAAGCGGTGCTCTACGGCTTCCACCGCTTCCACCACCCCGTCTGGGGCGTGAGCTACCACCCGTAGCCCCAACCCGACCCGATCCAGCGCCTGATGGTGCCGGGAGTTCACCCCAAAGCGTGGGGGCAAGCCAGAAAGGAGTCGAGAGCTCGGCTTTACCTCCACCTCATGGGCAATGGCGTCCTTGGGCTCGCTGATCCGGTGCCCAATCTTGCCTGTATCCGGCAGGTGCTGCACCAGCGTGCCGCCGAAAAAAACGTTCAGCAGCTGGCAACCGTAACAAACCGCCAGTACCGGCAGCTCCTCCGCCATGGCCCGCTCCAAAAGTTGCCAGTCCAAAAGGTCCCGCTGGGGATCAGGCTCGGTGGTGGGGTGAGGTGCTGCACCGTATCGGGCTGGATCTACGTCCGGGCCCCCGGTGGTGAGGATCCCGGCCAAGTCGCGAATTGCCCCGAGCACCTCCCGCTGGGTGGTTGGGGTTACCGGCACCAGCTCCTCTGGCGCCCCACCTGCGGCCACCCAAGCGGCTCCAAACCGCTCCCGCTCGAAGGGTCGGTGGTCGCTGTGCACCAAAAGCACCCGCATGCCGCCATTCTACGCGACCCAAGTTGCTAAGCTACAATCGGCCCGTGGGCGAGCTAGCGTACTCGGTGGTGGTCCCAGTCTTCAACGAACGCGACAACATCGAACCGCTGGTGGTTGCAGTGCTCCCGGTGATGGAAAAGCTCGGGGAGCCCTTCGAGCTCCTGCTGGTGGACGACGGCTCCAGCGATGGTTCTAGCGAGCTCATGGACCAGCTGGCGGCTCGTGACAGCAGGATCCGGGTGCTGCACCTTACGGAAAACTGCGGTCAGTCCGCCGCCCTGGCTGCGGGGTTCGCCCACGCCCGAGGGCAGGTGATCATCACGCTGGATGCCGATTTGCAAAACGACCCTGAGGACATTCCGAAAATGCTTGAGCTTTTGGGGCAGTACGACGCAGTGGTAGGGATACGCGTCCAGCGCCACGACTCCGCCTGGAAGCGTTTTTCTTCCCGCTTTGCCAACGCCGTGCGCAACTGGCTTACCCGGGAAGACATCCAGGACACCGGCTGCCCGTTAAAGGTCTTTAAAGCGGCGGCCATCAAGCGGGTCCGGATGTGGAACGGTGCCCACCGCTTCTTGCCCACGCTGCTCAAGTTAGAAGGGTTCACGGTTACCCAGGTACCGGTACGCCACCGTCCCCGGCGAGCGGGAAAGTCCCACTACGGCACCTGGGATCGAGCGTTTTGGGGTTTGCGGGACGCCCTGGGGGTGCGCTGGCTCCTGGACCGGCAGATCCGCTGGAGGTTGCGGTCATGAACGTCCCGCCGTTTTGGCTCATGGCCTTCGGCTTTCTTGGCCAGGCGCTGTTTTCTGCCCGCTTCATCGTGCAGTGGTTGGTCTCAGAAGTCAAGGGCAAGAGCGTGATCCCCATGGCCTTTTGGTATTTCTCCCTCGCCGGGGGAACGGTGCTTCTGATTTACGCGATCCTGCGCCATGACCCGGTGTTCACCCTGGGGCAAGCCGCGGGCCTGGTGGTGTACATCCGCAACTTGGTGCTCATCAGCCGCGAGCGGCGGAAAGCTCCTACCGGAACCTGAGCGTTTAGGGCGGCACGCAAACGCGGGGCCATCACCGGGTTTAAAGGCCCAAAAACAGTACGGCCAGGCCCGATAAGGTAATCACCGAGCCGGCCAGGGCGTGGGACCAGCGGGCAAGCCCACCGAGCGGCAGCCGCGCCACCCCGGCCCGGAGCAGCAACACCGCCACCAGCATCGTGCCCAGGGTAACCAGTGCGAATACCCCACCCGCCGCCAGTGCCACGTCCCAACGGCCACGGCTTGCCGGGACCATGAAGATCGGGATCAGCGGCTCGCAAGGGCCGAAGGCGAAGATTAAAAAAAGTGTCCAGAACGCCCACCGGGACTGGGAGGCATCCCCGTGGTGGTGCGGTTGGGCGCCGTGGGTGTGGAGGTGCACCAGCCCGTCGTGGGCGTGGAGCTCAAGCTCGTGGCGCTGCACCCAAGCCCGCCGCACCCCCCAAGCCGCGTAGGTCACGCCGAACGCCACAAGCCCCCAGGCAGCCAAGCTGCCTCGAACTTCCTCCAGCGCACTCATGTGGGCCAGGCCAGCGCCCAGGGCAAGCCCCACCATCCCCAAAAGCAGCGAGGAAAGCACGTGGCCCACGCCGCAAACCAGGGTGACCCAGGCGGTCTTGGCGGCGCTCCAACCCTGGGCCCGGGCCAACATCACAAACGGCAACGTGTGGTCGGGCCCCGCCAGCACATGCACCAGCGCCACTCCGGCGGCGGTAAGCAGCAGGTTGAGCGTGAGGGCTTCCATGAGTGCCTCCTAACAGATCCGTGGGAGCTCAGCCCCGGAAAGCAGGTCCAAGGGGCGCAGCGTACCGAAGGTGGTGCGCAGCACCAGGGGGGCTTGACCTTCCTTGCGCTCTTGCACCATCCCGATGCGCTTGGCCTCGCTTCCCCCGGGAAGGGCTTGCAGCACTGCAAGGGCGCGCCCCGCGTCTTCTTCCGCCACAAAAGCCAAGAACCGACCCTCGCAGGCCACGTAGAGCGGGTCGAGCCCCAAGACCTCCATCACCGCCCGCACCGCTGGCCGTACCGGGATTGCCTCCTCCCAAAGCTCCACCCGCAGCCCGGTGCGTTCCGCCACCTCGTAGCACACGGTGGCCACCCCTCCCCTGGTGGGGTCGTGGAGCGCCCGCAGAGCCACCCCGGACGCGAGCAACCTCGCCACCTGAGGCCAGAGTGGCGCCACGTCCGAGCGCAAATCTCCCGCGAGGCCGTGCCGCGCCGCCAGCACCGTGGCCCCGTGCTCCCCCACCGGCCCGGAAACCAGCACCGCGTCCCCGGAACGAATGCGTCGGTCACTCAGTTCCTCCCCCTCCACAACCCCAACTCCCGCGGTGGTGACGAAGCACCGATCCCCCTTGCCTCGAGGCACCACCTTGGTGTCGCCCGCGACGATGGGCACCCCCGATTCCTGGCAGGCCCGCTGCGCTCCAGCTACCAAGGTGGCGAGCAGCTCCTCCTCCAGCCCCTCCTCGAGGATCAAAGCCCAGGAAAGTGCCAGGGGCCGTGCCCCCACCATGGCCAGGTCGTTCACCGTACCGCATACCGCAAGGTACCCCAAGTCCCCCCCGGGGAACACCGGCGGATCCACCACGAAGGCGTCGGTGGTGAAGGCCAGCTGCCCACCGGGCCAAGGGAGCACCGCGGCGTCAGCTAGCTCCAAAAGCTGCGGGTTCGCAAGGGGCGGGAGGAAAAGCTCCCGCACCAGCTCCCGGGTGAGCCGCCCCCCTCCCCCGTGGGCCAGCACGATGCGGCGGCTCATGCCACCCCCGCCATGCGTTCGTGCCGGTACCAGGCCGCGCAAGCGCCCTCAGCGGAAACCATGCAGGCCCCCACCGCGGTGTCAGGGGTGCAGGCCGTGGCAAAGAGTGGGCAATCCGGAGGATCGATAAGCCCCCGAAGCACATCCCCGCAACGGCACCCAGGAGGCTCTTTGGGTGGCGGGAGCGTCACGGGGAACTGGGCGGCATCCCGAGCTGCGAAGGCCGGAGCTAGCCCAAGCCCCGAGCCGGGAATATCCCCAAGGCCGCGCCACCGGGCGTCGGTGGGGACGAACACCCGCTCCACCAAGCTCCAGGCGGTAACGTTGCCCTCCTCCCGCACCACCCGCCCGTAGAGGTTTACCAGCTCCGCCCGCCCTTCAACCACCTGCTGGACCAACTCCGCCACAGTGCGCAGCACGTCCACCGGGGTGAAGCCCGAAATCACCGCGGGGATCGGGTGCCGGGCCAAAAGCGGCCGGTACGCCCGGGCGCCGATGATCACCGAAACGTGGCCTGGGAGGATGAGGCCGTCCAGGGCCAAGGTGGGGTCCGCCAGCAACGCCTCCAGGGCTGGGGGCATGACCTTGTGTCCAGAAAGCACGAAAAAGTTTGCGAGCCCGCGCTTTTCCGCCTCCAAAAGCGCCGCTGCCACCGTAGGAACCGTGGTCTCGAACCCCACCCCGGCAAACACCACCCGCGCCTCCGGATGGACCGCTGCCAGCTCCACCGCATCGTGGGGGGAGTACACCACCTGTACCCGGCACCCCTCTGCCCTGGCCTGCTCCAAGGAGCTCACGCTGGCCGGCACCCGAAGGAGGTCCCCAAAGGTGGCGAGGATCGTACCTGGCTGCCGAGCCAGGGCCACGGCGCGGTCCACGTAGGCCACCGGAGTGACGCACACTGGGCACCCGGGGCCAGAGATGAGCCGTACCTGGGGAGGTAGCAAGCGGCGGAGCCCAGCGGCTGCTATGGCGTTCGTATGGGTGCCGCAAACCTCCATGAACGTCACCCGCCGGGAAAGCTTCTCCGCCTGCCTGGCGATTCTGCGGGCAAGCCCCTTCACCAGCTCCGGATCCTGGAAGGTGTTCATGCTTCCTCCGCCGCCAGCACGTCCCGGAGCAGACGCAGCGTCTCCTCAGCCTCTTCCTGGTCCACCCGGGCAATGGCGTACCCCGCGTGCACCAACACGTACTCCCCCACCTCAGCCTCGGGCAAAAGCATGAGGGAAACCTCCCGCTTGACCCCGGAGAGCTCCACCAGGCCCCGGAGCTCCTCCTTGGCCACCAGCTTCATCGGCACGGCGAGACACACACTCCACCTCCCTGCAAAACCGGCTGCACACCCCTTTGTTGGGACACAGCCGCCAACACTGCTTGGCCGTAGCTTAGCCCACCATCTCCGGGAGGTACCTCCTTGGGAAGGAGCACCTGGAAGCCCCGAGCTTCCAGCTCCCGGGCAAGGCAAACCCGCAGCAGCCGGTTCACCAAGCAGCCGCCCCCCACTGCCACCAGGCAACCCGGTGGGAACACCTCCGCCGCAAGCTGCGCTACCAACCAGGCGAAGCTCTGATGGAGCTGAGCCGCCAGCTGCCGGCGGGGCTGGGAGAAACGCCGGCGGGCGAGCTCCGCCAGGAGCAACTCGGTGCGGATGACGGGCGGCGTTACCAAGGCCTCAAGCCCCGGCCAGGGGTGGTAGGGAGGCTTTCCCGCCCTTGCCACCGCCTCAAGCCGCATAGCCAGCTCCCCCTCGTAGCGGTTGGTCTCCCCCAAGCCCAAAATCGCTCCGGCCGCCTCGAACACCCGCCCCGCCCCCGAGGCCAAGGGC
>Ga0197142_1001716_pt1 | contig 19739 bp, 19 predicted proteins | sample GBS60_MetaG_FD_148614 | JGI IMG/M metagenome (GOLD analysis project Ga0197142, IMG submission 148614) | Sediment microbial communities from Great Boiling Springs, Gerlach, Nevada, United States - GBS 60_MetaG | ecosystem: Environmental > Aquatic > Thermal springs > Hot (42-90C) > Sediment... | reverse complement strand
GGCCCTTCCGGCCGCCCGGACCCGCCTGGATGAGGCGCTGACGTGGGTGCCGCAAGACCTGCAGAGCCGTAATCGTCGGGCTCTCTTGCTGGCCGCAACCGGCGACCGGGCTGCGGCCATCGCCGAACTGGAGGCAACGCTGGCGCTCGATCCCCTCTACGGCCCCACTTACCTGCATCTGGCCGAGCTGTATCGCCAGGCCGGTGATACGGCGACCGCCCGGCGGATACTGGAAAGGGGGATCGCTTATGTGCCCTGGTGGGAGGCCTTACCGACCGCTTTGCAGGGGCTGGATTCCGGGGACTGAGGCCGGGTTGCCCCTGTGGCGCCAGGCGTGGCGTGTTCTCCCACGCGTGGCGTTGCTGCCGGTTGCGGCCGTGCGCGCGGTTTGGGGTGCGCCCGGCGGCCTGCAGCCGCCGGGCGCACCCTCGCGACGCGTGGCGTTCCCAACCGCTCCTGGGCGTCGGATTTCGCCTGGTCCCGACGCGCATCACGCCGATCCCCGGCCGGGAGCGCCACGCCTCGCCTGTTCTCCCGCGCCCGGCGCCGGCCTCCGGGTTCTGAGTTGTCCGCGCAAGCCGCCGAGGGTACAATGGTCTCCGGCCCCGAAGCCCGAGCGCTGCTGCCCGGCGCTCGCCTCTTTCATTCCGAATTGCCGGTCCGTTTCGTTTGGAGGCCCTTCCTTTTGTTACCGTTGCCGTCCCGCTGCGCAACGAAGCCGCACGGTTGCCCGGTCTATTGGCCTGTCTGCTGGCGCAGACCTACCCGGCCGATCGTCTGGAAGTGTTTTTGATCGATGGGGGGTCCCATGACGGCACCCGTGAGCGGATCGAGGCGGCTGTAGCCGCCCATCCCCATTTTCATTCCCTCGAGAATCCCCGGCAGTTGCCGGCCGCTGCCCTCAACCTCGCCCTGGCGCACGCTCGGGGCGAGGTTTTTTTACGCCTGGACGCCCGCACGCGACCGGCGGCCGATTATATCGCCCGTTGTGTGGCGGCCTTGCAGGAGGGACCATGGGCGGGTGTGGCCGGCCCGCAGACGGCCGTGGGAGAGACCCCGGCCGCGCAGGCCCATGCCCTGGCCCTCAATCATCCCCTGGGCACGGGCTTCGCTGCCTATCGTCGCGCCACCCGGCCCCAACCCAGTGAGACGCTCTATCTGGGTGCCTATCGCACGGACTGGCTCCGCCGTGTGGGAGGATGGGACGCCTCGTTGGCCGCTACCGAGGATTACGAGCTCAACCTGCGCATCCGCCATCAAGGGGGCCGTTTACTCGTCGATCCGACCATCCGCAGCACCTACCTGGCCCGCGCCTCGTTGCGCGAGTTGGCCGGCCAGTACTACCGCTACGGTGCCTGGCGCACGGTCATCCGGCGACGCCATCGCGATGCCATGGTCGGTCGTCATGGGATCCCGGCGCTCTTTTTCCTGGTGCTCTTTTTGGCCTTGCTCCTGACGCCGCTGACGGTCTGGCCGTTGCTCATGGTGGGCGGCCCTTATGTCGGCGTGGTCTTGGCGGTGTCCCTCGCTTTGGGCCGGCGCTACGGCTTGCGCTATGTTCCCCGTCTCCTGTTGACCTTCCCTACGCTGCATCTGGCCTACGGTGCCGGCTTTTGGTCGGCCTGGTTGCGTCCGCCGCGGACAGGCTGAGACGGACCACGCGTTGGGTGCAGGGTCTTGCGTGTTCGCGGCGGGCATTTCACGACCTGTCAGGGTTTTCCATATAATGGCGTTTCATCATCGCGCCCCTTTTGGCACGATGCCAGTGAGTTGAAACCTATTTCGGAGTTATCTCTCTATGACCACGAGCCTTTCTCCTTTCGATCTCGATAACCTGGTTGCCGAAGCGAAAGCCGTGTATGAGCGGCTGGAGGCCCTATGGGCCGATGAGGGGGTTGACCAATTGCAGATTTTTCTCGATCCCAAGACCTATGCGGTGCTGGCCGAGATCAAAGCCACGAGCATGGACTTCATCGCCCGGGTGGCCGGTCTTCGGACCGAAGGTTGAACGGGACCATGTTTGCCGACGAAGCGACGATCTGGGTCAAAGCCGGTGATGGCGGCAATGGTGCCGTGGCCTTTCGTCGCGAGAAATACGTGCCCCGAGGCGGGCCTGCCGGCGGCAACGGCGGCAAGGGCGGGGATGTCTATCTCGTTGCCAGTCCCCATCATAACACCCTCTATCATTTCCGGCGGTCGATGCACTTCAAGGCCGGTCGCGGCAAACATGGAGGGGGTTCGAACAAGCAGGGCGCCCAGGGGGAAGATTGTGAGATTCCGGTACCGCCGGGCACCGTGGCCTACGATGCCGAGACGGGCGCTTACCTGGGCGAGCTGTTGCAGCCCGGAGAGCGGTTACTCGTCGCCCGCGGGGGTCGCGGGGGCCGTGGCAATGCCGCCTTTCGCTCGCCGACCTATCAGACCCCGCGCTTTGCCGAAAAAGGGGAACCGGGTGAAGAACGACGGCTGCGCCTGGAGCTCAAGCTGATCGCCGATGTCGGCATTGTCGGCGTGCCCAATGCCGGTAAGAGTACCCTGCTGGCAGCCGTGACGCGCGCCCGGCCCAAGATCGCCGATTATCCCTTCACCACCCTGGAGCCTGAGCTGGGCGTGGCCGTTGTCGGCGAGCGCGACATCGTTTTGGCCGATATCCCCGGTCTGATCGAAGGGGCTCATGCCGGCGCCGGTCTGGGGCTGAGCTTTCTGCGCCATATCGAACGCACACGACTGCTCATCCATCTGCTCAACGGTCTCAGCCCCGACCCGATGGGCGATTACGAGGTCATCAATCAAGAACTGGCGCTGTTCAAGCCCTATCTGGCCGCCAAACCCCAGATCGTGGCCTTCAACAAAATGGACCTGCCCGAAGTGCGCGAGCGTTGGCCGGAGGTGCGACGGGCCTTTGCCCGCCGGGATATCGAGGTCATGCCCATCAGCGCGGCTACGGGTGAGAATACCCAGGCCTTACTCGAGCGTGTAGCCGCACGACTGGCCGAATTGCCGCCGCCCGAACCCTTACCGCATCCGCTGCCGGTCTTGCAGCCGGTGGATGAAGATGCCTTCACCATCGAGCGGACGCCGGATGGGTGGGTTGTGCGTGGCCGGCGCATCGAGCGGGTGGCCGCGATGACGAACTGGAACTACTACGAGGCCGTAACCCGTTTTCAGCGCATCCTGGAGGCTATGGGCATCCGGCAGGCCCTGGAAGCGGCAGGGGTGCAGGAAGGCGATACCGTTGTCATCGGCCCGGTAGAGCTTGAATGGCGCCAGGAGAACGCCTTTTGATCCCTCCGGGTTTTCCTTTTTCCGTGATGATTTCCCTGATGAGCATCCCATGACGAATCGCATCGGACTGTTGGGCGGTACTTTCGATCCTATCCATCTAGGGCATCTCATTCTGGCCGAAACGGCGCGTGACGTGTTGCAGCTTGACCATGTTTTCTTCGTGCCGGCGGCCGATCCGCCCCACAAGCGCGGCCAGGTTGTAGCGCGCGCCGAAGATCGTCTGGTGATGCTTGAGCTGGCTTTGCACGATAACCCCGCCTTCCGCATCTCCCGCATCGACCTGGAACGTCCCGGGCCGCATTACACGGCCGATATGGTCGCGCTGATGCAGCAACAGCTCGGCACCGGCACCGAGATCTGGTTCTTGATGGGGCTGGACTCGCTCATCGACTTTCCCAACTGGCATGAACCCAATCGCCTGCGACGGCTGGCGCGGCTGGCAGCCGCCACCCGGCCCGGTTATGCCGTGGATTGGGAGCCTCTGGAGGCGGCATTGCCCGGCATCAGCCGGGAAGTGGTGCTATTGCCCATGCCGGGCGTGAGCATTTCCTCGAATCACCTGCGCCAGCGCATTCAGGAGGGACGCAGCGTGCGTTATCAGATCCCGGAGCCGGTGCGTCAGTACATTTTCAGGCGGGGTTTGTATCGCCAAGATCCGGATGGCTGAGGCCGGTTGGCCGGAACCCGGCCCTATGCGACCGGGGCTTTTGCCTGGAGGATGCCGAAAGCCCCGGCATCACCGGCGTCCCCTCCACCTGAGGTTAGCTCAACACATAGGCGGCGATGAGTCGGCTCGTGGCCAGAAGCGCCTCGCGATGGGTGCGCTCGTAATGATGGGTGGCATCCACACCCGGGCCGATCAGGGCAATGCGGGCATCGCCACCGGCATGCCAGTAGGCGCTGCCGTCGGAGCCGTAGTAAGGATAGACGTCGATGCAAAAGGGAATTCCTTCCAACCGGGCCAGGTCGCGGAGGCGCCCGGTCAGACCGGGATGATAGGGGCCGTGGCTGTCTTTGGCGCAGAGCACAACGCGATACTCGTCGGCATTCTGACCTTCGCCCACAGGCCCCACATCGAGCACCACCAGCTCTTCCAGCCCGGCGGGAAAACCGCTGGCGCCGCCATGCCCGACTTCCTCGTACTCACCGAAATGGAGCCAGATACTCCGACGCGGTCGCAACTCGGCCTGTTGTACGGCCCGTATTGCCGTCAGCAGACAGGCCACACAGGCTTTGTTATCGAGATAGCGCGAACGCACAAACCCCGCCGGAGCGACTTCGGGTCGAGGGTCGAAAGCCACAAAATCGCCCACCTCGATACCCAGATCGCGCACATCCCAGGCGGTACTGACCCGGGCGTCGAGCCGCATTTCCATCGCCTCATCGCCCTTTTCGCCTTCTGTGGCCGTTCCGTAAACGTGTTTGGAAGCGCGCACCGGTACCAGACTACCGCGAATGGCCTCCCCCCGATGGGTGAAGACCTGACATCCCTCACCCTCGACCGAACTCCAATCGAAACCGCCCACGCGGGTCAACACCAGGCGACCGTTGGGACGGATGCGTTTGACCATGGCGCCCAGTGTGTCGACATGGGCGGCCAATCCTCGCCGAACCGCTTCCTCGGCGCCGGGCCAGATAGCTCCCAACACGCCTTTGGCCGTGCGTCGGGGTTCCAAGCCCAGCTCACGCAGCACCGTCTCCAGGTAACGCAGGGCGGGCTCGGCGCGACCACTGGGACTGGGAATGGCCAGCAGGGCGAGAAGCTGCTCCAGCAGGTAGTCGTAATCGAAGGTGAGCTCGGGCATGAGAGCAGCTATTTGTGATGAAGGATTTGGGAGAGAAAGAGCTTGGTCCGTTCTTGTTGGGGGTTCTCAAAAATCTGCTCCGGCGTACCGCTTTCGACGATGACCCCCTGGTCGAAAAAGAACATGCGATGGGCGACGGCGCGGGCAAAGCCCATCTCATGGGTTACCACAAGCATGGTCATCCCACTTTGGGCCAGCTCGATCATCACATCGAGCACTTCTTTGATCATCTCCGGGTCCAGGGCCGAGGTCGGTTCGTCGAAGAGCATGACCTTGGGCTGCATGGCCAAAGCACGGGCAATGGCCACCCGCTGTTGCTGACCACCCGAAAGCTGACCGGGATACTTGTGCGCCTGTTCGGGGATGCCCACGCGACGAAGCAACTGCAAGGCCACCTCTTCGGCCTTTTCCTTGGGCCACTTGCGGACGTGGATCGGCCCCAGGGTGATGTTCTGGAGCACGGTCAGGTGGGGGAACAGATTGAACTGTTGAAAGACCATCCCGACCTCGCGGCGGATGGCGGCGATGTTGCGGGTGTCATGACTCAATTCGATGCCGTCGATGATGATCGTCCCGCGCTGATGGTCCTCCAGACGATTGAGGGTGCGGATAAAGGTGGATTTCCCGGAACCGGAAGGGCCGAAGATAACGCAGACCTCGCCTCGTTGCACTTCCATGGTGATCCCGCGCAGGGCATGGAAATGGCCGTACCATTTGTGCACATCGCGGGCGATGATAATGGGTTCGCTCATAGTAGCCTTTCTCGACTCAACGCTGGCCTACGCCCAATGCCTTTTCCAAACGATGGGAGGCATAGGCCATACCGTAACTGAAGAGCCAATAGACAATGGCGATAAAGGCGTAGACCTCGATTTGACGACCGATATAAGCCGGATTGGCCAGGACCCCACGGGCGATACCGACCAGGTCCAGCAGGCCTACCAGGGCTACCAGTGAGGTGTCCTTGAACAGGCCGATGAACTGGCCCACCAGAACCGGGATGACGGCCCGCAGGGCCTGAGGCAAGATGATGAACAGGGTTGTCTGCAAGCTGTTCAGACCGATGGCGCTCGCCGCCTCGTATTGACCGCGCGGGATGGCTTGCAAGCCTCCGCGCACGTTTTCGGCCATGTAGGCCGCCGAGAACAGGATCACCGCCACCATGGCCCGGATAACCCGGTCTACGACCAGTCCTGGCGGCAAGAAGTAGGGCAGCATGACCTGCCCCATGAACAACAAGGTGATAAGCGGTACCCCTCGGATGAACTCGATGTAGATGACGCTGAGGGTACGTATGGCCGGCAGACGACTGCGACGACCAAAGGCCAGCAGCACGCCCAAGGGGAAGGAGGCCACAATCCCTACCACCGTGATCAGCAAAGCCAGCAACAACCCACCCCAGAGATTGGTGGGCACGCGCGGCATGACGCCGATGGCATCCAGGCCCCGCACGAACAGCACACAGAGGGGAAAGGTCAGGAGGAACAGGATAAGGGTGGGACGTCGTAGCGTCGAAGCAGCTCGACTGCCGACCCACGCAGCACCCCCGCCAAGTCCTGCCATAAGCAACAACTGCCATCCCGACCCCACACCGCCCACCAGCAACCCTATCCCGCTAACCAGGGGTACCAGCAACAGGACCCATCCCACCCCCTCGCGACGGCGCACAAAGACTCCCCACATCAAACCGGTGCTCAGGGCGATCAGATGAAGGCAGAGCCATAAGCGCCAGACCTGGTCAAGGGGATACTGCCCCTTCATGAACAGGCCGAAGTTGTCGGCGATCACATTCCAGCGGGCTTCGGTGCGGAGCCAGCGCCAGGTAGGGGCGAGGATCAGGCCGACCAGGGCCAAGGTCAGGGCTGTCAGGAGAGCATTGTACCAGGTGCTGAACAGGTTACGGCGCAACCACCCCAATACGGTATAGCGCTCCGTGGGCGGAGGCAGAATCTGGCCCAAGGTGGGACTGCGCGCAATCATGGCCTAACGTTCGACGAGTTGGGTACGGCGATTGTACCAGTTCATAAAGGCCGAGGTGAGCAGGCTAAAGCTGAGATAAACCAACATCGTGATGAGCACCACCTCGACGGCACGACCACTCTGATTGAGGATGGTATTGCCTACGCTGAAGAGATCGGGATAACCCACCGCCACAGCCAGCGACGAGTTCTTGGTCAGATTGAGATACTGGCTGGTCAGAGGGGGGATGATGACCCGGAGCGCCTGGGGGAAGATCACCAGCCGCAGCGACTGCATACCGGTCAGGCCCAGGGCTGTAGCCGCCTCGCGCTGCCCTTTGGAGACGGCCTGGATTCCCGCCCGTACGGTATCGGCGATAAATGCCGCCGTGTAGATAACCAGTCCGCTGAGCAAAGCCATGTACTCGGGTGAAAGCGCCTTCCCACCCACAAAGGTTCGTTGTCCCAGCTCGGGACGACTCAGCACCAAAGGCGTGGCCGGCATCCAGGGCCAGACGACCAACGCCACCGCCAGGAAAATCAGAAGGGCCCAAAACCACACCAGGGGCATACGACCGGTCCGTCGTCCGCGTCGGTATAGTCCATAGGCCACGACCAGGGCCACAACCAACCCTCCCCACAGGCCCCACCGATAGAGACCCCAACCCGGTCCGGCCACAGGCCAGGGTATGAACACGCCCCGATTCGTCAGGTAGATGCTTCCCGGTAGCGCCAACGCTTCCTGGACGCGTGGTAGCTTGAAAAATACCCCGGTTGCCAGGAAGAAAAGCAACACCAGTAACGGCACGTTACGCAGGAACTCAATATAAAAGGCGGCCAGCCGTGCCACCAGCCAGTTCGACGATAACCGCGCGACGCCAATAGCGGTTCCCAGGATTGTGGCCAGGATGATGCCGACAAAAGAGACCCGCAGCGTGTTGAGCAATCCCACGACAAAAGCCCGACCGTAGGTGCTGGTGCGAGCATAGAGAATGGGCGTTTCGCCGATATCAAAACCGGCCGTCTGGCGCAGGAAATGGAACCCTAACGCAAGTCCCTGGGCGGCCAGGGCATTGACCAGATTGCGATAGAGAAACAGGAAAAGGGCAATGACCAGCGCCACGACCGCTATCTGCACCATCACCTGCACATAGCGCTCGTCGCGCCAGAAAGGTGTGGCAACCCGACGGGGGACCGACCCGGTCATGCGCTCCGCTTCCATCGGCCTCGATCGCGATGGGGAACAGGCAGGGAGCGCGACGGCTCCCTGCCCGTTGGTGGAATCAGCGAATGGGCGGGGCGTAGAGCAGGCCGCCGTCCTTCCAGGAGGCATTCAGCCCGCGCGGCAGGTTGAAAACCGTGTTGGGCCCCAGGTTCCGGTCATAAATCTCGGCGTAATTGCCTACCATTTTGATGATGTTGTAGGCCCAATCATTGGTCAGACCCAGTTTCAGGCCCATATCGCCTTCTTTGCCCAGCAGTTTCATAATGGTGGGATCGGTCGAATTGTCGCGCAGATCGTCCACATTCGTCGAATTCACACCCAATTCTTCGCCGGTAAAGGTGGCGAACACCGTCCACTGGACGATATCGAACCATTGGTCATCGCCGTGGCGGACCATGGGACCCAGGGGCTCTTTGGAAAGGGTTTCCGGCAAGATGATGTGATCGGCCGGGTTGGGGAAGGTGGATTGCATACCGACAATACCCGATTTGTCGGTTGTCCAGGCGTCGCAGCGGCCTTCGAGATAGGCTTGCGTCGTGGCTTCGGCCGAATCGAACACAACCGGTGTATAGCTAATGCCGTTGGCTGCCATCTGATCGGCCAGATTGAGTTCGGTGGTTGTGCCCTGTTGCACACAAATAGCAGCGCCGTTGAGGTCTTTGATGGATTTGATGCCGCTGTTCTTGGGAACTTGAATGCCCTGGCCGTCGTAGAAGGTCGTGTGGACGAAATTGCCACCGTTCTCGGTATCGCGGGTCAGGGTCCAGGTGGTATTGCGGATAAGGACATCGATCTCGCCCGATGAGAGCAGGGTAAAGCGCTCGCGGGCGCTGGCAGGCCGGTATTCAACCTTACCGGGGTCACCGAAAATGGCCGCGGCCAGGGCTTTGCAAAAATCAATGTCAAAACCGGCAAACGTGCCATCCGGTTGCAAAAAGCCGAAACCCGGTACGCTTTGGTTGACACCGCAGATCAGTTTTCCCCGCTCCTTGACAAGCTGAAGTGTGCTTTTGGCCGCCGCCGGGGCCGGAGCGGGTGGCTGGGTGGGTGCCGCTGCCGGTGTTTCGGCGGGCGCGGCCGGGGCCGGAGTAGGCGCCGGGGCGCAGGCCGCCAACAACATCACCGTGACCAGCAACCAGCCAAGCAGAACGGCGAGGGGTCGAGACATAAGCCATTCCTCCTTTGGAAATGAGTGTATAAAACGGAAACGGCGAATGCGCGACCACGAATACCCCCTCTGCTTGATCGCGTTGGCTTCCTTGGTGAGGAGATCGAAGCGCATTCGCGGTGGCGCAAAACGTTACCACGGGATGCGCCATCTGTCAATTTTGGCGGGATTTTGCGAGGGACAGGGGAATTACCTACCCCTGTCATGGCAAGGCGGCGGTAGTCGCCGAAGCCATTTCCTCTATGCGGGCCTGGAGATGGCGCTTCGGGCGAGCCGCCCTCGGTGTGGCCCTTCGCCGCATCGGCTTCGAACTTCTCTTTTACCGTGCCCTACGCACGGCGGCCTGCGCTTCCTGCACCCGCCGCAGGAAATGGACCGGCTCCGTGAAGCCACCGGCAATGACGTACTGCACCGGCGACGCCGTCAGATTGGTTACCCACACATCGGCTCCTTCGGGTAAAGGCACAGCGCAGCCCGCCTCGCAGACGAATTCCTCGAACTGGGCGGTCTCCATACGGACACGGCCGTCGATCAGATAAAAAATTTCTTCGCGGCCCTGGCCCGGTCGCAAGCGGCGCCCTGCCTCATTGGGCGCCATTCGACCGTAGATGAGATACGTCGCCAGGTTTCCTGACTCCTCCGGTCCTAAAGCCACTTCGCCGCTGCGCTCAACACGGCCGGCCAATGGGATCGGTTTCATAGACGGCCTCCTTTAGAAAGGGCAAGGGGAAGATGGGCCACAACATCGAGGTCAAGAGCATTGCCAACGGGGCCGGTGCGCAAGCTGTACCCCCGGAAATAGCCGGCCGCCGCAATCATGGCCGCATTATCGGTGCAGAGAGCAAGGGGTGGGATGGAGACGGGTAGCGGTGATTCCCGGCGTAGGGTCTCGCGCAGGACGCGATTGGCAGCCACACCACCGCACAGGCAAATTTCGGTGGCGCCAACGTCTGCGGCCGCGCGCAGCGTCTTGCCGACCAGGACATCCACGACGGCCTGCTGGAAGGAAGCAGCCAGGTCGGCCACGACCTCTGGCGGCAACGGGCGGCCGGGAATCAGTTTGCGTCCGGCGGCCGGCCCCTCTCGCTCCACCTGTTGGACGGCGCGCAGAACGGCCGTCTTCAAACCACTAAAGCTGAAATCGTAGGTGTCCGGTAGCCAGGCGCGGGGAAAAGCGAAGGCCGTGGGATCGCCCGCCATCGCGGCCTGCTGGATGGCCGGCCCGCCGGGATAGCCCAGGCCCAATACCCGTGCCACCTTGTCGAACGCCTCACCGGCGGCATCGTCTATGGTCCCACCCAGTCGCTCGTAGCATCCGTGATCCCGCATGACCACAAGCTCGGTATGCCCGCCGCTGACGATGAGCACGAGCACGGGAAACGTCTTCTCCGGCCGATTGCCCTCGGCTTCGAGCCAGTTGGAATAGACATGGCCCTCCAGGTGATTGACACCGATCAGCGGCAGTCCCCGCATCCAGGCGATGCCCTTGGCCACATTGACCCCTACCAACAACGAGCCGACCAGCCCCGGCCCACAGGTTACCGCCACGGCAGCGAGCGCATCCCACCCGATACCCGCCGTCACCAGCGCTTCCTCGATAACAGGCAGAATGGTGAGGATATGCTGACGTGCCGCCATCTCCGGAAAGACGCCGCCGTACTTCCGATGCAGCGCGATCTGCGAAGCCACGACATTGCTGAGCACATGGCGACCGTCGGCCACGACGGCCGCGGCCGTCTCGTCGCATGAGGTCTCGATACCGAGGATAAGCGTCATCACGGGGACAACCCGGTCGTCGCATCGGATGAGGGAGCCGTGAAAGGCTCCAGAAACTCAATCAGAACGCCATGGACCGCTTTGGGATGGACGAAAATGCCATAGCCCTCGGCCGCCCGGATGGGCTCTTTGTTGATCAGGCGGACGCTGCGCTCGGCCAGTTCTTCCAGGGTGCGCTCGATACTATCGACCTCTAAACAAATGTGGTGGAGACCCTCGCCATGGGAGGCCAGATAACGGGCTACCCCACTTGTCTCATTCAGCGGCCGGATCAGCTCGATCAAGCTTTCGCCCGCGGGGAGAAACGCAATTTCGACCTCTTGTTCGGGCATCAGCAACCGCTTGGTGAGGGTCAGGCCGAGGTGATCCCGATAGGTTTGTAAAGCCGCATCGAGATCGGCGACGACGATGGCAATATGATGGACACGCTTGATCATACGGGTTTTTCTTGGGAAAACAGACTCTTCGCTCTACCGTTCCGAACGCAGGGCTATCGGGTCAGGCTATTATACACCATGCGTCAGGCTCAGGTGCGTTGGTCGCCAAAGGGGTACTCCTCGGGCACGACGAACAGCTCGAGATTGGGATCGAGGGTCGAGCCTGCTTCCAGGATTTGCTCCAGGGGCAGGCGCACGAACTTCCCATGGGCGACCACGGCCACGGTGCCGTCGGCCAAAAGCAATTCCCCCTCGGCCTCGAAGAGGCGACGCTGGTTGTGGGTGATGCGTCCGACCACCGTGAGCATCTCGCCCAGGGGAACGGGCGCCTTGTAACGAAGGGTCAACTCGGCCGTCACGCCCCAGGCCGTGCGATCGGACCAGATGGCGCGGCCCAATGTCTCGTCGAGCATGGCGGCGACAATACCGCCGTGAACCCGTCCGGGATAACCCTGATGGTGAGGCGCGGGCAAAAAACGCCCTACACAGGTGAAGGCATCCACCTGATAGAAATGGGCGTGCAGTCCCGCCGGATTCTCCAGACCGCAGACAAAACACATCCGCGAATTGGGTTGTTTCGCGGCTTTTGCCGGGTTGAGGTCATGATACGGTGCCGTCATAGGGCTTGAGGATCTCCCCTCCGGTTCATACCCACATCGGCGGCTGATATTCGCCGAATACCCGGCGCAAGACACCGCAGATTTCACCCAGGGTGACATAATCCTGCACGGCGCCGATAAAGAGTGGCATGAGCGGCGCTTGTGGATCGCGGGCAGCCCGTTCGATCTGCTCCAACCAGGCAGCCACGCGATGGGTGTCGCGACGGGCACGGACGGCCTGCACCCGGGCAATCTGTTCGGCCTGGACGGCTTCGTCGACGCGCAGGATCTCATGGTCGTGGGTTTCCGGGACCTGGAAACGGTTGACGCCAACGACAATCTGTTCGCCGGACTCGATAGCCTGCTGGGTGCGGTAGGCCGCTTCCTGGATCTCGCGCTGGATAAAGCCTTCCTCGATGGCCCGGACGGCTCCTCCCATGGCCTCGATCCGTTCGATGTACTCGCAGGCACGGCGTTCGATTTCGTCGGTCAGGTACTCGATGAAATACGAACCGGCCAGGGGGTCCACCGTATCGGCCACACCCGATTCGTAGGCGATGATCTGCTGGGTGCGCAGCGCAATCTGCACGGCCTTCTCGGTGGGCAAAGCCAGGGCTTCGTCCATGCTGTTGGTGTGCAGGCTCTGGGTGCCACCGAGGACGGCCGCCAAGGCCTGCAGGGTCACGCGCACGATGTTGTTTTCGGGTTGTTGAGCCGTCAGCGTCGAGCCGCCGGTTTGCGTATGAAAACGCAGGCTCCAGGAGCGAGGGTCTTTGGCACCGAAGCGTTCGCGCATAATGCGGGCCCATAGCCGTCGCGCCGCCCGGAACTTGGCCACCTCTTCCAGAAGATGGTTATGGGCATTGAAGAAAAAGGAAAGCTGCCCGGCAAATTCGTCAATATCGAGCCCGGCCTCCAAAGCGGCCCGCACATAAGCCATGCCGTTGGCCAGGGTAAAGGCCACTTCCTGGACGGCCGTGCTCCCGGCCTCGCGGATATGGTAACCGCTGATGCTGATGGTGTTCCATTTGGGCACATGACGGCTGCAATAGCGGAACAGGTCGGTGATCAGCCGCATCGAGGGCTGGGGTGGGAAGATGTAGGTGCCGCGGGCGATGTACTCCTTGAGGATATCGTTTTGGACCGTCCCCCGCAGCGCCGTCTCCGGCACACCTTGCTTGCGGGCCACGCCGATGACCATGGCCAGTAAGATGGCAGCCGGGGCGTTGATCGTCATCGAGACCGAGACCTTATCCAGGGGAATACCGTCCAGCAGGGTCTCCATGTCGGCCAGCGAGGAGATGGCCACACCGACCTTACCCACTTCGCCGTAGGCCATCGGATCATCGGCATCGTAACCGATCTGAGTAGGGAGATCAAAAGCCACGGAAAGTCCGGTCTGGCCCTGCTCGAGGAGGTACTTATAACGGCGATTGCTTTCGGCAGCGGTGCCAAAACCGGCATATTGGCGCATGGTCCAAAGGCGGCCCCGGTACATCGTCGGTTGCACACCCCGGGTGAAAGGATAATCACCGGGAAAACCGAGTTTCTCCAGATAGTCGCCGGCCAGTTCATCCTTGGGCAGATAAAGCCGATCCACCGGAATCTCGGAAGCGGTAAAAAACTGGGGTTTGCGTTCCGGTGTGCGCGCCAATGTCGGCGCCACTAAAGTTTCGTACCAGATGTTAGCAGCTTGAGAGACCGATGCTTTTGTCATGTTTTAGTTCAAAATGTAGAAAATCAAAAAGCTATTGCAAAATCAATAACACAGCATCTTGTTCGACCCGTTCGCCTGCTTTGACCTTGATATCGCCGACCGTCCCCGCCCGTGGCGCCCGTAGCTCGTTTTCCATCTTCATGGCTTCCAGGATGACCAACGGCTGTCCGGGTGCGACCGTCTCGCCACCGCGCACGAGGACACGCACGACCATGCCGGGGATGGGCGCCTTCAAAGGTAATTCACCCGCCGGCGCGTTGGGCCCGGTCCGGCTGCCGGCCAGGCGCAATTCGCGCTCATCGGCGACGCGTACATGAAAAGTTCGGCTGCCCAGGGTTACCCGATATCCTTGCTGGGTTTCTTCGACGACGAGTTCGCGCGAGCGGTTGTCGATCAAAAGGGAGTAAAGTCCCAGCGGTCCTACCTGGAGCAGGCTGACCTGCCATGGCCGTCCCTCGCAATGGACGGTGCCGTTCTGGTCAATTTCGATCTCGTAGGTATGGTCGCCAACTTGCGCTATGTACTTCATGGCGTGGTTCTGCCTCAGAGAAGTCGACAGGGAGAAACAGGCGCAGGACAAGGAAGACGGGCTTAGAGATGCGTCGATCAAAACAGGGCGCGCACGCCGGCCAGCAGCGCTGCCCGTCGCCAGGCACTGGCGCGGCCCGTCTCGACGCCATGGCTGATGGCCAGGGCGCGCAGGCCGCGTTCGTGCGCCAGCACGGCGCCAACAATGGCAGCCAATCGCTCATCGTCCTCTGCCCCTGGGGTGGATAGGGGTGTATAGGTGTTGAGGAATTGGGTGTCGAATTGGCCCCACTGGAAGCGCGGGGAATCCATGAGACCAATGTGAAAGGGAATGGACGTTTTGATACCGGCAATCCGATACTCGCTGAGGGCGCGGCGCATGCGCAGGATGGCTTCGGCACGCGTTTCGCCCCAGGCGATGACTTTAGCGATCATCGGGTCATAGAACAGGGAGACCTCCATGCCCTCATACAGCCCGGATTCGACCCGAATACCCGGTCCGGTCGGTTCCCGCAGAGCCACGATCGTGCCCGTTGAGGGCATAAAATTGTTTTCGGGATCTTCGGCGGTAATACGACACTCGATGGCCCAGCCTTTGATCTGGATATCCTCTTGCCTGTAGCGCAGGCGACGACCGTCGGCGATGGCGATCATCTCTTTGACGATGTCGATGCCGGTGACCATTTCGGTCACCGGATGCTCGACCTGAAGGCGGGTATTCATCTCCAGGAAGTAAAAATGGCCTTCTTTGTCCAGCAGAAATTCGACCGTGCCGGCCGAGACATAGTTGACGGCCTGAGCCGCTGCCACGGCTATGGCGCCCATGCGGGCGCGCAGATCGGCATCCACGGCCACCGAAGGGGCTTCCTCGACCAGTTTCTGATGACGGCGTTGGATCGAGCACTCGCGTTCGCCCAGGTAGATGGTGTTGCCATGGGTATCGGCCAGGACCTGGATTTCGACATGGCGGGCGCCTTCGATGGCCTTTTCCAGATAAACGCTCTCGTTGCCAAAGGCAGCCAGGGCCTCACGCCGGGCCGCTGCCAGGGCGGAGAGCAAGTCCGCCGGCTCACGCACCAGCCGCATTCCCTTGCCTCCCCCTCCGGCGCTTGCCTTGACCAGAATCGGGTATCCCAATTGTGCGGCCGCGGCCAGGAGTTCCTCGTCGCGCAGGTCACGCGGGGTGCCCGGCACCAACGGCACCCCGGCTCGGGCCACGGTTTGGCGCGCCGTCACCTTGTCACCCATGGCTTCGATGGCCTCGGGCGTCGGTCCGATAAAGACCAGACCTGCTTCACGACAGGCGGCGGCGAATTCGGCGTTTTCGGCCAGGAAGCCGTAACCGGGATGAACGGCATCGGCACCGGCTCGTCGCGCGACATCGATCAATTTATCGATGCGAAGATAGCTATCGCGCGCCGGTGCCGGGCCGATGGGATAGGCCTCGTCGGCATAGCGCACATGCAAAGCGGTCCGGTCGGCATCGGAGAAGACCGCTACGGTTTTGATACCGCGTTCCTGGCAGGCCCGAATGATGCGTACCGCAATCTCGCCACGATTAGCAATCAAGACTTTCTTAAACATATCTGTAAAAAATTATTTTATTCTGTAAAAAATCGTAAAATTAGATAAATTTGATCGGGTGCGATCAGTTTATTGGTCAGCTCGCTTTCTGAACGAAAAGTGCCAAAGCCAGGACCACCGCGCAAAATAAGACGGTCGATGCCGACAACAACGGCGTTGAGCACCTGAGCCATGGGTGGTGTTTCCTCATCGTCCCAGGTCAGATGCAGAGGGGCTAAGCCTTGCAGACAGGCGCCGGGGTCCGGCGTATGCTGGCCTGAATAGCCTTCGCCGGGTCGGGCCGCCGGATCGTACAGCCACAGACTGATGGGCAGGCCGCAATCGAGCAAAACCTGGTACATAAGCTGCCGATCGTTCAGCTCGACGTGGCGATCGAGGACGGTACCGCTGAAGGCATAGCGGTCAAGGCCGAGGGCGGTCAAGGCCGGGGAGTGCGGCTCGGGTTGGCGGACATACCAGCCGGCCGGATCGTCGTAGGCAGCGGCCAGGAGGACCTCGCTTTGGATGACGACATCGAGCGGAGTGCCCAGGCCGATGATACCGGGATAACGGCTGTAGACCCTCTGGGTGAGTCGAAAAGTCAATTTCATGGCCGCACGCCCATGGGCTTAAGGATACGGCTCAGAGAGGAATGTTACCGTGTTTCTTCCAGGGGTTCGTGTCCCGTTTGTTGCGCAACATCTCCAGCGCGTTGATCAACCGCGGCCGGGTTTCGTGGGGCTCGATGACATCGTCCACATAACCGCGCGAAGCAGCCACGTAGGGATTGGCAAATTTTTCGCGGTATTCGGCCACCAGACGAGCACGTTCGGCCACCGGGTCTGCCGCCTCGGCCAATTGGCGCCGATAGATGATATTGACGGCGCCTTCCGGCCCCATGACGGCGATCTCGGCCGTGGGCCAGGCCAGGACCAGGTCTCCGCGAATGTGTTTGGAGTTCATCACGCAATAGGCACCGCCGTAGGCCTTGCGGGTGATGACCGTGATTTTAGGCACGGTGGCTTCACAATAGGCGTAGAGGAGTTTGGCCCCGTTGCGAATGATGCCGCCGTGTTCCTGGGCTATCCCCGGCATAAAGCCGGGTACATCCTCGAAGGTGATGATGGGGATGTTGAAACAGTCGCAAAAACGGACGAAGCGTGCCCCCTTGATCGAAGCATCGATATCCAATACCCCTGCCAGGACCGATGGCTGTTGGGCAACGATGCCCACACTATAACCGCCCAGGCGGGCAAAGCCGACGATCAGGTTTTGGGCAAAGTGTTGATGCACCTCGAGGAAACGACCTTCATCCACCACCCGTTGGATGACCTCGCGCATGTCGTAGGGTTTATGGGGGTGGTCGGGAATAATGGCATCCAGCTCGGGGTCCTGGCGCAGGGGGTCGTCGGTGGTAGGCACATAGGGTGGATCCTCCAGGTTGTTCTGGGGGAAGTAGCCGAGCAGTTGCTGGGCCAGGAAGATGGCATCTTCCTCTTTGTCGGCTACGAAGTGGGCCACGCCGCTTTTGCTGGCATGGACATAGGCTCCACCCAGTTCCTCAAAGGTCACATCCTCGTGGGTCACCGTTTTCACCACTTCAGGACCGGTAACGAACATATGGGCCGTGTCTTTGACCATAATGATGAAATCGGTGATGGCCGGCGAATACACGGCGCCGCCTGCACAGGGGCCCATAATGAGGCTGATTTGCGGAATCACACCCGAAGCGAGGGTATTGCGCAGAAAAATCTCGGCGTAACCACCTAACGAGATGACTCCTTCCTGGATGCGTGCACCACCGGAGTCGTTGAGACCAATAACCGGCGCGCCGTTGCGCATGGCCATGTCCATAATCTTGCAGATTTTTTCGGCATGGGCTTCGGAAAGAGAGCCACCGAACACGGTAAAATCCTGGGAAAACACATAAACCAGACGACCTTTGATGGTGCCGTATCCCGTTACCACACCATCCCCTAGTGGGCGGTTTTTCTCCAGGCCGAAGTCATAGCTGCGATGGGTGACGAAAGGATCAAGCTCGCGAAACGAGCCCTTGTCGAGCAAAAGGGCCAGGCGTTCGCGTGCCGTGTATTTCCCTTGTTGATGTTGGCGGCGAATGCGCTCCTCGCCTCCACCCAATTGGGCCTGAGCACGCATTTGGCGCAGACGTTCAAAGCGTTGGTGATTGCTCATAACGAGGTTTCCAGAGGAATAAACGCAGAACGAGGAAAGCCGGGGGCGGATAGGGCAGGGATAGGGCGCGTGGCGCGGGTGGCATTATACGCGCACCTTTTGTTATTACGCAATGCGTTATGGGTGGCAGAGGATGAAGGGTAAAATGCTGGGTCGTTAGAACCGATTCACAGCGAGATGAGACCCAGGAGGCTAAGCACCGTCACCAGGATCGGCTGGTGAACCAAATAGATGAGCAGCGAATTTTGGCCGAGCAGACGTAGCAGCCGGACGGGTTTCCATTCCGGCCAGTCGGCCGTGGCGAAAGGGCGTACGCCATCACGGTACACCGTTTTGCCTATGAAAATGCCCAGCAACGGCAACCCCAGCCAGGGAATGACGGGAAAATGGTCGAAAGCCGGTCGTGGCGTTGCATCCAGGCCCAGCCAATCGAGCCAGGCGATATCAAGACCCCAGGTCGGGATAAAGCGTCCTGAGACCAAGAGGCCCAGTCCCAGAGCCAGGTTGAGCCAATACCACCGCAAAAACGGCCAGGCTACGATAATGGCAAAGCCGATAAGGTGCAGAATGCCAAAACGCACATAGTAGGCCGGTTCCACCAGGTAAGTTACCATCCCGACGACGATACCCCACGAGAAGATCTGAATACCCCGTTGTCGAAAAGCCGCATAGGTGGGTTGTCCGTGTTGCGCCAGATTTTGATAGCGCAAGACCAGGGATACGCCGACGATACCGGTGAAAAGCGAGGCCGTGGTCAACTGAAAATAATGCCAGAAACCGCGATAGACATCGATGGCAAAAGAACCCAGGCCCTGCAGATCCCATAACAGATGATAAAGCACCATCATCAGAATGGCCACTCCCCGCAAGGCATCCACTTCGCGCGCACGGCCGGGGCGCAACCGACGTTGCCAACGGATGCTGGCGCGCATACCGGCGAGGTAGGAATCAAGCCAAGAAGGGATCATAGACACGTAGCAAAGCCAGGATACGGATGCCGCTCAGGCAAGGGTTGTCTTGTTTACATCGGGTATGATACAATGGGGTTATCAAAACGTTGTTTTGTTCGCTCAACCTGCAAGAGATACATGCTCACTCCTGTTGAATTCGAACAACTCAAGAAAGAGGTCTTGCGCGACTTGCGCACGGTGCTCGAAGCCGATCCCGACTTTGCGGTCTTCATCGAGGGTATCGTAGCCGAAAAATTTCCGCGTCGCGATGAGTTCGCGCGTCTTCTGGATGAGGTGGCCCTCGCCCGTAGCGAGCAGCGCGAAGGGTTTCGCCAGGTTTATGAACGGCTGGACCGGCATGAGGCCGCCATTGTCGAGTTACGCGCCGGACAGGAGGAACTGCGTCGTGATGTGACCGGGTTACGCGCCGGGCAGGAGGAGCTGCGCCGCGATGTGAGCGAGCTGCGTGTGGGGCAGGAGGAGCTACGCGCCGGGCAGGCGGAGTTGCGTCGGGATGTGAGCGAGTTGCGTGTGG
>Ga0197142_1001715_pt1 | contig 19741 bp, 17 predicted proteins | sample GBS60_MetaG_FD_148614 | JGI IMG/M metagenome (GOLD analysis project Ga0197142, IMG submission 148614) | Sediment microbial communities from Great Boiling Springs, Gerlach, Nevada, United States - GBS 60_MetaG | ecosystem: Environmental > Aquatic > Thermal springs > Hot (42-90C) > Sediment... | reverse complement strand
ATAGCAACGATTTTTGCTTTTTTTTCTGGTGTTTTTGCTATTTCATTTCTACTTAAATACTTACAAAAAAAATCAACACTTGTCTTTGTTATTTATAGAATTGCTCTAGGGATTCTAATCATATTGTGGCTCTTATGAGAACGTTATTTATCTTTTTTTTGTTAATAAGTTTAATATTTGTTTGTTCTTGTAGTAGAACAAAGGAAAAAGTCAAACCAAACGCTTCGGCCACCTTCGATACAAATAATAAAGGTTATCGTGAAGCAGTTCCTATTTCGAAATTAAAATTTGATATCCAGGTTAATCCCGATTCAATAAAAATAACAGACTATGCACTTCTTAAAACCAGTTTTGGTGAAATTAAGATAGCACTATATGGTAATTATGCTCCTATGACTGTAAAAAATTTTATTGGTTTAGCACGGAGCGGTTATTATAATGGAACTTTAATTCATCGTATTGCAAAAAATTTTCTTATTCAGATGGGCGACGGAACAACGCGATTTCCTTCGAAAAAAAATGAATGGGGGAAAGGGGGCAAAAGTATCTATGGTGGATATTTCCCCGACGAGATTAATCCAAATCATTTAGTCTACAAAATTGGATATATTTACGGAACTGTTGCAATGGCAAACAGTGGCCCGAACAAAAACCTTAGCCAATTTTTCATTTGTTTGGATGAGGCACAATATTTAGAGAAAAAGTACACGATATTTGGCAAAGTTATCGAAGGTATGGATGTGGTAGAAAAAATCTCTGAACAAGAAATAATTCCTTACAAGTTTGACAGTCTGGATGGGACACCCAAAAAGCCAATTAAGCTGCTCAAAGTTGAGATAATAAGGAAAATTAAATAAATTTTGTTTCTTTTATTTTATACCCTTGTATTATCTTTTATGTCAGAAGTTATCTTGAAGTTTTTGCTTAAAAAAACATAATTGTTATTTTGATATATTGTATCTGGATTAGGTTTTTAAAGTTTTCTTTTTGGCAGCAGGAAAAAGGACATTGTTTAATATTAAACGATAGCCAGGAGAGTTTTTGTGCAGGTTTAAATCCGTTGGGGGGTCGCCAACTAAGTGCTGGTAGTCTTCTGGGTCGTGACCGCCGTAGAAGCTGAACATACCCCGCCCAAAATTGCCGTGTAAATATTTAACCTGGTCGGTTCCTTCTTTAATTCCCATTATTGTAATGTTCTTTTTGATTTTGTCCAAATGGAATGCAGTTGTTTGCCCGAGGAAACCTTTGATAACGTTAGCGTGGTTTTGTGTCAACATCGCAGGGACGGGGTCGAATTTAGCGGAAAACTCGAAAAGGGTGAAGTAGTCGGTTTCGGGATTAAGGGCAGAAATTTCTGGTGGGCAATCGATATCGGAAAACTCATAAACAAATGGATCGAGTATCACTTTAAAATTCTCAAAAGCCAATGTTTGGGAATAATCAAGTTTTGAATTTGCATAAGGGTCGGCTGGGTCACCGTCGAACATAGATTCACAAATGTCCGTATTCTGTGCAGCCAGGGCGATATCGTAAGAATCTGTGGCGCTACACATAGCAAAAAGGAATCCACCATTTGCAACGTATTCACGAATTTTGAAGGCAACGGCTCTTTTCAATTCGGAAACTTTTGCGAAGCCAAGTTTTTTTGCCATGGCTTCGTTGATGGTAACCTGTTCGATGTACCAGGGTGCATTTGAAAAAGAAGCCCAGAATTTTCCATACTGACCAGTGAAATCTTCGTGATGAAGGTGAACCCAATCGTATTCGGAAAGCTTTCCTTGGAGCACTTCTTCGTCCCAGATTATGTCGTGTTCAATCCTGGCATAATTTAAAGCCAGCAAAACTGCATCGTCCCAAGGTTGAGTGCCAGGAGTTGCATAGACAGCAATTTTAGGGGCTTTTTCAAGGTGAATTAGTTCCATATTTACTTCGTTGCTTTGGACTTCTGCATAGATTTGAGCTGCGGTGGCTCCGTCGATAATTTCGAAGGAAACCCCACGGATGCGGGCTTCTGTTTCTACCAATGGGGAATAGTCGGTCATAAAGGAACCACCACGATAATTTAAAAGCCAATCCACAGTTTGCCCTTGCTTCAAAGCCCAGTATGCCAGTCCGTAAGATTTCAGATGGTCTGTTTGTGTTAAATCCATTGGAATTAATATTTTTTGGGAAAAAAGGTAAGAATTTATTGAAACAATTAAAGCCAAAATTAGAAGATGCAGCATTTTCATTTTACTCTCGAGTTTAATTGGAAAAAACGAACAGAAAAGGAAAATATTTAAATCACAAGGATTTCTCGATTTAATAAACTCAATTTAGGATGTGTAAAGTATATCGTTTAATTGAAAATTTCTCTTTTTGAAACTATGGGAAACTTTAGGTGAATTTTGACATATTCGGTATTAAAACTTTATGATTACAAAATTTAATTATTTTGTGCCAAATTTATTGCTATAAGTTATTGTATTTTAATTAGTTGTCAATTTAGAATCTTTTAGAAGTAACAATTAAAAGATTATAATCTTTTTTAACATCGAATCAAATTTTTAAATTTAAAATTTTAAATAGATTCAAAATCAAAATGATAAAAAAAATTCTAGTTGCAAACCGAAGTGAAATTGCCTGTAGAGTTATCAAAGCGTGCAAAGAACTGGGGATTCGTTCCGTTGCTATTTATTCCGATGCAGACAGAAAAGCTCTTCACACTCTTCTTGCCGACGAAGCTGTGTATATCGGGGAATCGCCCCCTTTAAAATCATATTTAAATATGGAAGCTATAATAAATGCTGCTCTTAAAACAGGCTGCGATGCAATCCATCCGGGTTATGGGTTTTTATCCGAGAGAGCTGAATTCAACCGAATGGTGAGGGATGCTGGTTTGATTTTCATCGGTTCAAATCCAGAATCTATGTCATTGCTTGGTTCGAAAGTTCAGTCTCGGTTAACTATGCTTACGTCGGGTGTGCCGATAATTCCTGGAATGAAATCTGCAACCAAAGACATAGGTGAATTTAAAAAATATGCTGCCGAGCTTGGCTATCCTGTTCTGGTCAAAGCCTCCGACGGAGGCGGTGGCAAAGGAATGAGAATAGTATATTCAGAGGCGGAACTTGAGGATTCTGTAAATTCTGCAATCCGAGAATCTATTTCTGCATTCAAAAGTGATGCAATCTATTTGGAAAAATATATTGAATCTCCTCGACACATAGAGTTTCAAGTAGCTGCAGATAACTACGGTAATGCGGTTTACTTATTTGAAAGGGAGTGTTCAATCCAGCGGCGACATCAGAAGATTATCGAAGAGACGCCTTCGGTAGCACTTGACCCGGACTTGCGTCGCCGAATGGGTGAGACTGCGGTTCGAGCTATCAAAGCTGCTGGTTATACAAATCTTGGAACCGTGGAATTTCTTTTGGATAAGAATGGTAATTTTTACTTTCTTGAGGTCAATGCTCGCATACAGGTTGAACATCCTATAACCGAGCTGACAACAGGGGTGGATCTTGTGAAGCTGCAAATCCAAATTGCAAACGGCGAAAAACTACCTTTTTCGCAAGATGAACTTTACCAGTATGGACATTCGATAGAATGCCGAATCTATGCAGAAGACGCTGAAAATTATTTTTTACCATCGAGCGGGAAAGTTCTCTTTTTGCGAGAACCAACTGGTCCCGGAATTCGTTTCGATTCGGGTATTTATCAAAGTTGTGATGTTCCTGTTTTCTACGATCCAATTATGGCTAAGTTAATTGTTTGGGGAAGAAATCGCGAAGAAGCTAGAAAAAGAATGATAAATGCTTTAAAAAATACAATTATTCTTGGCACCAAAACTTCTATCGGGTTTATGATTAAAGTTTTGGAACATCCAGAATGGATTGCTGGCAATACATTTACTGATTTTATCGATAAGCATTTCGGGGGGAAACATTCGCCCAGTCCCGAATTAATAGACTTTGCCTTGGCAGGAGCAGAAGTAGCGTTTAGGTCCGAGCCGAAAGTTGTTCGTGTTTCAAATTTAAAAGAGGCTATTCCTTCGCCGTGGCAAACACTTGGACATTGGGAAATTGCAAAGGGAAAAAACTAAGGTAATGCTATGGATTTGTTTTACAAAGGGAAAAAATACCAGGTTGAAACCACAAGCGAGTCGGTGATTGTCGATGGAATACCTAAAAAAGCCGAAATTAAAAAATACGCCGACAATATTTTGAGAATTAGAATTGGCGAAGAAGAAAAAACAGTTTATGTTGCGACTGATGAAAAGCAGGCTTATGTTTTTATCGATGGTGAACAATTTGTTATCCAAAAATCGAGCGATACGGAAGCAAAGGTTGAAGTCGAAGGGGATGGAAAAGACAAGAACATAGAACATATTAAACCTCCAATGCCTGGGAGTGTTGTAAAAGTTTTAGTTAATCCCGGGCAAAAAGTCGACGAAGGCTCCCCAATAATTGTTGTGGAAGCAATGAAAATGGAAATAACTCTTTATTCTTCAATCCAAGGCATTGTTAGTCAGATAAATGTTGAAGCTGGACAGCAAGTTGACTCTGAGCAAGTTTTAGTTGTCATAAGCAAAGAGGAAATTGAATAATTTTGTAGTTTTGAATTTGTTTCATTATTATAAACTAATATTATGAAAATCCACGAGTATCAAGCAAAGGAACTATTAAAAAAATTCAATGTTCCAGTTCTATTTAATCGAGTAGTTTTTTCTGCATATGATGCTGGACAGGTAGCATATAATGAATTCGAAACACAAGGCAGGCAGGTTGTTGTCGTCAAAGCTCAAGTTTTCGCTGGTGGGCGTGGCAAAGGTATAGTCTACGATCCTGAAACAAATGCTCCTGTAGAACTTTTTGGCAAAGAAGTTCGTGGCGTCAATGTCGTCTCTGGTGAAAATCTTTCCGACAAAGTTTACCAGTATGCTGTTAAAATGATTGGGAAAAAGCTTGTTACAGTTCAAACGGGGCAAGCAGGGACAATAATTCGCAAACTTCTGCTCGAAGAAGGTGTATCTATCGAGAAGGAGTACTATGCTGGTATTGTTCTCGATCGCAAGAATGGTCGAAATACGATTATGGTTTCAACAGAAGGTGGAGTTGAAATTGAAAAAGTTGCCGAGGAAACCCCAGAGAAAATTATTAAAGAATGGATTAATCCTGCAATTGGATTCCAACAATATCAGGCACGGCGTTTGGCATTTGGTTTAGGACTTAGGGGCGAAGCTTTCAAGAATTTTATTTATTTCATCAATCAATTGGTTAAAGCATACGAAGAACTCGATTGTAGTTTGCTCGAAATCAACCCACTTGTGTTAACGACCGAAGGCAAGATGATTGCACTCGATGCAAAGATGAACTTCGACGACAATGCATTATTCCGTCATCCCGAGTATTCAGAGCTTCGGGACATTACCGAGGAAGATCCTCTTGAAGTCGAAGCTTCTAAATACGATTTAAGTTACATCAAGCTGGATGGTAATGTTGGGTGTATGGTTAATGGTGCCGGCCTGGCAATGGCTACAATGGATTTGATACAGCTTTCCGGAGGTAAACCTGCTAACTTCCTTGACGTTGGTGGTGGAGCAAATGTTGAGCGAATTGCAAATGCTTTTAAGATAATGATTTCGGACCCCAATGTAAAGGCTGTGTTGATAAATATTTTTGGCGGTATAGTTCGATGCGATAAGGTTGCAAACGGAATTGTCGAAGCGTTGAAACAAGTCGAGGTGAAGGTTCCTGTAATTGTGCGACTGGATGGAACGAACGCTGACGAAGGGCTTGAGATACTCAAAAATGCTGGTTTAAATTTTAGAGTCGCCAAATCATTCGAAGAAGCTGCAAAAACTGTTACCGAGGTCGTTGCTTCTTTGTAAATCACGAGAATTAACAAAGAATTAAATTGCTTCTACTGTGGAATTATTATTCCAACACTTTTAGTAGAGTATAAATAAAGATAACTTATTGCTAAAAATGGCTTTTTGAAAGAGTTATAATTTTAGATTAAGGTGCAAAATTTAATATTCACGGTCTTTTGTTAAATCAAGACGCAAACTAGGTTGGATCATATTTTCTGGTTTTAAAATTTCTTCAAGTTGTTCTTTCGACATTAAACCTTTTTCGAGAACAAGTTCGTAAGGGGATTTGCCCGTCATTAATGCTTCTTTTGCAAGCTGCGTTGAAGTTTCGTATCCAAGATATGGGTTCAATGCAGTAACTAAACCAATAGACTTTTCAACATATTCCCTGCATTTTTTCTCGTTCGCCGTAATTCCTTTGACACATCTGTAATTGAAAGTAACAATGCCATTTCGAAGCATTTCAATTGATTCAAAAATGCTTTGGGCAATTACAGGCTCAAAGACGTTTAATTGGAGCTGTCCAGCTTCGGCTGCAAGCGTAACTGTAAGGTCGTTGCCAATTACTTTGAATGCAATTTGATTGATTACTTCGGGGATTACAGGATTGACTTTGCCAGGCATAATCGATGAGCCAGGTTGCACCTTTGGAAGATTAATTTCATTGAAGCCAGCGTGCGGTCCAGAGCTTAACAGCCTAAGGTCGTTTGCAATTTTCGACAATTTGATAGCCAGGCTTTTGATAGCAGATGAATAAACGACGAAATCACCAGTGTCCTGTGTCGCTTCAACAAGGTTCTGAGCCAAGGCAAGTGGTAAGCCCGTTATTTTTCGCAAATATTCCAGAGCAAGCATACGGTATTGAGGATGTGTGTTAATACCTGTGCCAATAGCTGTTCCTCCAAGGTTTATTTCGTGCAGAAGTTTTGTGCTTTGGTTAATCCGTTCGATTTCTTCTTCAAGGGTAACTGCAAATGCTTCGAATTCTTGGCCCAGTGTCATTGGAACGGCATCTTGAAGTTGGGTTCTACCCATTTTCAGGATTGCAGAAAATTCTTTTGCTTTGGCACGGAACGATTCTATCAAGTCTTGTAGGACAGGAAGTAACTTTTGTGTTGCATTGATGAAAGCAATTCTCAAGGCGGTTGGGTAAACATCGTTTGTCGATTGTGAAAGGTTAACGTGATTATTTGGATGACAATGCCTGTAATCTCCAAGTTCATAGCCCATAATTTCGAGGGCTCTATTAGCGATTACTTCGTTGGCGTTCATATTTGTCGAGGTTCCAGCTCCGCCTTGAATCATATCGACAACGAAGTGGGTATGAAAACGGCCTTCAATGATTTCCTGACAGGCTTGTACAATAGCATTTTTTATGTTTTCGGGAAGTAAGCCAAGATGATGGTTTGCCAGAGCACAAGCATATTTAACTTGTGCAAGAGCAACAATTAGCTCGGGGAAATGGCTGATTGGAATTCCTGTAATTGGGAAATTTTCTAATGCACGCAAAGTTTGGATACCGTAATACAATTCTGCTGGAACTTCTCTTGCACCAAGCAAATCGTGTTCAATTCGTACACGACCCGAGACATATTGGGCGGCAGCATTTACAACTTGATTTGTAGTTTGCCTCATTCTTCTTGAAATTACTCGGGAAATTTCGGAAATTATTTTAGATGCAATCGTAGGGTTTTGTTGTAAAATTTTGGCAAAATTTTCCCGACTTAAGAAAATCACTTTTGTTGGTTCTTTTGCAATTGCATTTGTTGCATGTGGATAGTCGTCTAATAGAGCACCTTCGGAAAGGAAGTCGTATTTGCCAAAAAAGGCCAGCTTTTTCTCCTCGCCAAAAGGAGATCTTTTATATAATTCGATTTTACCATCTACAACGATATACATACCCTCCCGAGGGGAATTTTCGAGGAAAAGATGTTCACCAGGAGTTAAATCTTTGAATTCTATGTTTTGCAAAATAGAAAGTAATTCCTCGTTTATGAGACTTTTGAACAGATCAACTTTTTTTAAAAAATCGAATAATTTTTCCATTTTTCTTAACCATTTTTAATTTTTACATAAAGAAACTTTCTTTTTCCATACTTTATCAATCTTTTCTGAGAAATGTCTAATGAGTAGTTTGGGTCGGAAACTCTTATCCCATCGACGTAAAGTCCACCTTGCTCGATAATTCGGCGGGCTTCTTTTTTCGAAGGGGCAAGGCAGCTTTGAACCAGAATGTCGACTATGTTTTTTTCGGGCTTTTCGGCTTCAATTTCGAAAGTATCGACCTCATCGGGAATGTCTTTTTTGACAAAGATTTTTTCAAATTCCTGAAATGCTTTTTCGGCAGTTTCAGAGTCGTAATACAAGGCAACGATTCTTTTGGCAGTTTCAACCTTAGCATTTCTTGGGTGGATTGAGCCGTCTTGTAAACCTTTTTCCATTTTGACAACTTCGGCTTCGTTAGCAAAGGCAGCATATTTAAAATATTTTACAATCAACTCATCGGGAATTGACATAACTTTTCCAAACATTTCCCGAGGTGAATCGGTCAGCGCAATATAGTTCCCAAGAGATTTGCTCATTTTTTCGACTCCGTCGGTACCTTCGAGAATGGGCATAAGGACAATGCATTGGGGTTCTTTACCAAAGGCTTTTTGAAGTTCTCGTCCAACTATTAAATTGAACTTTTGGTCGGTTCCGCCCAGCTCGACATCGGCTTCGATAGCAACCGAGTCCATCCCTTGTGCCAACGGATATAATATTTCGTGGATACTTATTGGAATCCCGCTTTTGTAGCGTAAAGCGAAATCATCTCGTTCAAGGATCTGGGCAACAGTATATTTCGATGCAAGATTGATTACATCGGCAAAGTTCATTTTGCTCAACCATTCTGAATTGAAACGAACTTCCAGGTTCTCCGGGGAAAGGATTTTGGTGGCTTGTTCAAGATATGTTTGACCGTTAATTCTTGTTTCTTCCATTGTCAAAGGGGGGCGGGTTTTATTCCTTCCAGAAGGGTCTCCAATCATTGCTGTGAAATCGCCAACGATTAGTATTGCTTTGTGCCCTAAATCTTGAAATTGTCTTAGTTTCTTTAAAACTACCGAATGCCCAATATGAAGGTCGGGTTTACTTGGGTCGCACCCTAATTTAATCTTCAATGGAGAGTTGGTTTGTAGTGAATTTTCCAGTTTGCGAACTAACTCGTCTTCGGGAAAAACCTCTTCGGCAAAGGCTTTGATAATGTCCATTTGTTCATTTACTGGCGGAAAAAGTGATTTTTTTGTCATACACTAAACCTCTTCGAAATTTCACGTTCCATTTCTTTTTTCTTTATAGTTTCTCTTTTATCATATTTTTTCTTTGCTTTTACAAGAGCAATTTCAACTTTTACATATGGACCGGAAAAATAAATCGACAGAGGAATAATTGTGAAGCCTTTTTGTTCTACCGCGGTTTTAAGTCGGGTGAGTTCTTTGTAATGGAGCAAAAGTTTACGTGGTCTTCGTGGGTCGTGATTAAATTGACTTGCTGGTTCGTATGGGCTTATGTGGAAGTTGACCAAAAAAAGTTCGTGAGATTTTGGGTTTAGAAAAGTGCAATATGAATCTTGAATATTGCAGCGTCCTTGTCGAATCGATTTAACTTCTGTGCCTTTTAATTCGATACCTGCTTCATATTTTTGAATGATCTCGAAATCGTGATATGCACGTTTGTTTTTCAGAACTAATTTTATCTTTCTTGAATTTGTAATTCCTTCTGCCAAGTTTTCCCTCTTAGTAATTTAAATTTAACGAAATCTTTGGCAAATTGTTTTTTGTTAAAGTAATTAGATAATTTCCCTAATTTTTAAATTTTAAGGAAGTTATTAGTTTCATCTTTTTAATGTTTTAATAAAATTACTTTTCTATTATTACGATCGCGGTAGAGAGTGTATTAATATGGGAAAGGCTAACGAAAATTTTGTGGTCTCCCCATTTATCTTTGAGCTCGCCTAAAAGTTCTATTTCTGGTTTTCCATATTCGTTGTTCACAATGCCTACGTGGTTTAATTTAAAGCCTTGCTTAAGTCCGGTTCCTATTGCTTTGCTGAATGCCTCTTTAGCCGAAAACCTTGCAGAATAGTGAACATACTTGTTTTCTTTGAACTCTTCGCAATATCTTATTTCGTTTTCAGTGAAGACCCGTTTCAAAAAACGCTCACCGTAATTTTCTATAGCCTCTTTGATTCTTGATACTTCGATTATATCTATACCAATGCCAACAATCATAATAATCCTTTTGCTTGTTTGAGCATTTCGACTAATCGTGGGAGGCTTTTTGCTGAAGTTTCAGCGATTTTGTAGTCGACATAAGGCGAAAGAACCGTTGGGTTTGGATTGACTTCGACTAATACTGCACCAGATTGTTTGGCAATGTATGGTAAATTGGCAGCAGGAAAAACTTCTGCCGAAGTGCCAATACTGAAGAAAACGTCACACTCGCGAGCAGATTGTTCAGCAGCTTCGAGTGCATCAACAGGTAACATTTCCCCAAACCAAACTACTGATGGTCTAATGAGACCACCGCAAATGGGACACCGAGGGATTGTGCCGCTCGAAAGGTCAATTTCGCCTTTATATGGGGCTTTACAGTTGAAACAATGGTTTTCGATAATATTTCCGTGGAGTTCAATAACACCAGTGGAACCAGCTTGCTGATGCAAACGGTCGACATTCTGAGTGATAAGAGTAAATTGGGGGAAAAGTTTTTCCATTTCGACGAGAGCGTAATGGCCAGGGTTTGGTTTTGCTTCGTGGATTATTTTCCGTCGATATTGATACCAATCCCAAACTCGTTGAGGGTTCGACATAAAGCCGTCGATGCTTGCAAGTTCCATAGGGTTGAATTTTGCCCAAAGTCCATCGGGATCTCGGAAGGTGGAAATGCCGCTTTCGGCAGATATCCCTGCGCCCGTCAGAACTGCAACGTAGTTCGCTTTGGTAAGAATTTCAATAAGTTTCTGGGGAATTTCCATATTCTATCCTTTTTTATTTTTCGTCTTTTGGTGGCGGTTCGCTAAGTAAGAGCTGACCGGGGTTTAGAGTATATTCTCGTATCAGTTTTTGAATCATAGCATTTGAACGTTTCAAACCATTGATTAAATCGTTGATTGTAAAAGTTAGCAATTCTGCTTTTGTGCCAAAAGTGTAAACAAAGTTTGTTCCAACATTGATTAGGCTATCGGCACGCTTGAAAGTAGAATCTATTCTAGCAGCAACTTTGGCGTCGTTAACTTCCTTTTGGAGTGAGTCGGCAAACATTTCTAGTTTCTGTGTAATTTTAACGATATTATGGGAGGCAACTTCGAGCTCAACAATAAAGTTAGAAGTATCGATTTTCGAGGCGAACGAACTTAAATGTTGCGTTGTTTGTTGAAGGTTTTGGATTGTATTTAATAACTCCTCATTAGTTAGAAAATCAGAGGCATTAGATAAAAAGTGTATAATTTTTTCCGAAACCTCTCGAAATTGAAATTCCATAAGTCGATTAACAGCTTCGCGAACCCCGGCTTCAAGAGTTTCTATCCCCGATGGAGCGGATTTAATCAATGTAAATGGTGGGGTAAAGGTTAATTTAGGATGCCACTCAAGAATGTATGGGTCGTTTGTGTAGAAGAGTTGTAGGAATCTACCCCCGGTTAAGCCCGATAGTTCAATTTTTACTCTTAAACTGTCGGTAACTTGTAGAGTTTTTTCAATAACCATTACAACTTCAATCATTCTACCATCGGGGGCGACTCGTATTTCATAAACACTTCCTACGGGCACACCGAGATATTTTACAGGTGTACCCTTCGAAATTCCTTCGACCGAACCTTCGAAGTAAGTTACAAAATATATGTTTTCTCGAAAAAATTTTGATGTTCCGAACCAAATTATTGCTATTGCAATAAGGATAAACCCTGCAACAACAAAAAGTCCGATGAAAAAGTTTAATGTAAATCTAGTTTTTGCCATACTTTTTGTTTTTAACAGACAAAATTAAAGAGAAATTAATAATTATAGTTGGTTTTTCTTAAAAGCTCTTCTGTTGAGTTTTGTGAGTATTTCATTTGAAATAAATCCTCCGAATTCAGATGTTGCCACTCCGAGAAGGATAAGAAATGCACCTAAATATTCAATAGCTTTAAGAATTTCATTGAAAATAAACAGAGCGAAAATGCTTGCGAAGATAGGTTCAAGCGAGAAAATCAATCCTGCTTTGACCGGAGTTGTGTATTTTTGAACGCTTGTGTGTATTGAAGTCAAAATTACCGAGGCAACGATACCGTTGTATAATAGTGCCAAGATTAATTGATTGTTGAAATGCAGTGTGTTGTGCTTTTCGAAAATTGTTGCACCCAGGAAACTGAAAATAAACACAATTAGAAATTGAGAGACAACCAGCTGGGAGGTTTCGAAAAAATTCACTACCTTTTCGGTAAATTTATTCATATAAACCAAGTAAAAAGCCCAAAAAAATGTTGAAAATAGAGTTAGTAGGTCGCCAATATTAAAATTATTTATTTCGGGGTTGGTAAAAAAGTATAAGCCTATGACAACAATAAAAACACCTAACCACTGATAAATACTTATTTTTTTCTTTTCAATAAGTTTGTATGCAAAAGGGGTTAGTGCAACCGATAAACCAGTTATGAACGCAGATTTTGTTACCGAGGTAAATTGTAAACCAAGAGTTTGTAATATGAAGCCCCCAGCGTAGAAGAGACCAAGTATAGAACCATTAATAAAGTGTGTTTTGCTTATCTTTATGAAGCTTTTCCACCAAAGTATCAGAGACAGAATTAAAGCAATTGCAAATCTCAAAGTAGTGAACTGAAAAGGCGATGCAAATTGCAACCCTATCTTGGTAAAAGAAAATGTCGCTCCCCAAACGATAGTAATAACTAGTAATAATAATTCCGCTTTCCAGGTTTTCATATTTGAAAATTTTAAAAAGAATTAAGAAGAAAAATGAAATTTTTTATTTAATTTTGATTTTTGATTAGGGGAAGTAGCGGGGTGAAATTGGTTTTTATTGATACACATATTGTACCTACTTCTTTTGATTTTAATAGCCCAAGTCAAGATACGATTGCTATTGTTGGTGTAGATATTTTACGAGCGGGCACCACTTTGTGCTTTGCATTACACAATGGTGCTAAAGAGGTAATTCCTGCGATAGATTCCAACGAAGCGATGACCATTTATAATAGATTGGACAAAGAGAAAGTTTTACTATGTGGGGAAAGAAATTGTTTTAAAATCGAAGGGTACCATTTAGACAATTCTCCATACAATTATACTTCAGAAGTTGTTCAAGGTAAAAGCTTGATTTTAAACACTACAAATGGGAGTTTTCTTTTTAAAAAAGGGGTCGGAATTAAAAATTTCTTCATAGGTTCTTTCTTAAATGTTTCGTCACTATGGAAGGCAATATTGGAACAGATAAAAAAAGATTCAAGCAATCGGATAGTATTAATTTGCGCTGGAAATAATTTTGGCTTTGCCTACGAAGACGTAATTTTCTGTGGATGTTTGATTGATTTATTTAAGCAAAGTTTTGTTTCGAATGAAGATGTTTATTTGAATGATGCCTCTATTGCGGCTGTGGAGTTATATCAATTGCACCGAAATAATCTACTTGATTTCATTAAAACAACTTACCACAGCAAAATGTTAATTGAATTGGGTTTCGAAAGGGACATTGATTTTGCGTTTGAAATTAATAAGGTTTCTGTTGTTCCTGTTGCCAATGGTTTTTCTTTTGTCGGTTTAATATAAATGGGGAAGGGCGAAAATATCGAAATTCAGTATAGGAAACGGAACAGGTCGGAAAATAATAATCCGACGTGGGAGACACATTCTGCCGAGGATTTACGAACTCAAATTTTGCAAAGATACAAAAGGAGAATTCGCATTGCAGCCATTTTTTCTATTTTTTTAAGCTTATTTATTTTTCTTTCAATCGTTTCCTTTTCGCCTCAAGACGAATTTGTTTTTGAATTTACCTTGAAGGATTATTTTGAAGCATTAAAAGGGGATGGACCAGCATTTAGTAAAGTCAAAGAAATATCAAACTGGCTGGGGCCGGTAGGTGCTCATGTATCTAATTTTTTCATAAACAAAACCTTTGGTTTCTTTTCGGTAACTTTTCCAATACTTTTGCTTTTGTGGTCGATAAAGTTGCTTATAACTCAGAATTTTCGAGGGAAGTTAGTCAATTGGACAATTTATCTTTTGCTCTTCTGTTTATTCTTTACAAGTTTGCTTGGGACAATAAATCTTTGGCTAAATCTTAGCATTCCATACTACTGGATTGGTCTAATAGGAACTTATCTTTCAGCTTTAACTTCGAACTTTATTGGGATTGTTGGGGCTTTTATTTTCTATTTTTTTGCTCTTGCTATTACTATTATTTTTGCATTCGATATAAGCGTAGAAAAATATTCTTTTAGTTTGATTCAAAAGCTTGCTTCTGTTTTTAAAAAACCAAAAGTTGATAGTGTAGATAAAGTGGAGTCAGAATCAAAAGGCGAATTTAAAGAAGAAGATAAATTAGAAGAGAGCAATGTTGAACACCGAACGGTGGAAGATATCGATATAGCCCGAATTTTAGTGCAGAATTTCGACAAAACGGAGGATGGAGAATACCTTGAAAAATTAGAATCTTTTGAAAGTGACAAGAGCGATCGAATTGACACCGATTTCGAAGAGGAGACTTTGGGTCGTATTACGAAACGCTCGAATTTTACAGAAGTTTCACCGGAAACTATTGAAATTATAGAGCCAAGAGAAAAAAAACTTACCGTTGTTGTGGAAGAAACCGAGCTTGAAAGCAACGATAAGTTCCAGGCATTTTCCCCAATTTCGACTTTAGTTTTGGACGAAAAAATACACTATATCCCACCTCCTATTGATTTACTTATCGATGATGAAAGCAAGTTTCAAATAAATGAAGAAGAATTAAAGCAAAACGCTCGACTCTTGCAAGAGAAGCTCGAAACTTTTAAGATCTATATCGAAAATTTAACTGTTACTCCTGGACCGGTTGTTACACAATATGAATTTGTACCAGCACCGGGGATAAAGCTTAGTCGAATTCAAAGCCTAGCAGACGACATTGCACTTGGTTTAAAAGCCAAAGGCATCAGAATTATTGCACCTGTTCCAGGGAAAGGAACGGTTGGAATTGAGATTCCTAACCGTAAACCATTGGTTGTTAGGTTTGGAAATTGTTTAAAGAATGCTCGAATAAATCAAAATTATAGATTGCCGATTATTTTGGGTAAAACAATTTCGGGGGAAGTATTTGTCGAAGACCTTGCAAGAATGCCCCATTTGTTGATTGCTGGAGCAACTGGTTCTGGTAAAAGTGTTGGTATCAATACCATTATTGTTTCTTTGATCTATAAGATGCATCCGCAGAATTTGAAATTTGTAATAATCGATCCGAAGAAGGTTGAATTGACCCATTACCAACAGCTTTTGTATCACTATCTTGCCGTATCCCCTGAAATAGATGATGCCATCGTAACCGAACCGGCGGATGCTGTCTTGGTCTTAAAAGCTCTTGTAGCTGAAATGCAAAGTCGATATGATATTTTGTACTCTGTTCAACAGAAAAACATTGTTGAATACAACAAGAAGGTTAGAGATGGATTGTTCAAAAACGACCCGGAAATTGAACATCGACCGATGCCATATATTGTAACAATAATAGATGAATTGGCCGATTTGATGCTCACAACTGGAAAGGAAATCGAAGGGCTAATAATTAGGTTGGCTCAGCTTGCCCGTGCCGTTGGGATACATTTGGTAGTTGCAACTCAAAGACCTTCGGTAGATATAATCACGGGGCTGATTAAAGCGAATTTTCCAGCGCGAATTGCTTATCTTGTTGCTTCCAGGGTCGATTCACGAACGATAATTGATACCATTGGTGCTGAACAGTTGCTGGGAAATGGAGATATGCTTTTCCTTCCAAACGGTAGCCCACATCCAATTCGAATTCAAAATGCTTTTCTTACAACCGAAGAAATCGAAAGGATTTGTGAGTTCATTGGAAATCAGAAAGGCTATTCTAAGCCATATTTTTTGCCAAAAGTAGACGATAACAAGGGTTCCCGAGATAGTTTTGATCGTGAAGGTTTCGACGCTTTGTTTGTCGAAGCTGCACGCTTGATTGTTCGTTATCAACAAGCTTCCGTTTCGATGCTCCAACGCAGGTTGAAAATTGGCTATAATCGCGCAGGAAGGATAATGGATGAATTGGAGATTGCAGGCGTCGTTGGTCCCTTTGATGGAAGCAAAGGTCGTAACATTAAAATTTCATCGGAAGAAGAGCTAGAAAAATTTTTACGGGAAAAGGGAATTGTCTAAATAATCTCATTTTACATCAATTTCATAGTGAATTTCAGGAAAGTAATTTTTCAAACTTTTTTAGTGTAGCTTAATTAAAATTCACACCTTTAAATTTGTAAATGTAACCGTAGTGAATGAAGATTCGGACGTGTATTAAAAAGTTCGCTTTATTTTATTTTTTCAATTTGAGTTGGACTTTCTTAAGTTCGTTCAAATCGTAACACAAATCTAAAATATTTGAACGTGAACCTATTGTTGGCTGGAGATAAACTCTTGCAAAACGATTACAAAGCTCTTGGTCGGGCAATAAATCAACAATTTTACTGAGATATTGAGTCATTTTATCGAAAAGATTTTCGATTTCTTTCTTCAAGAGCGAGGTATCGAAATCAGGATTTGTTTTTGCAACCCTGTAGCTTCCCCACAGAGCTGAGCCGTAGAAAATGATTTCATTGGCGAGTTCAGGTAGATTGTTTGTAGCCAGAATCTCCAGAATGATACCTAAGTCATTCCTTTTGCGCAGTGTTCCCGAAGAGGTATAGTCTAAAAATTCTAGTACTTCTAAGGTATCTTTTGAGATTTCCATTTTAAAACTGAATTGATGCTAAAATTGAGTTAAAAATTTCATCGAATTCTGAAGTAGAAACATTTTCTCGATTATTTATATTGGTTTCGATGAGGGAAAATTCATATGCCTCGTTTAAGGGTGTTACAAAGACTGCTGATTTACCAATTAATTTGTTTGCAACGTTTTCATATTTGTATATATAAAACTTCTGTAAGCCATTTTTTATTGGAACGAAATCGCCCAAAAGTTTGATATTGTTTAGACTTTTGTTTTGTTTAAGTTCAAAACTTCTTCTGGCAACTCCCAACAAGCCTTCTTTTTTTAAAACCTGGGACACATCTATTCGGTTAGTTAGCTTAGAAAATATTAAACACAAGGAATAGTCGGGATTTGTAGAAATGGAAAAGATATTCGAAGGGATTTTATCTTCTGGATCTATGAAGAACCAATCTTTGGGCAGGAATGCAATCATATCCCCACGTTCGGAACGGATTAGTATATCAGACATTGGGATAGAAGGCTTTTTGAGTATAGTAAATTCTGTTCCGAATTCCTCGTCGGGTGTTTGAACTTTAACAATAATACAACCTGATAGCATAGCAAGAACAATAATTGGAAATATTAAAAATTTAATATTCCTCAACATGAAGCGAACCTGGTTTGGTTTTAGTATGTCGTGTGTAATTGTATCCTTTTAGAATTTCGGAAACACTTTTAACCATATTTGGATTACCGCAAAGATAGACGTGTGTTTTTTCGGGTGAAAGTTCAATTCCTGCTTCACGTTCAAGTAGATGGTTTCGAAGATGTTCCTCGATGTATCCTCGAAGTCCGTTCCAATTTTTATCGGCATGAACAAGTGTAGGGAAATAGTAGAAGTTTTTGAAAGTGTATTGAAGGAATGTTAATTCACTATAATAACCTAAATCCCAAGGATAAGAAGCACCATGAATCACAGCAAGTTTGCGGTTTTGATGTTCAAGAATGTGGGAACGTAAAAAGCTAATGTATGGAGCTAATCCAGTTCCCGTGGCAATCATAACAATGTCGCATCCTTCTGGGGTTTCGTTTAATTTAAATAGACCTAAGATCCGAGTATCGACCCAAATGCGGCTACCAAGCGATAAATTAAACAAACGTGGGGTTAGTTGACCCGATTTCACCTGGCTTATGTAAAACTCAAAGTTCTGTGTTTCGTGATTAGCAGAGGCAATCGAATATGGCCTTTTAATCATTTTGTCGGGTGGAACATCTTCGACTGGGGGAAGTGAATTTGCTGAACGCGGTTCCTTTCCAAGTAACCCTATTTGGGTAAATTGTCCAGCTTCGAATTTCGGTCGTGGCTCGTCGGTACGAACTCGAAGTATCATCAAATCAGGTGTTAAAAGAATTTTACCAACAACAGTTGAGTTATATTGGGATTCTTCCATCGTTATCACAATTTTGAAATTGCAAAATTAGGAAAATTATTTGGAAAAAACCTTGTAAATATCTGAAAATTTATTATTTTTCCTTTTACAATTTTGAAGGAAGTCTTTTCATTCCGAAATCACTTCCTCCAAAGTGTAAAAGTTTTGTTTAACCAAAAGGGGGATTGAAATGTTCAAGGAATCCTTCTTAACAGTTCTTGTTTTCTTCTGTGCTGTCTTTGTTTTTGCCCAATCGCCTTATGGCAGGATACTTACTCTCGACAACAGCGGAACTCAGCAGTGGATTGACATTGTTGATGTAATTACCAATTATTTCGAGTATCATTCAAACACTGGTTTCCCCGCCTGGCTAACGAATGGAAATGTTTTGACTGGAAGCGAAAAGCTTGGTTCAACGAACAACTATCCTCTCATCTTTGTTACAAACGACACCGAGCGAATGAGAATTACCGAAACAGGTAACGTTGGAATTGGCACAACTACTCCAGCTGAGAAGTTGGATGTTGCGGGCAATGTTCGATTTAGCGGGGCATTGATGCCGAACGGGATTGCTGGAACAAGTGGACAATTGCTGATGTCGCAAGGTGCTGGCAATCCGCCGGTATGGTCAACAGTTACTTTTAGCGAAACCGACCCAATTTTTTCCAGTTGGATTGATGCATCAAGCTCTGCAAACAACAATATCTTGCGATTTAACGGGAACAAATATGTTCCTGTGGCAACTGGCAATTTGGCTACCACGACAACAGCCGTGACGATAACCGGTGGAAACAATGCAGTAATTGGGAGTGGAACAACGATAGACATAGCCATAGCAAGTGGAACAGCAACGGGATTATTGAGTTCGATGGATTGGACAACATTCAACAACAAAGAGAATGCGCTGACGTTCAATTCACCATTATCACGAGATGGAAACACAATTTCGATACCGCAAGCAAGTAGCACAACTGACGGATATTTGAGCTCGGACGATTGGACAACATTCAACAACAAGTTATCATCAACATTGAATAGTGGTTACATATTTGTTGGCAACTCTTCTAATGTTGCAACAGGAGTTGCAATGAGCGGTGATGCAACAATTTCGAACACTGGTGCAGTAACTGTAACTGGTTTGCAAGGAAGAAGTGTAGCAAGTACAGCCCCAACCGATGGACAGGTTTTGACCTGGAATTATGCACAAAGCCGATGGGAACCACAGACACCGACACCAAGTTGGTCTTTAACGGGAAATATTTTGACGGGAAGCGAGAAGATAGGTTCAACTAATGAACAACCTGTTGTGATGATAACTAATAACACCGACCGCTTTCGCTTTACAACAAAGGGACAAATAGAAGTTCTAAATTCAGCCCAAAGTGTATTTCTTGGCGAAGGTGCAGGAGCGAACCAAGATAATTCAGGTAATCGATGGAATGTTTTCGTTGGGTATCAGGCTGGTAATTCCAACACAACGGGAGATAACAACACCGCAAACGGGTATGTGGCACTTTATTCCAAC
>Ga0197142_1001714_pt1 | contig 19743 bp, 13 predicted proteins | sample GBS60_MetaG_FD_148614 | JGI IMG/M metagenome (GOLD analysis project Ga0197142, IMG submission 148614) | Sediment microbial communities from Great Boiling Springs, Gerlach, Nevada, United States - GBS 60_MetaG | ecosystem: Environmental > Aquatic > Thermal springs > Hot (42-90C) > Sediment... | reverse complement strand
GCGCGGCGGCGCCGAAACGGAACGCATCGACCAGACCGTCGCTCAGGTCGAAGCGGTGCGCAAAGCCGCCGGCCGCGGCTTTGACATCTGCCTGGAGCTGTTCGAAAGCTTCTCGCCGCGTGCGGCCCTCCGGCTTGCCCGCGCCGTCGCTCCCTACGATGTCTTCTTCATCGAGGAGCCGATCCAGCGCGAGAACCCTTCCGCCTTCCGCGAACTCGCCGCGCAGAGTCCCGTCCCCATCGCCACGGGCGAGGGGCTGCTGTCGCGCTTCGAGTTCAAACAACTACTGGACGCCAAGGGCGCCTCCATCATCCAGCCCGACGTAGTCAAATGCGGCGGCATCACCGAAATTACCAAGATCGCTCATCTCGCCGAGGCCTACGGCGTGGAGGTGGCGCCGCATCAGCCCTATGGTCCGATCGCCCATGTCGCCTCGTTGCACGCCATGTCGGTGTGCCGCAACTTCCTCATCCACGAGTGGGAAGCCGATGACGAGGAGCTGTACTCGGAACTGACCGCTGGAAGATTCCCTCGTCAGCAGGGCGGGGAAGTGACGCTGCCCGACGGCCCGGGTCTCGGCATCGAGGTCGACTTCAAGGAGTTCGTCCGCCGCTATCCGTACCGGCCGCGAGGCTGACTGGCAGCTTTCACTGAACAATAGGGATTGGCGCCGGGAACGATTCCCGCCCGTCGACGACGACGACGAGCGGCACGGATTCACCGGTCGGCACAGTAAGACCAAGCAGGAACAGAATTTCGTACTCATCCGTTCGGCCGGACACGGGGACGATCTGCTGGGCGGAATGGCGCACTCCCCCCACCTCCACCGTCACGCGGTCGACCGGAACGGCCTCAGCGACCTCGCCAAGCCGGCTGAGCCGGATCACGAGAGCCTCACCCAACCGGGCCGGACGGTTCGGTCCGATCAACTGCTCGCCGGCCCCCCGCACGGAGACGATCATCGGAGGCGCGCGCCGCACGGAAAACGCGATCGGGTAAGAGTCGCTCTGCGCCGCCCGTACGCGCAAAGTCGCCGCTCCGAGATCAACATCGACAGGCAGCTCAAAGGCCAACCGGTCACCCTCAAGCGAGCGTATGGCGGCCGGCTTGTCGTTCACCGTCACGGTGAGACCGGCTGCGGTGGTACCCGCTGGCAACCCTTGCACCCGGACGCTAACCGCACCGCCGGGGTAACCGCCTTCACGCCCGCTTGCGACATCAACGACCGGACCAACGAGCGTGATGCGAGAGCCGTTGGGAGGGAGGATTTCAAACGGAACGGGCGAGGCAACCACGTCAAGCCCGTCGACCAGCGTCACTACCGCGCGGCCGCCGGCCAAGGGCGCCGCTCGAACATTCGCCCACAGCCGGTTCGGCCCCAGCACCCACACGCCACGCACGGAAACGTCGCTCGAGCCGAAGGCGAGCTCGGTCATCCCCGGTCGAAACCGGGTGTTCGTGCCCAGGATCTCCACTATGCCCTCTGTTCCCGCAGGCAGACCCGGCGGGGAAAAGACGAAACGGATCGGCTCCTTAGCCGGGTACTCGAAGACCGGCGAAGCGGCGCCGTGAATGTACCAGGAGCTCTGCCCGTCGTCGTTGAGCGCGATGACCGTGGCTTGGTGCCGGGCCGGAGCTGCGGGCGGCTCCACCAACAACACGCCGTTCTCCTCAGCGGGGGAGATGATGGCAGCCGGGACGCCGTCGAACAGGATCCGGGTGCTGCGCCGGAGATTCTGACCCGAAATGGCGACCGCAGTGCGGCCTTCCGGCCCAACCGTTGTGGCGAGACCCGTAATGGCCGGCGGGGCGCTCGTGACCAGGTGCAACCCCGAAGGCCGCACGTGGATGTCATTGTTGAGCGAAAACACAAGATGGCGCGGCCCGGTGCCGGAAAAGGGATTGAACTCGAAATTGAGTTGCACGTAACGGGGATCCGGTCCGTAGGGGAGCACGCCGCCCGGCGGAACCACCGCCGAGCCCCCCATCACGGAAACGTTCAAGCCGGGCGCCGGTGCGGTTCCCGTGGAGAGCCCCACCCCGGAGGCCACCAGAAATCGGCGCGGCCCGAACAGGTTTAAAAACGCCTGCGGGACGGCAATGTTGGCGGGAAAGGTGTAGGTGGAAATGGCGTACAGCTCCGGATTGGCGCGGCGCCGCACCGCAAAGTCGATGCCGCTCAATATGTCGCGGGCGCGGACGACTACGGCTCGGGCTGCTTCGACCGTCTTTGCGCCCGGATAAAACTCCGTCTCAAACCACGGGCCGGGCGGGATAGGATCACCGCCCGGGCCGCGGGGCAGGACGATGTTCGCCGGTGTCACCTCCCCGAAAAGCGGCGGCGGCAGCGGGTGCGCATAAACGTAGTAGGAGCCGGGCGGCAGGCCGGCAATCAGATACGTGCCGTCGGGATTCGTCAGCGTGCTGACGGCCACCCCCTGCGGCGAAATGGCTACCACCGAGGCCAGGTTCACGCCCGCCCCCGCCAGCGTCACCCGCCCGGCGATCATCGCCGTCGTCTCGCGAAATCGCGGCGTTGGATAAAGCAGCGAGATCCCCGCGACGTCGTCTTCAGCCAAGGGCCGGGCTCGCGAGGTGGCCCGTGTGACGCTCGTCGACATCACCGAGGAGGTCAGCGTGTGCTGGAGCCCGAGCGCGTGCCCGAACTCGTGCACGAGCGTCAAAAAGAAACCCTCGCTGGCGCTCCGCTGCGCACTTAGGTCACGGTTCAGCACAACGACCGAGCGAAGAATGGGCACAAACCCGCCGTTTTCCGCCGCGGTCAATTCCCCTCGCGTCGTCGGCCCGCCCAGCGCGATCAGACCCGGGGGAATCTCGTCGAAGAGGACATCGATGTGGGGCGTCGCGCCCGCGGCGCTGTCGACATTTCGGAACCCCCCGAAGATCAGCCGCAACTGAGACGTCTTCACATCGTTCCAAACCGAGGCGGCCAGCCGGATCTGGCTCACTAGCGAAGCCGGCGAGTCGCCCGGGGCCAACGCGACGGGGCCGGCAGCGCTGATGAAATAAGGCACGGCGCCATCGGGCAGCGCCCGCAGGTCGAACTTTTCGTAGACGGGTGAATAAGGAGGGCCCGGAGCGTAGTGGACGAAGTGGTAATAGGCGTTTGCCGGAGAGAGCGCGGCGGCGACACCTGCCAGCAAGCCGACCCAGCATGTCGCCGTCTTGCGCATAGCCACCGATCCACTTACTTGTGTTCCGCCGACAGGCGAAGCACTTGTTTGCGCAGCTCCTCCAGAGGCATCGAGATCGGCGTGTCCTGAACCGGCAGGCCGGTGCGGCCGTCCAGCATAAGCTCGCCGCTTGCGGCCCGCTCCACCAACAGCACGCCGTCGGCTCGCCTGCGAACCTGGAAAACCCCTTGCGAGAGTCCGATGAGCTGCGTGATTCCGTTGCGGCCCGTCCAAAGGAACAGAACGTAATCCACGCCCGGCTCCAAGCCAGGCGCCCCGGAGAAGCTTTGTTGCAATCGGCCGTAGATGCCGCCCGGAATGGCGACTTCCACCCGGTCGGCGGCGGGGCCTTTCCAGCGATCGAGAACCTGAACCTGAACGAAAGTGTAAATCACAGGGCCCCGCAGCGCCGTCCGGGAACTCGCCATGCGCCCGCGAACGATCTCGGTCGACTTCTGGATCAGCTCCTCCAGGCTCAACCGCTCCAGGGTGGCGGCATGCAACGGAGCGAGCGCAACTAACAGGAACAAGAGCCGCATTCCGAGCAGGTTGAGCAGGCGCATGCCGGCCACCCGCCCTGGTATTGGCACGCCAAGGGCCAAATCAACCTCACAGAAACAAAGCACTTGCCGGTTGCTGACGCTCTCGGGTTGTGTCTGCTTGACACGGTCCGTAACAGCCTGTCCCATCAGTGCAGCCACCGGCCGGCGCTCGCCACGGCGAACGTCACCGCAAAGGCGAACCCCAGCGGCATGAGCGCGCCGAGCGCCGTCCATTTCGCGCTTCGCGTCTCTTTCCAGATGGTCACGATCGTCGTGCCGCACGGATTGTGCAGCAGCGAGAACAGCATCAGGCACACCGCCGTCAGCAGACTCCAACCGTGTGAGTCCACCAGGATGCCGCGCAGTTGTTCGAAGGAACTCACCTCGGTCATCATCGCCGCACCCGTGTAGACCATGAGCATCGTCGGCACCACGATCTCATTGGCGGGTATGGCGATGATGTAGGCCAGCAGGATCACGCCGTCCAGACCCAGGGCGCGGCCGAACGGGTCGAGAAACGCCGCGATGTGTTGCGCCAGGCTGGCGCCCGAAACATGGATGTTGCCGAGCACCCAGATGACGGCGCCCGCCGGCGCCGAGATCATCGCGGCGCGCAGAAGAACGAAGCCGGTGCGGTCGATCAGCGAGGTATAGAGGATCCGCAGGACGCTCGGGCGCCGGTAAGGCGGCAACTCGAGCGTGAACGCCGAGGCCTCGCCCCGCAGCACGGTCCGGGCCAGCAGCCAGGACGCAAAGAAAGTAAATCCAGCGCCGATCAGCACCACGGCGACGACGCTACCGGCGGCGGCGACCGAGGCCAGCGCCGGCGGGAAGGCCGCGCCGACGAACAAGGTGCCGAGCATAATCAGGGTAGGGAAGCGGCCGTTACACGGCACGAAGTTGTTGGTGAGGATGGCGATCAAACGCTCCCGCGGCGAGTCGATGATCCGCGTCGAGATGACCCCGGCCGCATTGCAGCCGAAGCCCATGGCCATGCTCAGGGCTTGCTTGCCGTGGGCCCCGGCCTTCTGAAACAGCCAGTCGAGATTGAACGCCACGCGGGGCAGGTAGCCCAAGTCCTCGAGGATGGTGAAGAGCGGAAAAAAGATCGCCATCGGCGGCAGCATGACGCTGACCACCCAGGCCAGGCTCCTCCAGATGCCGTGCCAGAGAAGACCGGTAATCCAGGCCGGAAATCCGAGCGTCTCAAACAGACCGGCGCCCGCGGCCTCGATCGAAAACAGCAAACGCCCCAGCCACTGGGAGGGGTAGTTGGCTCCGACGATCGTGATCCAAAACACGACCGCTAAAAGCAGCAGCATCAGCGGCAGGCCCCAGAGGGGTGAGGTCACCAGGCGGTCGATGCGCTGGTCAAAATCCCAGACCGATTCCCCACGCCGCCGGACGACGCGGCTTGCGATACGACGCGACTCCTCGTAGAGACTGGTGACCATCCGGTCCCGAAAGTCGACGCCCAGGCCTCGTCGCAACTGGTCGGCCCGGTCGAGTACTTCCTGCGGACTCACTGCGCTCCCTCAATCGCGATCAGGCGACTGGCGCGCTCCGCCGGCTCCGCTTGTTCGCTCACCAGCCGGGCGAGCTCGCCGGAAAGCAGGGCCCGCCGCAACCGATGGTCGCCGTCCAGGAGCCGGTAGGCCACCCAGCGCGCATTGGGCAGACCGGGTGTGAGCGCTTCGATCATCGGAACCAGTTGCGAGACCGCCTCCTCGAGCTCGCCGTCGACCGCGGGCCGCCTCGGCTCAGGTCGGATCTCTCCCGTGCAAACGCCCGCGATCGTCGCGACCAGTTCGGCCAGTCCCGCCTTCGTTCGCGCCACCGTCGCAACCGCCGGTACGCCCAGCTCGCGCGCCAACGCCCGCACGTCCACCTCCAGCCCCTTTCGCGCCGCTTCATCCATCAGATTCGCGCAGAGAACGACTTTGTCCGTGATCTCAATGATTTGGAGGGCTAAATTTAAATTCCTTTCGAGGGCCGTGGCATCCAGCACCACCACCGTGCAATCCGGCCGCCCAAACAAAATGAAGTTCCGCGCCACCTCCTCGTCCTCGGAGGCCGAAAGCAGTGAATAGGTCCCCGGCAGATCCACCAGCTTGAACGCCTTGCCTCCGTAAGAAAACCCCCCTTCGGCCCGGGTGACCGTCTTGCCCGGCCAGTTCCCCACATGCTGCCGCAACCCGGTCAATGCATTGAAAATCGAGGACTTGCCTGTGTTTGGATTGCCCGCCAAAGCAACCAGGTAATCAAATCCCGATCGGCGGTCCCCGAGCGGCCGCAAACGCCCTCCCGCCGGGCAACCGGCGCAGTTTCCCCTCGCCGATTCCTCCTGCTTCACGGCCTTTCGACAACCTCCTTTGGCCGAACCCAGACGTGTCGAGCCTGGTCCCGACGCAACGCCACCAGCGTGCCGCGGACCCTGTAAGCCCGGGGATCGCCGAACGGTGTGGTGAGCTCGGCGGTGACGGTGGCCGAGGGCGTCAAACCGAGATCGAGCAGCCGCCTGCGGGCCAGCCCTCGAAACTCCGGATCGATCTCCACCACCTCGGCCGGACGGCCCTCCGGAAGCTGGTCGAGCGGAACGGCGCCGGCAGGACGTACCGCGAGATCCGGCGCAGGACGGACTTGGATATTCGTGGCCTGCGAGAGGCTGAGTCGCAGGCGCCGCTCGCCATCCCAGACCACGATCGCCTCGTGCGAGGTTTCGAGCACCTGAAGCCTCAGGCCGGGTCTCAATCCCAACTGGAGGATCTCCTCGAGCAGGAACTCCGGTTCGTCTTCAAGGTGGACGACTTCAACCTTTTCTCCCGGAGAGCAGTCGGTAAGCTGGCGGGCGGGCAGCTCGGCGATGGAGCCATTCGCCAGCGGAATCGGATCGCCGTGCGGATCGCGGAGCGGATGGCCCAAGTGGGCCTCGAGCGCGTCCAGGCGCTCGGCCGAAAGCCGGTGCTCGGCGCGCTCGGCTTCGCTGTGGATCTTCTCGAGCGGCGTGCGGAGTTCGTCGGCGAGGTAGCGTTCCCAAAGCCGGTGAGCACGCACGATTTCCCGCGCCCGGCGCTCTCCCTCGGGCTTGAGCTCGATATGACCCGCCGTGGAATGGATCATGCCCTTGGCCTCCATCCCGGCCAGCAGGCGCACCAGCTTGCGCGCCGGAAGGCGCAGGGTGCCGGCCAGTGATTCTCGCGTCGCCGGCTGGCCGCGCAACGACGACAGCAGGAGATGTTTGAGGCCGTCCTCGGTGAGGGCGCGATCGCGCTGGGCCTGGCGGGCCCGCCAGCCTGCCACGAGCCCGAGCCTGGGAGCGAACACCACAAACAGAAGCCCGCCCAAGCTCAGCAGCAGGACAAGGAGCTCACTCATGGTCGAGGACCGGCGGATAAACTCCGATTACCGATCGAAGTTAACTGCGGTTTGCTCGCATTTTCGCAGGAAAATCGGTTCCGAGTCAAGCCGCCGGCAAGGCTCGTCTTGGGATGATCTGGCCGAATTCCACCACCGCTGCTGGAAATCGGCCGGAGCAGCTCGGAGTGCGTCCGCTAACCGATGGGAAACGCGCACTCAACCTTTTGGTCCCCAACGTGCCTCTTCTCTGGACGGAGGTCGCCATGATGGGGCGAGGCTTGTTGGTGATCGGGTTGCTCGCGTGCCTGGCTAGGCCGATTGGGGCCGAACCGGACGAAGCTCCCGGGCCGGGGGTGGCCCGCTTGAGTCTGATCAACGGGGACGTTTCCGTGCGGCGGGGCGACTCGGGCGATTGGGTGGCTGCGACGATCAATTCGCCCGTGATCGCTCCCGATACGGTCTTTGTCGGGGGCGGCTCGCGCGCCGAGGTCCAGCTCGACTATGCCAACCTCATCCGGCTGGGCGCCAATACCGAGGTCCGATTCGCCCAGCTTGAGCAGCGGCGCTACCAGCTCCAGATCGCGCGCGGCACCGTTACCTTCTCGGTGCTGCGGGATTCTGACCGCGAGGTCGACCTCAGCACGCCGAACGTCTCCGTCAGGCCGCTCCGCAAGGGCAGCTACCGCGTGAGCGTTCGCGACGACGGCACGACCGAGATCACGGTCCGATCCGGCGAAGCCGACATCTTCACGCCGCGGGGCAGTGAAATGCTGCGACCCGGCAGGACGATGGTGGTCCGCGGCACGGCCTCGGAGCCCGAGTTCCAATTGACCGCCGCCCTGCCCGAGGACGACTGGGACCGCTTCAATGAGCGCCGCGACCGCGATCTGCGCCGCTCGCCGGCTTACCGCTACGTCAGTCGCGACATTTACGGCGTCGAGGATCTCGATGCCTTCGGCCGGTGGGTCTACGTCCCGCCCTACGGCTGGGTCTGGGCGCCCTGGGTCGCTCCCGGCTGGGCGCCCTATCGCTACGGCCGCTGGGCCTGGATCGATTTCTACGGGTGGACTTGGATCGGCTACGACCCCTGGGGTTGGGCTCCCTATCACTGGGGCCGCTGGTTCTACCACGGACCCTACGGCTGGTGCTGGTGGCCCGGCCCGATCTATGCGCGTCACTATTGGCGTCCGGCGCTGGTCGCCTTTTTCGGCTGGGGCAGTTATTCCGGCTTTCATGTCGGGGTCGGCGTCGGTTTCGGCCGCATCGGCTGGGTCCCTTTGGCGCCCTATGAGCCGTACTACCCCTGGTATGGACCGCGCTATTGGCGCGGCGGACGCACCTATATCGATAACAGCGTCAACATCATTAACATCTACCGCAACGCCCGAATCGACCATGCCGTGACCGCCGTGGATGCGAGCGAATTCGGCCGGGGTCGGGTCGCCAACATCCACCGGGCTGCGGAGGTTGAGCTGCGGCGGGTAAGTCTGGTTCGCGGTGAAGTTCCGGTGGTGCCGCAGCGCGAGAGTCTGTTCTTTGCCGACCGGCCGGCGCGTGTCGAGAACTTCCGCGAAGCGACGCAGGACCGATTCGCCGGCCGCGGGCAAGTTCAACCGACCGAGCGAATTCCATTCACAGCGCATCAGGAGCGCCTCGGGCGCCTCGCCCGCGAGGTCGCCGAAGCGCAGGAGAATCCGCGCCTGGGATCGAGCGGTCGTGTGGTGACGGTCGAGCCCGGGCTGCGGGAGACGCCGAGGAGCGCAACGGGCCGCGGTTGGCGCTCCGCCTCGGATGCGGCCGACAACCCGATCGGCGCCGGCAGCCTGGCCGAAGGCTGGCGCCGGTTCGGCGAACCGGTGCGCCCGACACGTCCGGCCCGAGAGTTCCCCTCGCGAAGCACGCCGGAGACGGCTGAGCCCCGGGGCAGAGGTTTCGAGCCCATGACGCCCCGCGCGACCGAGACTCCGCGCAGCGAGGAGCGCAGAGGGTGGCGACGATTCGGCGAGCCGACCCGGAGCGTCCCTCAGTGGGACCGTGACGCCCCCTCCGCCATCTGGGAGAGCCCCCGCAGCGACCGCTGGTACGGCTCGCGCGAACGCTCCCGAAGGGAGGCGGCCGGGGAGAATGCGCCCGCACCTTTTGGCCGCTGGGACGTTTTCGGGCGACCGGGAACGTCGCGCGAGCGTGCAGGTGATCGAGGCAGCCGTGAGGAAGCCTACCCGGAGCCGGCCTGGCGAGGCGGCCGGCGCATGGAGCGCGAGTCCGTCCCGATCAGCCCGCCGATGATTCGCGAGCGGCCGAGCCCGCGCTGGGGCGGATCCTCCCGCTCAGGCGGTCTGTTCGGCGAAAGCGCCCCGAGCCCCCGCTGGGGCGGCGAGGCCCGAGGCGATGCCCCGGTTCGCGGGGGAGGAGTTTTCATGGGGCCGCGCGGCGACGCCGGAGCGGAACGGCTTGGCGGACCGCGCTTGGGCGAGTCCGGCTCGCCCCGTTCCGGTGGATCCCGGCGAGGCCGGTAGCTGACCGAGTTGCATCTTTCTTCCCTCAATGAAAGGCCCGACCCGGGCGAAGAGTCCGGGCGGGCCACTTTTTTTCCCGTCCGGGTCGGCGTCGAAAAGTAGACATAATATCCATTATCGGAACATCGCCATGTGAGCCCCGCCAAGCAAGCCTCCTCCACTGATACACTTGAGAGCGGGCTGCGCCACCGCCATGATCATTGGTGTTCCTCGCGAGATCAAAGACCACGAGACACGCGTCGGACTGATGCCGAGCGGCGTCTCCGAACTGGTCGAACACGGGCACATGGTCCTCGTGGAAACCGGCGCCGGCGCCGGCTCCACCATCTCCGATCAGGAGTATCTGGCAGCGGGGGCGGAAGTTGTCGCCTCGGCCGCCGAGGTCTGGGGTCGCGCCGACCTGGTCGTCAAGGTAAAGGAGCCGCAGCCGGCCGAGTACGACTATCTCAGATCCGGCCTCGTCCTCTTTACATATCTGCACCTGGCGCCGTTGCCGGAACTCACCGAGCGCCTGGTGGCCTCCGGCGTCACCGCCATTGCCTACGAAACGATACGGGAGCGGGACGGCACCTTGCCCCTGCTCACGCCCATGAGCGAGGTGGCCGGGCGCATGGCGGTGCAGATCGGGGCGAAATACCTGGAGGCGCCCAACGGCGGGCGCGGCATTCTGCTTGGCGGCGTTCCCGGCGTGCCGCCCGCCAACGTGCTCATCCTGGGCGGCGGCGTGGTCGGTCACAACGCGGCCAGGGTAGCTCTCGGCATGGGCGCCCGCGTCACCGTGGTAGACAAGAACCTGAACCGGCTGCGCCAGATCGATGATATTTTCAACGGCGAAGTCAACACGCTCGCCTCGAGCCTCTGGACGATCCGGGAGTTGATCCGGCACGCGGACCTGGTGATCGGCGCCGTCCTCATTCCCGGCGCCGCCGCGCCGAAGCTCGTCCGCCGCGACATGCTCGGCCCGATGAAGAAAGGGGCGGTCATGGTGGATGTCTCCATCGACCAAGGCGGCTGTTTTGAAACCAGCCGGCCGACCACCCACACCGACCCGATCTTTTTCGTCGACGAGGTGCTGCACTATTGCGTCTCGAACATGCCTGCGGCGGTGCCCCACACTTCGACGTTCGCGTTGACCAACGCCACACTTCCCTATCTGCGTGCGATTGCGGACAAGGGCGTCGTGCAGGCCTGCCAGGACGATCCGGCCATCGCGGAAGGCGTCAACGTCTTTCGCGGGCACATCACCCATCCGGGTGTGGCCGAGTCCCAAGGGCGCATTTGGAAACCTCTCGCCGAGCTGCTTTGAATCCGCTCGCCCCGGGCTGAGAGCCTAACGCGGCCGGCCTCACCATATCGAGAGGGAGAATGCCGGCAGGCGACCGCACGCTCCATCAGGCAACGCTCGAATCGATCTTTGAGGCCACGCAAGCCTTTCTGCGCGCTTCGAGCCGGCCCGTGCTCGTCGAGCCGGGGGAAGAGCCTCTGCCGCTTGCCCCGGACAATCATCGCCTTGACCTCGCTCAGGGCCGCTTGCTTTTCGAGGCGTGGGACCGGCGCCGGTTGATCGTCCGGCGTCTGGTGGGCCTGCGGGCCCGGTCGCGCGGGCGGCTGGAGCTGGTTGTAGAGCGGTTCGGCAAACGGCAAGGCGTCATGCTGCTTTATGACGAGCTGCGGGCGGGTTGGAGCGAACCGCGGCGCGGCCGCCGCCTCGTGTTTCGCGAACGTTTCCGGCTCTCGTTGCGCCGATCGTTTCCCGGCTGGCGCCTCGCCGATTTGAGCGCCGACGCTGACCTTGAGAAGTCGCTCTCGGGCGCCTTCCCGCGAGCATTCCTGGTTCGGGGCGCGACGGGCTGGGCGGCGATTGCCGCGCCGCCGGAAGCTCGCGACGCCGCCGGCGTGCTCACCTTCGGCCTGATCTGGCTCGATTATCTGCGCCGCCGCGAGCCTCGCATCACCGTCGAGGGTTTGGCGCTGTTTCTCCCCGAGCATGCCGCGACGATCACCTGCCTGCGCCTGCGCCATCTCAACCCGCGACTGGCGCGCTTTGCCGTCTTTGTTCTCCATCCGGAGGGTTTCGAGCAGCAGATCGACCCGGGCGACTTCGGCAACTTGGACACCCAGCTCGAGCCGTGCCCGCGCACGCCTTTGGTCCTGCCCCCGCTCGCCGAAGAACTGGCGTCGCTTCGGCCGGTCGAGAGCGTCCCGGCCGCCGACGGCAGTTTGAGCTTCCGCGTCCGCGGCCTGGAGTTTGCGCGCCTGACGGGCGAGACCCTCCTGTTCGGACTCTCGCGGCGGCGCGCGGCCACAGCGGCCGACTGGGACACCATCCGGGATCTGGTCGCCGAGCTCGATCGTCGTCGCTCGCCCGAGGCCGACGATTCCGGCCACCCGCTGTTTCGGCAGCGACCCGAGGCATGGCTTGAAAGCCAGGTGCGGCGCTCGCTCAGAACGATTGACGCGGCTTTGGAACCGGAACCGGTCTACAGCCACGTCCCTGCCGTCGCGGGCGCCGATCGCGGCATCATCGATCTGGTGGCCGCCGACCGCTGTGGACGCCTGGCGGTGATCGAACTGAAAGCCTCGGCTGACCCTCATCTGCCTTTTCAAGCGCTCGACTACTGGATGCGGGTCTGCTGGCACCTCGGGCGGGACGAGTTCCGGGCGCGCGGCTACTTTCCAGGGCTTAACCTCTCGCCGTCGACGCCGCGGCTGTTGCTGGTGGCGCCGGCGCTCGAATTCCACCCGACGACCGAGATCCTGCTGGGCGCCTTCTCCCCTGAGATTCCGGTCGAGCGTATCGGCCTGGCCGCCGACTGGCGGCGCCAACTGCGCGTGGTTTTCCGCGTCGCAGGAGCCGCTCGGCCGGGCATGGCGGGTGCTTGACGCCATCGCTCGAGTTGCGCTGGTCCGCCGTGCGGCCGTGGTTTATACTGCAAGTCTAGGAGAAACGAACACATGTCCAGCTATTCACGCGCGCTCGGGTTTCTGCTAGCACTCGGTGGGATGGTCGTCGCGCTCGGATGCGGCCGCGGGGAGTACCGCAAGCAGGAGGTCTATTATCTGGTCGCCGCCAACATCAATCTGCCTTACTGGCAAAGCGCCAGGAACGGACTGTTCCGTGCCGCGGCTGAGGTGGGCGTCTCTGCCGATGTGAAGGGTCCGGAGACCTACGATCCGAAGGCGCAGCGGGAGGAGTTCTTGAAGCTCGTCGCCATGGAGCGGCAGCCGGCGGGCATCCTGGTCTCGCCCGCCTCGGTGGAGCTGATGCGAGACGCGATCGATCAGGCGGTGGCCAAGGGCATCAAGGTCATCACCATCGATTCGGATGCGCCGGGCAGCAAGCGCCTGTTTTTTGTGGGAACCGACAACTACGACGTCGGCGTTCGCTCGGCGGAATATCTGGCGCAGCGGCTCAACCGCGCCGGCAACGTCGTTGTGTTCACCATCGCCGGTCAGGCGAACCTGGAAGAGCGCCTGCGCGGCTATCGGGACGTCTTCGCCGCCTATCCGGCGATTCGCATCATCGAAACGGTGGACATCAAAGGGGATGCCGTGGTTGCCTTCGACCGCACCAAGCTGATTGTGGCCAAGGAGCTCAATCGCGTAGATGCTTTTGCGTGCCTGGAGGCGATCGCTTGCCCCGAGGTGGCCGAGGTGCTCAGCCGAAATAACGTACGCAACAAGGTCGTAGTCGCCATGGATGTGAGCGAGAGGACGCTCGATTGGATCCAGAAGGGGATGATCCAGGCCACCTTCGCCCAGCGCCCGTACACGATGGCCTACGTGGGCTTGCGCATGCTCGCCGACCTGAACCACTACCCGCCGGCCCAGCTTGAAGCCACGCGATCGCTCGCCACGGTGCCGCAATTCGTCGACACGGGCGTGACCCTGGTGGATCGCTCCAACGTCGAGCAGTTTCTCAAAGACCAGGAGGCGCAAAGCGAGTGAGAGGTCGGGCTCCGGTTTGGGCGGCCGCGCCAGGGTGATCGCCGATGGCGGCGCGGGTGTTCTCCGAGCTTCGCAAGGCCCTCTCGGACCTCAACCCGAACCAGGTCCGGGCCGCCGCCGAACGGTATCCGGCCATCGGAGTGATGGCCTCCACCGAGGCGGGCTTTCGCTCGATTGAGGAGTTTTTGACCTCCGGCCGCGCCTCGGCCGCCCGGCGCCTCGAGCAATCGGTGGCCTTACGTCGCAAGGCGTCGCTCGAAGCCCCCTCCGACTTCGACCTCGAGATTTACGAGGCGGGACTTGAAAAGCCCGACGAAGCGTTCGCCTTCGATCCGAATGAGCCCGACCGCCTGGTCGAAGAGATCCTGGCGCGCCGCGAGGAGCTGGGATTGGCGCTGGCCCGCCTCTTCCCTGCCTTCCGGCGCCGCGTGACGGCGCGGGTGATCGCCGACATCTCCAAGGAAAACGCCTTCATCGCCGCCGTCTCCGCGTGGCCCAACATCGCGCCCGGCCTTCATCTGGTGCCGTCAGCTTTGACCGAGATGGCTTCAGACACCACCCTGTTGACAGCCAACCAGGTTCGAATGCTGTTTCTGCTGGCGGCGGCAAGCGACCGCGAGATCGGCTATCGGGCTCAGCGCGCCGAGATCGCTTCGGTGATCGCCGCCGCCTTCGGCTGGCGAGCGCTGGCGCGCCAACTGGCTGGCAAAATCCCGTTCGGGGCGGGACTGGTTCCGAAGGCGGCCATCGCGTACGCGGGCACCTGGGTGGTGGGAAGCTCCGCCGAGCGCTACTACCGCCTGGGTTTCGGCTATACGCGCCAGGAGCGGGGCGAGCTGTTCCGCGAGGCCTACGAGCGCGGTCGCGCGCTGGCGCGGCATCTGAGTGATGCGATCCGTCGTGGTCGCCCTCGTGCGCTCGAGGAGTTGAAGCCGTGAGCGAGCTCCCGGTTGCCATCGTCACCGGCGCCAGCCGCGGCATCGGCCGCGGCATTGCCGTCGAGCTGGCGCGCACGCACCGCGTCGTGGCCACCTACCGGGGCCGCCGCGATGCCGCCGAATCGCTGCGCCGGCAGACCGGTGTCGAGATCCTCCAGTGCGACGTCTCCTCGGCGGAGGACCGAGCCGCGCTCATCGACTTTACTCGGCATCGTTTCGGGCGGCTCGATCTCTTGGTCAACAACGCCGGCATCGCCCCCCGCGAGCGGCTCGACGTTGTGGAAGCCACCGAGGCCAGCTTCGACGAGCTGATCGCCACAAACCTCAAGGGGCCGCACTTCCTGACGCAGCTCGCCGCTCGCTGGATGCTCGAGCGGGGCGGCGGGCGCATCGTGTTCATCACCTCGATTTCGGCCTACACGGCTTCGGTGAACCGAGCCGAGTACTGCATTTCGAAAGCCGGGCTCAGCATGAGCGCCGCCCTCTGGGCCGCGCGCCTGGCCCCGCACGGCATTCTGGTCTTCGAGGTGCGCCCGGGCATCATTCGCACCGACATGATCGCCCGCGTGCAGCAGCTCTATGAAGAGCGGATCGCCGGCGGGCTCCTGCCCCAGCGCCGCATGGGCGAGCCCGAGGATGTGGCCCGCGCCGTGCGCGCCATCGCCGACGGGTTGCTGGACTATTGCGCCGGCCAGGTGATCGACGCCGACGGCGGCTTCCACCTGCGGACTCTGTAGGCCGGCCCGCCTTTCCCTTATTCTTGGGAAGACACATTCCCGGGCGCCGCGAAGGCGCCGGACAAGAAGGAGGATCGCAAAACCATGTCACAGCGAATCGTGCTTCCGGCCTTGGCTGCGATGGCGGCCGGCCTGACCGGTTTCTTCCTCGGGGGCTTCCGCGGGACCCAGCGCTCGGTGGAAGCGGCCGCACCGGCGGTGCAGGCGCCCTCTGACGGCAAGCTTCGCATCATCGTCTTCGGCGCCCACCCGGACGACGCCGAGTTCATGGCCGCCGGCGTGGCGATGAAATGGGCTCGCCTGGGACACCATGTCAAATTCGTGTCGACCACCAACGGCGACATCGGTCACTGGCAGGTGGCCGGCGGACCGCTCGCCCTGCGGCGCACGAAAGAAGTGATTGAGGTGGCGCGGCGGCTCGGCGTCTCCACGCAGGTGCTGGACATTCACGACGGCGAAATCATGCCGACGCTTGAGAACCGCAAGATCATCACGCGCCTGATCCGGGACTGGAACGCCGATGTCGTCATCACCCACCGGCCCAACGACTACCATCCCGACCACCGCTACACGTCGATCCTGGTGCAGGATTCGGCTTTCATGGTGACGGTGCCGTTCTTCTGCCCGGACGTTCCGGCGCTTCAGAACAACCCGGTCTTTCTCTATTCCTCCGACCGCTTCGAACGGCCCAACCCCTTCCGCGCCGACATCGCCGTCTCGATCGACGACGTCATCGAGCCGGTCGTCGACGCCTTGATGGTTATGGTTTCCCAACTTCATGAAGGCGGCGCGGGCGGCTACCCGGGCATCTATCCGGAAGATCCCGCCGGGCGCAAGCAGAGGGAAGAGCAGGTACGCAAAAACCTGTTCGGGCGCTACGCCTCGCTGGCCGAACGTTTCCGGCCCGCCTTGGTGGAACGCTACGGGAAAACGCAAGGCAGCCAGGTGCGTTATGCCCAGGCCTACGAAATCTGCGAGTACGGCCGGCGGCCGAGCAAAGAGGAGCTCAAGCAGATCTTCCCGTTCTAGTCCCCGGCCGCTGCCGATTTTGGATCGACCGCCGCAGCGCGCGCATCTGGACACTTGTGAAAGTACGTGCGCTGCTTCTAGCCCTCACCTTTATCCCATTTGCGCCGGCGGCCGACCCCGGCGCCGACACGGTAACGGAACGAACAGCCCGGACGCCGGATCCGGCGGCGGTGGCCTTCGTGGTAGGCGGCATCGTGCCAAAAGAGGCCCCATACCGGCCTCTCAACGGCGACGAACGCTGGCGGCTGTTCTTAAACGAAAGCTTCGCCTTCAAAGGCGGGGCCTATTTTCGCGCTTTCGGCTCCGCACTACCCGATCACCTGAATAACCGCCCGGAGGACTGGGGACAGGGCTCGAAGGGATATTTCACGCGTGTCGGCGACCGATTTGCGCGCTTCACCCTCTCGACGGGATTCGAGCACCTGGGCGCAGCTGCCACGGGCCTGGAGCCGCGCTACGTCCGCTCGAAAGACGACGGCTTCGGCAAGCGGTTCCTGCATGCGTCGCAGCTTGTCTTGTTGACCTACAATCGCGAGGGAAAGAAGACCTTCTACTGGAGCCGCTTTGCCGGCGCCTTCGGCGCCGAGGCGATCTCGGCCGCCTGGAATCCGGCGGTGCGGTGGGAGGTGCGCGGCTACCAGGGCGCCGCCCAGCAGGTGGCTGCACAGTGGGTGTTCAACGTCATTCGGGAGTTTGCGCCCGACATCAAGCGGCTGTTCGTCCGGAAAAAACAGCAGTAAAGGCGGAGGCCGCGCCTCACCGAATCAGGATCGGCACGGCGGGGGAAATCACGCCCGCGATGCCGATGACGAGCGGCTGTAGGCCCGGAGCGAGTCCCTGCGGCACCTGGACATTGATCTGATAAAGACCGGTCCAACCAGGCGCATGGCCGCTGAAACGAACGGTGGCGGGAATGCCGCCGATGGCGACCTCCGGCCTTTCCAGGGTCTCCTCCAATGCCAGGGCGGAATTCCACTGCACGGCGCCTAGCCCGGTGGCATAGATTTCGATCCACTCGCCCGGCGCGGCGGGCCGTTCCCGTGTCGAGCGCCCATCTCCGGCCACCGTCACTGCTCCCGTGCCGTCGGCAAGCAGGAAAACTGCCGGGGCGACGGCGGCAAGCCGCAGCGGCGCCGGCTCGGAGCTTCCGGCCGGAGTCGCCACGCGCAGCTCGACGTCGCCGGGCGCAACGTCAAGCGGAACGACGAAGTTGATCTGGGAGTCGCTCACGTAGTGCAGCCGCGCCGGGCGGCCGCCCACGAACACCTGGACGCCCGCCAGCCGATCGGGCAGCGGCAGGCTCGAGGCGCTCGCCGTGGCGCCTCCGGCAAGGTTGGCGCCGAAGATCGTGGCGAAACAACCCGGCGCCAGCTCGACCGCGTAAGTAGCCGCGTTTACCACCCCGCCGGCGGAAACCATGGGTCGGCCGATGGCGGTCACCGTGGCGGCCACCTGGGGCGCGCCGCCGGCGACCGCCACGCGCAGCCGATTGCTTCCCTGCCCCGGCGTCCAAACCAGGCGCGCCAGGCCGGCTTCATCGGTGACCGGCTCGGCCGGCTCGACGCTGCCTCCGCCTTCGACCGCCACGGCGAGCCGGACGCCCGGATAGGGTAACTCGTTGACGTCGGTGACTCGGACGACGACCGGTTGGCGCAGCGGCACGCCCGGCGCGGCCGGCTGCCTGTCGCCGGAGACGACCACCAGGCGCACCTCCGACGGCGCAAGCACCGCCAGCCGCGCGGAGGCATCCTCCCAGGCCCCGCCCGGCACGCTCGCCCGCAATTCGCTTGCGCCGGCCCGCAGCCCGCGCACCGTGAAGGCGGCGCTCGCGCTTCCGGCGCGTATCGTCACCGAGCCCGGCAGGCTGAGCCCGCCGTCGGGTGAGGAGAGCAGAACGGTGAGATCGGCTTCGGCGGGCGACTGCAAGCTCACCCTCACCGGCGCTGTGCCGCCGAGCAGCACGCCGGCTGCCGGGAACACCGACAGATCGAGCGCCCGGCGCAGCGTCGTGTCGGCCGAGGCGCGCCCGCCGGTGGCGCGCGCATAGAAGCCCTCGAACTCGCGCCGGTAGCGGTCGAGCTGCTCGAGCGCCTGCGCCTCGTCGGCGCTTCCCGGCCGCGTAACCAGGATGAAGGCGAAGCGGAACCGCCGCTGCGCGACCGTATGATCGGGCGTGCGCCGCCCCTCGGCGGCGATCACCTCCTCGACGGAGATGTTGCGCCGCGTCCCGTTGAAGGAGACGCCCGGCTGGGGCATGCGGCCGGAGTTGGTGATCGTCGAGTTAACCACCAGGAACGTGTCGGGCACTTCCCAAGGCGGCCGCAATCCCATCAGGTACTGGTCGAGCGGCGAGAAGCCTTCCACGGCCGCCACCGTAACAAACCGGCCCGCCTCGGCCGGCCCGGGGCAACTCTGAAGCTGGCGGTCACAGATCCGGTTTCCCTCAAGCAGGGAGGCGTCGGAATTGAAGGAGAAGTTCCAGTGGGCGCCCTGTCGGCCGAGCATGGGCCGCGCGCGCGGATCGGCGGGATCGCGGATGCTGGCGTAAGCCAGAAAGAGATGGCCGGCCTCGTGTCCGAGCACGGTCAACGGCGTGTCGCCCGCAGGTCGCCTGGCCGGCAGGACCGCGTTGGGTTCGACAGGATACTGGCTGAGCGGGCCCATGTTGAGGACGGCCTGAAGGCGGCGCGGAGAGCCGAACTCGCGGCCCGCGTCCACGGGCGGATCGCCGTAGCCGGTGCGGTTGTTGCGGACCGTGATTTCATAGGCGACGGCGTTCGGGGAGGCCTCGATGCCGAGGTTGTTGTAAATGACGAGGTAATCGTAGGCATCCTCTTGCGTTTCATAGAACTTCTGGGCCGCAAGAACGATGTCGAGCTCCTCGACGTCGGTGAAGCGTTCGACGACGGCGCCCGCGAACTCTCCTCCGCTCGCGTTCAGCAAGGAGACTACGGCTGTCGAGCCGCGCAGGCCGCCCGGGGCGATGCCGACGATGGCGGTGCGGGAACTTACGCCGGAATAGGCGAACTGGATGCGCCCGTCCGGGTAGAGGCGCACCTGAAAGGTCTGCCGGGGAGCGCCGCCGAATTCGCTGAACTCGGGCACGGAGACCCAGCTCACCACCACGCGGCCCGCTTCGAGCAACACATAGACGCCGGCGGCGGGGCGCGAGGGATCGAGATCTCGAAACAGGGGCGCGATTCGCGGCGGACCGGAGGTGACGCGACCCAGCGAGCGCGCCGAAGTGGACACATCCGGCTCGTTGAAGGTCAGGTTGCCGTCCGAGTTCACGTAAACCGAGTGGTAGGAGGCGCCGAAGAACGGAAAGGCGAAGGGCAGCTCGATGAGCCGCGCGTCGTCATCGTCGAGGCCCGCAAGCTGGCGGCCGCCAAACGCCGCCTCCGCGTCATAGCTCGCCGCGCCGATCTCGTAGCGGTAGCGCGAGGCGGCGGAGCTCGAAGGCAGGAAGGTGACGGTGCGCT
>Ga0197142_1001713_pt1 | contig 19746 bp, 16 predicted proteins | sample GBS60_MetaG_FD_148614 | JGI IMG/M metagenome (GOLD analysis project Ga0197142, IMG submission 148614) | Sediment microbial communities from Great Boiling Springs, Gerlach, Nevada, United States - GBS 60_MetaG | ecosystem: Environmental > Aquatic > Thermal springs > Hot (42-90C) > Sediment... | reverse complement strand
GCGGGCCAGGGCGCGGGCAACGCGCTGTTGGCCGCCAAGCTCGGTATCGAGGCCATCCGCGAGACGCGGCCTCTCCCCTTCGTGGCCGAGGAGCCGCCGCGCCTCGCCCACATCCGTCGAGCGCTCGGGGAGACCCGTCTCGACGGCTGAACCGGACGCGAGCCCGCGCCTGCCGGCCGGCCCACGGCCGCGGGCCGGACCGTCCCACTCGCGGAGCCGGTCAGGCGATCCGTGCCGCGGCAGAAGCCCGCCGAACCGGCACGGCGAGCTTGTCCAAGATCTCCTTGGGCACGACCTGCCAGAACCGCGGCAGCTCGAGGTCGAAATCGTGGAGCAGCCGGCGGGCGAGCTCCGAGCCGGTCTCGCGGGCGTGCTCTTCGATCAGTGCCCGGAGTTCGGCCACGTAGTGATCGACCTCGAGGCGCTGGAAGATCACCATGTCGGCGTTGATGCGCTCGGCGAGGCGATCTTCGGGATCCCAGACATAGGCCATCCCGCCGCTCATGCCGGCCGCGAAATTGTCGCCGACCGGCCCCAGGATCACCGCGACGCCGCCCGTCATGTACTCGCAGCCGTTGTCGCCGCAGCCCTCGACGACGGCGACGGCACCGCTGTTGCGCACGGCGAACCGTTCACCCGCCCGTCCGGCGGCGAACAGGCGCCCGGCGGTCGCCCCGTAGAGGCAGGTGTTGCCGATGATCGTGTTCTCGCTCGCGACGAGGGGCGAGGAGACCATCGGGCGGACCACGATCGTCCCACCGGAGAGGCCCTTGCCAACGTAGTCGTTGGCATCGCCGAAGACTTCGAGCTTGAGGCCCTGCACCGCCCAAGCACCCAGGGATTGGCCCGCCGAGCCGCGCAGCCGCACGGTCAGATGGCCCGGCTGCAGGCGGTCCATCCCGTAACGGCGGGTGATGTAGGCCGACATCCGTGTCCCGACGGCGCGGTGGACGTTGCGGACGTTGTATTGGAGCTGCATCTTTTCGCCGTCCTCGAGCATCGGACGGGCGTCCTTCACCATCTGCGCATCGAGCGTGTCCGGCACCTCGTTGCGGCCGACGAGGGTGCAATGGCGCGGGTAGGGACCGGGGTCGACGCGGACGAGGATCGGGTTGAGGTCGAGATCGTCGAGATCGGGCGAGCCGCGGCTCACCTGTTTCAAAAGGTCGGTCCGGCCGATCGCTTCCTGCAGCGAGCGGAGCCCGAGCGAGGCCAAGATCTCCCGCACCTCCTCGGCGATGAAGGACATGAGGTTGACCACCCGCTCCGGGGTACCCTCGAACTTCGCCCGCAGATCCGGGCGTTGTGTGCACACACCCACCGGGCAGGTGTTGGAATGGCACTGCCGGACCATGATGCAGCCCATGGCCACGAGCGCCGCCGTGCCGATGCCGTATTCTTCGGCGCCGAGCAGCGCCGCGATGACCACGTCGCGGCCGGTCTTGATGCCACCGTCGGTCCGCAGCACGACGCGGTGGCGGAGGCGGTTCAAGGTCAAGAGCTGATTGGCCTCGGAAAGGCCGAGCTCCCACGGTGTGCCGGCGTATTTGATCGAGCTCAAAAGGCGAAGCCCGGTACCGCCCACGTGGCCCGAGATCAAGATGACGTCGGCCTTGGCCTTGGCGACACCGGCGGCGATCGTCCCGATCCCCGACTCGGACACGAGCTTCACGCAGACCTTGGCGTCAGGGTTGATCTGTTTGAGATCGTAGATCAACTGCGCCAAGTCCTCGATCGAATAGATGTCGTGGTGCGGCGGCGGGCTGATCAAGGTCACCCCGGGGGTGGCGTGGCGCAGCCGCGCGATCTCGACCGTCACCTTGTAGCCGGGGAGTTGGCCGCCCTCACCCGGTTTGGCGCCCTGGGCGATCTTGATCTCGATTTCTTTGGCGGCGTTCAGATATTCGGCGGTGACGCCGAACCGGCCCGAGGCGACCTGTTTGATGGGTGAGTTGGGATTGTCGCCGTTGGGCCGGGGCTGGTAGCGCTCGCGACCTTCGCCGCCTTCGCCCGAGTCGGCTTTGGCACCGATCCGGTTCATCGCGATCGTCAAGCATTCGTGCGCCTCGGGCGAGAGCGCGCCCAACGACATGCCCGGCGTGACGAAGCGCTTGCGGATCTCGGTGATGCTCTCGACCTCTTCGACCGGAACGGGCGGCAAGATCCGGTTGAAGTCCAAGAGGTCGCGGATCGCGATCGGCTCTTGGGCGTACACCATCTCGGCGAATTTCTTGTACGCCTGGTAGGAGTCCGTCGCGACCGCGTGCTGAAGTTGGTGGACGAGCCGGCCCTCCAAGGCATGGGTCTCGCCACCCCGGCGATAACGGTAGAAGCCGCCGATCGAAAGGGATGGTTCGGCCTCACCCATCGCCCGTTTGTGCTGGGCGAGTACCTTGTTGGTGATGCCGGTGAGACCGATACCGGAGATCCGTGTCACCAATCCCGGGAAGTATTCCCGGCAGAGCGAGCGGGACAAGCCCACGGCCTCGAAATTGCATCCACCGCGGTAGCTCGAGATGATCGAAATACCCATCTTCGACATGATCTTGAGGAGACCCTGGTTGAGGGCCTCCTTGTAGCGGGCGAGGCACTCCTCGAGCGTGAACCCCGGGAAGAGGCCGCGCGCGTGCCGATCGGCGATCGCCGCCTCGGCGAGGTAGGGGTTCACCGCGGTCGTGCCGACACCGATCAGCACCGCCACGTAATGGACGTCGAGGCACTCGCCCGAGCGCACCGTGATCGAGGCGAAGGACCGCAGGCCCTGACGGACGAGGTGGCTGTGGACCGCGCCCGCGGCGAGGATCATCGGGATCGGCGCGCGCTCCCGGTTCACGTTCTCGTCGGTCAAGACGATGTCGCGGGCGCCCTCGCGGACCGCCTCTTCGGCCTCGCGGCGGATGCGTTCGAGCGCGTCTTTGAGCGTTTCACCTTCGACGGCGAAGGTGCAGTCGACGATCCTCAGGTCCTGACCGAAATAAGAGACGAGCGCGTCGTACTCGCTCGTCAACAGCACCGGACTCTCGAGCTCGAGGATCCGCGTCTGGCTCGGATCTTCGTCGGCGATGTTGCCGAGATTGCCGAAGCGCGTCTTGAGGCTCATCACCCGCCACTCGCGCAAGGGGTCGATCGGCGGGTTGGTGACCTGACTGAACTGCTGACGGAAGAAATGGTGCAGCCCGCGATAGCGCTTCGAGAGCACGGCGAGGGGCGTGTCGTCGCCCATCGAGCCCACGGGTTCCTTCGCATCGAGGACCATCGGCGAAAGGACGAGCTCCATGTCCTCGATCGAGAGATCGAAGAGGGCCTGGCGACGCCGCAGCTCGGCCCGGTCGAAGGTCGTGAACCGCTTCGGCCGCTCGGCGACCAGCCGATCGAGCCGGGTGATGTGCTCGACCCATTTCGAATAGGGCTTGAGACCAGCCAGGAAATCCTTGAGCTCACCGTCCCGGAAGAAGCGGCCGGCGACGAGGTCGACGCCGATCATTTCACCCGGGCCGACCCGCCCCTTCTCGACGATGTCCTGCTCGGAAAGCGGGACCATGCCGGTCTCCGAGCCGACCACGAGGAGCCCGTCGCGCGTGCGCGCGTAGCGCATCGGCCGAAGCCCGTTCCGGTCCATCCCGGCGATCACCCAGCGGCTGTCCGAGCCGACGAGCGCCGCCGGGCCGTCCCAGGGCTCCATCACGCAGTTGCAATAGTTGAAGAGGTCGCGATGCGCTTTCGGCATCGCGATCCGGTTCGACCAAGCGGGCGGGATCAACAGGGTCTTGACGAGCGGCAGAAGCCGACCGGCGCGTACGAGCACCTCGACGACGTTGTCGAGGGCGGCGCTGTCGGAGCCACCCGGCTGGATGATCGGTTTGACGTCCTCGTTGTACTCGCCGAAGACCGGCGACCAGAGCCGGGTCTCGTGGCTCTTCATCCAATTGACGTTGCCACGCAGCGTGTTGATCTCGCCGTTGTGGGCGATCACGCGGAACGGCTGAGCGAGCCGCCAGGCGGGCCAGGTGTTGGTCGAATAGCGCTGATGGAAAATCGCGAAATTCGACACGAATCGAGGGTCGCTCAGATCCGGATAAAAGTTGTCGAGCTGTTCGGCCAGGAACAGCCCTTTGTAGATGATCGACCGACACGAAAGCGAACAGACGTAGAAGTCCGTGACGTTTTCGGCGAGTGCTTGTTTCTCGACGCGCCGGCGAATGATGTAGAGGTCGCGTTCGAACTCGTCGTCGTCGACTCCGCGCGGATTGCCGACGATGATCTGCTCGATGTCGGGTTGTGTGGCCTGCGCTTTCTCGCCGATGACCGAGGTGTCGACCGGTACCTGCCGCCAGCCGAGCACGCTGTAGCCGAAGCGCAGCACTTCGCTCTCGACGAGGGCGCGGCACAACTCGGCTTGGGCGAAGTTGTTGCGCGGCAAGAAGACCATGCCGACCGCGAGACGCCCGTTCTCGGGAAGCCGAGCCTTGACCTGCTCGCGGAAGAAATCGTGCGGGATCTGGATGTGGATCCCCGCACCGTCGCCGGTCTTGCCGTCGGCATCCACGGCACCGCGGTGCCAGACCGCCTTCAAAGCCTGGATCGCCTTCTCCACGACCTCGCGGCGGGGGCGGCCGTCGATCGCCACGATGCAGCCCACCCCGCACGAATCCCGGCCGAGCTCGAGATCGTCGAGGCCGGCCGCGCGCAGCCGCGCCAGATTGGCCTCGTAAGCGGCGACGAACTCGCTGCCGGTCTCGCAAGTGCGGCTCATGCGTGTCCTCCGCGGACGGTCAGGAAGCGAGCGCGAGCGCCGGACGGCCCTGCCGCTCGGCCCCCGCGCGGGCATCGAGGAAACGGGTGATGGCCGCCGCGGCGTCGCGCCCGTCGCGGATCGCCCAGACCACGAGCGAGGCGCCGCGGACGATGTCGCCGGCCGCGAACACCCCGGGGATCGCGGTCGACATGGTCGACCAATCGATCTTGATCGTGCCCCAACGGGTCACCGCGAGCTCCGGCACGCCCCAGAGCCGGGGCAGGTCTTCCGGATCGAAGCCCAGCGCCTCGACGACGAGATCGGCGGGCAAGCGGAAACTCGAGCCGGGCACCGGCTCCGGCGCCTGCCGACCGGAGGCGTCCGGCGTGCCGAGCCGCATCCGGTGCGCCTGGACCGCCTCGACCCGATCGCTCCCGACGAAGGCTTCGGGGGCCGCGAGCCAGATGAACTCGACGCCCTCTTCTTCCGCGTGCTGCACCTCGCGCATCGAGCCCGGCATGTTGGCGCGGTCGCGACGGTAGAGGCAGCGCACGCTCTTGGCACCCTGGCGCACGGCGGTGCGCACACAATCCATGGCCGTGTCGCCGCCGCCGATCACCACCACGTGCTTGCCGGCGGCATCGAGCTCGCCCGAGTCGAAGGCCGGCACCTGGTCCCCGAGGCCCTTGCGGTTGCTCGCGGTCAGATAGTCGAGCGCTTTGACGATCCCGCGCAGCGCGCGACCGGGCAGCTCGAGCTCGCGCGCCTTGTACACGCCGGTGGCGATCAACAGCGCGGCGTGCCGCCGACGGAGCTTGGCGAAGGCGAGGTCGCGGCCGATCTCGACCCCGAGGTGGAAGCGCACGCCGCTCGCCTCGAGGTGGCGGATGCGCCGCGACACCACGGCCTTTTCGAGCTTGAAGCCGGGGATGCCGTAGATCAGCAGGCCACCCGCCCGGTCGTAGCGGTCGTAGACGTGGACCTGGAATCCCTCCTTGCGCAGCTGCTCGGCGGCCGCGAGCCCGGCCGGGCCGGCGCCGACGATGCCGACGCTCTCGGGACGCTCGCGCAACGGACGTACCGGGCGGACCCAGCCGCGCTCGAACGCCGTGTCGACGATGAACCGCTCGACCGCGCCGATCGTGACCGAACGGAAGCCCTTCTCGAGGACGCAGTGGCCCTCGCAGAGCCGGTCCTGAGGACAGATGCGGCCGCAGATCTCCGGCATGTTGTTCGTCGCCGAGGCGATCTCGAAGGCTTCTTCCAGTCGCCCCTCGGCGGTCAACATGAGCCAGTCCGGGATGTTGTTGTGCAGCGGGCAGTGCACCTGGCAGAAGGGAATGCCGCACTGCTCGCAGCGGGCCGCCTGCTCGCGGGCGCGATCCGGCGTGAACGGTGCGTAGATCTCGGCGAAGTCGTGCGTCCGCTCGCCGACCGGCCGCTTGTCCGGCTGGCGCTGCTCGACCGACACGAACTGCATCATCTTGGCGGGCATCGTTCCCCCGTCCCGACGCGCCCGCGCGAGGGCAGGAAGGCCGCGCGCGGCACCGCCTGCTAGCGCTCGGGCCGCGGCCTGTAAACGGCGGGATCGCTTTTCGGTCCCGTTTCGGGACTTCATTCGATCGATCTGCGCTCGAAGCAGGCGATCGACCGGGGACGAGGCCGACCTTTCGGATCGTTCGGTCTCGTAGCGGGACCTTTCAGGCAACGGGTGCCGTCGGACGCCACGCGCGGTAGGCCTGCAAATAGCTCGGCACGACGGTCTCGAGCGGCGTCGGCGTGATCCCGAGCTCGGCCAGGCCGGGTGCGCCGGGGCTCACGACATTGTCCCGTTCGAGCAAGCTCACCTGGTCGCGCGTGAGCGGGGGCGTCGGCAGGAGCTCGAGGATCCGCGCTTGCAAGCGCGCGAGCCACCACGGCAAGGGCAGGAGCAGACGTCGGCGGGCCGTGACCTCGAGGACGTAGCGGAGCAGTTCCTCGAAGCTGTACACCTTGGGCCCACCGAGCTCGAAGGTTCGCCCGGCGACATCGGGCCGCTCGAGCGCCGCGACGATCGCGTCGGCCACGTCGGCCACGTAGACGGGCTGGAACCGCGTACCGCCGCCGCCCACGAGCGGCAGCACCGGCGAGATCCGGGCCATCGCGGCGAAGCGGTTGAAGAACCCGTCTTCGGGGCCGAACACGATGCTCGGCCGGAGGATCACGGCCTCGGGGAAAGCAGCCCGCACCGCCCGCTCGCCGGCCGCCTTGCTCCGGGCGTAGAGACTGGGGGAGGCGGGATCCGCCCCGATCGCCGAGACGTGCACGAACCGCCGCACGCCGGCGGCCCGGGCGGCCGCGGCGATCCGTCCCGGCCACGTCGCGTGGACCCGCTCGAAATCGCCGCGCCGCCGCTCGAAGAGAATGCCCAAGAGGTTGACGACCGCGGACACGCCCTCGACGAGGGCGCGGATCGTCGTTTCGTCCTCGGCGAAGCGGGCGAGCACGATCTGGCCCACCTCGCCCATCGGCAAAAGATGGCCGGCCGTGTTCGGCGAGCGGGTCGCGACCCGCACGGTGGCACCGCGCGCCGCCAGCCGCCGCACCAGGTGGCGACCGATGAAACCGGCCCCGCCGAAGACCGTCACGATGTCGTCGCGCATCCCGTCCCTCGTGTCGTGGTGCTCCGCCGTCACGTTCGCCGGCCGGGCGTTGACGGTCGCCCGCCATCCTCCTAATCAGGCCTTCCGGAGCCCAGGTGGCGGAATTGGTAGACGCACTAGCTTCAGGTGCTAGCGCCCGCAAGGGCGTGGAGGTTCGAGTCCTCTCCTGGGCACCACCGACCCGAGCGGCCGCCGGTCGGTCGCGGCTGCGCGATCGGCGATGAACATCGTCTTACACCGCGGCGACCTTCCCGAAGGGCTCGAACTCGGCCCGGTGATCGCCGTCGACACCGAAACCATGGGGCTCGACCCGCAGCGCGATCGGCTCTGCCTCGTCCAGCTGACCGACGGCGGCGGCATCGTGCATCTCGTCCAGATCGAGCGCGGCCAGCGCGCCGCGCCGCGACTCGCCGCCGTCCTCGGCGATCGCTCGCGGCTCAAGGTGCTGCATTTCGCCCGCTTCGACCTCGCCATGCTGCGTCGCCATCTGCGGATCGACTGCGCGCCGGTCTGGTGCACGAAGATCGCGAGCAAGCTCGCCCGGACCTATACCGACCGGCACGGCCTCAAAGATCTCTGTCGCGAGCTTTTGGGCGTGGACCTTTCGAAGACCGAGCAGAGCTCGGACTGGGGAGCCGAGAGCTTGAGCGAGGCACAGCTCCGCTACGCGGCGAGCGACGTCGTCCACCTCCACGCCCTCAAAGAACGGCTCGAGGCGATGCTGGAGCGCGAGGAGCGGCGTGCCCTCGCCGAGGCCTGCATGGCCTTCTTGCCGGTGCGGGTCGAGCTCGACCTCGCCGGGTACGGGGCCCTCGACCCCTTCGCCCACTGAGCCGACGGCGCGCCGGAGGTCGCGTTGACGAGCCTCGGAGGTGTTCCCATACTCCGAGCGCTCCCGGGGCGGAGCGCGGCGAGAGCCGTACAAACGCTCGGAGGAAACGACGCCGTGCGCGATCATCGCGCTCTGCTCTCCCGGCGCCGCGCCGACGCTCGCACGCGCGAACGCGACCCGAGTGCCGACGAACGTGCCCTCGCTTCGGCGCGCCGCGTGCTGCGGACCGAGGCGGCGGCGCTGGCGGCGCTCGAGCGGTCGATCGGCGAGAGCTTCGCCGCAGCCGTCGACCTCTTGGCCGGCATCGAGGGCCGGGTGGTCGTCACCGGGATGGGCAAGAGCGGGCACGTGGCCCGCAAGATCGCCGCGACCTTGGCGTCGACCGGCACACCCGCTCTTTTCGTCCATCCGGCGGAAGCGAGCCACGGCGATCTCGGGATGATCACGACCGACGATGCCGTGCTCGCGCTCTCCAACTCCGGCGAGACCACCGAGCTCAAGGATCTCACCCTTTACACGCGGCGCTTCGCGATCCCGCTCGTCGCCGTGGTCGGCCGGGCGCCGAGCACCCTCGCCGAGGCGGCCGATCTGGCGATCGTTCTGCCCGAGCTCGCCGAAGCTTGCCCGATGGGGCTCGCGCCCACCACCTCGACCACCTGCATGTTGGCCCTGGGTGACGCGCTCGCCGTCGCGCTGCTCGAGCGGTCGGGCTTCAGCGCGCGTCAATTCGCGGTCTTCCACCCCGGCGGCAAGCTCGGCGCGCAGCTCCTGCGGGTCGAGCAGATCATGCGGCGCGGCGATCAAGTGCCGCTCGTCGGGCTGGATGCGAGCGCGCGCGAGACGGTGCTCGAAATGACGCGCGGCTGTTTGGGGTGCGTCGGTGTGGTGGACGGCGAGGGCAAGCTCGTCGGCATCGTCACCGACGGCGACCTGCGCCGCCACCTCACCGACGATCTCTTGGCGCAGCGGGCCCGTGACATCATGACCCCGAACCCGCGCACGATCGAGGGTCGGGCGCTGGTCGTCGAGGCGGTGGCCCTCATGAACGATCCGAGCCGCCCCATCACCGTGCTCTTCATCACCGAAGAGGGCCGGCCGGTGGGTGCGCTCCACCTGCACGATTGTCTGAGGGCCGGCATTGCCTGAGGGCCGGCCCACCCCGCTCGCGGTGCTGCTCCTCGTGGCGATCGTCGCTCCGGGTGCACCCGAAAGCCGTGCCCAGCCGCTCCTACCGGGGCAGGACGAGAGCGCGCCGATCGAAATCGTCGCCGACACACTCGTGGTCCACCGAGGCGAGCGGCTCGCCGTCTTTTCCGGCAACGTCGACGCGACCCAGGGCGAGCGCTCGCTGCGGGCCGACGAGCTCAAAGTGTTCTACGGCGAAGAGCGGCCCGGTGGGGGACAAGGGATCCGACGGATCGAGGCCATCGGCCGGGTGGTGATCGCCGAGCCCGGTCAGACCGCGCAGGGCGACCGCGGCGTCTACGATCCGGAGGCCGGCAAGATCCGCCTCGACGGTAACGTCGTGTTAACCAGAGGCGACAATGTTGTCCGCGGCGGGCAGCTCGAGATGGACCTGGCCACCGGTACCGCGGTGGTTCGGGCGGCCAAACCGGGCGGCGCGCCGGGTGAGCGCGTGCGGGCTCTCTTCGTGCCCCGGGAGGGGCCGACCGGGGGCCGCCCCGCGGCGGCCGAGCGGTCGCGGGAGCAGTCGGCGCGCTGAGCGAGGAGCTCTCGGGCGGTGGCGACGTTGGTCGCGGAGATCGCGGAGCGGGTGACGGTCGAGGCCGAGGCGGCGTCGGCGATCGGCAAGGCTGCCGTCCGGCCGGCCGCGGCCCTCGGCTGCGAAGCCGTTTCGAAGAGCTACAAGGGGCGGCGGGTCCTCGATTCGGTGACCCTGCACGTCGCCCCGGGCGAGGCCGTCGGGCTGTTGGGTCCCAACGGGGCCGGCAAGACCACCTCGTTCTACGTCCTGACCGGACTGATCGCCCCGGACAGCGGTCGTGTGCTGCTCGACGGCGCCGACGTCACGGATCTGCCGATGTACCGCAGGGCTCGGCTCGGGGTCGGCTATCTTCCGCAAGAAGCCTCGATCTTCCGTGGCTTGACGGTGGAAGAGAACCTCTTGGCGGTGCTCGAGTTGCACGAGCCCTCGCGGATCGAACGCCTGCGTCGGCTCGAGGCGCTGCTCGAGGAATTCGGCCTTTCCCGGCTCAGGCGATCTTCCGCACTCGCGCTCTCGGGCGGCGAACGGCGGCGGGTCGAGATCGCCCGCGCCCTGGCCTCTCGGCCGCGCTACATGCTGCTCGACGAGCCGCTCGCCGGCATCGATCCGATCAACGTCGCCGAGATCCGCGCCTTGGTAGCCCATCTCAAGGAACGCGGGATCGGCGTGCTCATCACCGACCACAATGTGCGCGACACGCTCGCGATCGTCGACCGCGCCTACATCCTCCACGAGGGGCGCCTCCTGCGGGAGGGCACGCCTGCCGAGATCGTCGCCGACCCCGTGGTTCGGCGCGTCTATCTCGGGGACCGTTTCGCGCTCTGAGGCCGGGGCGGCGCCATGAGCCTGGGGCTGCGCCTCGAGGTTCGCCAGAGCCAGGGGCTCGTTCTGACCCCCCAATTGCAGCAGGCGATCCGTCTGCTCCAGCTCAACAATCTGGAGCTCGAAGCGGTCGTCCAGAGGGAACTGGCGGAAAATCCCTTCCTCGTTCCCGCCGAAGCCCGGGAGGGGCCGGCGCCCGGTCGGATCGAGCGCGAAGCCGAGCTCTCCGGCCGGCCGGGCCTCGCGCCCGGGCGCGGCGGCGAAGACGACGGCTGGGCCCCACCCGGCCTGCCGGTCGCCGCCGATCGGCGGTTGCGGGTCGAACGGCGGGGCGGCGGCCGGGACGAGGAGTGCGAAGTCGGGGCGGTGGAGCGCCTCGCCCGACCGCCGAGCCTCGCCGAACATCTCCGCGCCCAGCTCGCGCGTCAGCGTCTGGCGCCCGAGGTGGCCGCGATCGCCGAGCAACTCGTCCACTGGCTCGACGACGACGGCTATCTGCGGGAGGACGATCGGGAGCTCGCGGCGGCTCTCGGCGTCCGCACGGCCGACGTCGCCGCGGCGCGGGCGGCCATCTTGCGCTGCGAGCCGATCGGCTGCGGCGCCCGCGACCTCAAATCCTGTTTGGCGGCGCAGCTCGCCGAGCGGAACCGGCTCGATCCCGCGATGGCGACGCTGCTCGACCATCTGCCGCTCGTGGCGCGGGCCGATTTCGCCGCCCTCCAACGGGTCTGTCGGGTGGATCTCGACGACGTCAAGGACATGATCGCCGAGATCAAGCAGCTCGACCCTCGACCCGGCCTCTCGCACGCGCCGTCCGAGCCGGTCGAGGTGGTGCCCGACGTGATCGTGCGACGCACCGGCCGACGCTCGTGGCGGGTCGAGCTCGACAGGGCGAGCCTGCCGCGTGTGCTCGTCGATCGGCAATATTACGCCGAGATCAGCCGGCGCTGCAGCACGCGGGGCGAGCGGGAGTTCCTCTCGGAGCGCTACCAGGCGGCGAATTGGCTCGTCAAAGCGCTCGACCAGAGGGCGCGGACCATCCTCCGCGTGACCCGCGCGATCTTCGCCCGCCAAATCGGCTTCCTGGAGCGCGGGCCATCCGGCCTGCGACCGCTCGTCCTGCGCGACATCGCCGAGGACACGGGCCTGCACGAGAGCACGGTGAGCCGAGCCACGGCCGACAAATACGTGGCGACACCGCTCGGCACTTTCCCCTTGCGCTATTTTTTCACGACGGCCATCGCCGCGACCGCGCAGGGCGAGGCCCACAGCGCCGAGGCGATCCGCCAAGAGATCCGCCGCTTGATCGAGAGCGAGACCGGCGACGCCGTCCTTTCCGACGACCAGATCGTCGCGGCTCTGCGCGCCCGTGGCGTCGTGATCGCGCGACGAACGGTCGCCAAATACCGGGAGTCGCTCGGCATCGCATCCTCGGTCCAGCGGCGCCGAGCCAAGGCCCTCGCCTCGTGACGCCGTGTACCCGAACCCCTCTCGACGCGACCACCTTCCCCGGGCTCGGGCCGGGACCGCATCCGTGATCGACCTCGGCACCCTCCTGACCCCGGACCGGGTGCTCCTCGACCTCAAGGCGACGAGCAAGCGGCAGGTGTTGCGCTCCCTCGCCCAGGCGGCGGCGCGCGTGACCGGGGTCGATGCCGAGGTGATCCTCGAAGCGCTCCTGCAGCGGGAGCGTTTGGGCACGACCGGGCTCGGCGGCGGGATCGCGATCCCGCACGCCCGCATCCCGGAGCTCGCGAACTTCACCGCGTTCTTCGCGCGGCTCGCCAAGCCCGTCGATTTCGAAGCCGTCGACGGCGAGCCCGTCGACCTCGTCTTCCTCCTCCTGGCGCCGCAAGCTGCCGGAACCGATCACTTGAAGGCGCTCGCGCGGATCGCCCGCCTGTTGCGCGATCCCGAGCTCTGCACGGTTCTCAGAACCTCCACGGACCGGGCCAAGATCCGCGCGATCTTGACCGGCCGGGCAGAGGCCGCCCGGTGAGCGGGGCGACACCCCCGCCGAACTCGATCGCCGTGCAGGCGGTGTGCGCCCGCTGGCTCGGACGCGGCATCTTGCTCCGTGGTGCACCGGCGAGCGGCAAGTCCGACCTGCTCTTGCGTTTGCTCGAGGCGGGGGCGGACCTGCTCGCCGACGATCTCGTACGCCTCGAGGTCCGCAACGGTCGCCTGATCGCCCGACCCGTCGCCCACCGGGGGCTCGTCGAGCTCCGCGGCCAGGGCCTCGTGCGGTTGCCGGCGCTCGGCGCTTCGCCGATCGATCTCGTGGTCGATTGCCGCCGTCGGCTGGACGCGAGGCTCCCGGCACCGTCCACCGAGCGGCTCCTCGACGTCACGCTCCCCCGCTTGCTCCTGGTCTGCCGCGAGGCCTCGGCGCTCGCCAGGCTGCGGACCGTGCTTTGCGCGGGACCACCACCCACGGGATCGGCATGACGCGGATCGTCGTCGTGACCGGGATGTCCGGCGCGGGCCGCAGCTCGTGCCTCAAGATCCTCGAAGATGTCGGTTACGAGGCGGTCGACAATCTGCCGTTCCAGCTGCTCACCCGCTTGTTGCGCTCGGGCGAGCCACCCGAGCGGCCGCTCGCGATCGGCGTCGACAGCCGCACCCGCGGACTCGATCCCGGCGAGCTCGTGCGCGAGATCGAGCGGTTCCGCGCCGAGGCCGCGACGCCCGTCCGGCTCGTCTTCTTCGAATGTGACGACGAGGTCCTGCAACGGCGCTACACGGAAAGCCGACGCCGCCACCCCCTCGCCCAAGATCGGCCGGTGACCGACGGGATCGCCCGCGAGCGGGTGTTCATGGCGCCGATCAAGGCGGCGGCGGATCTCGTGATCGACACGAGCACGAGCACGCTCGCCGACCTCAGACGGCGGGTGATCGCGGAGCTCGGCCCACAAGCGGAAGGTCGGCTCACCCTCACGCTCGTCTCCTTCTCCTTCCGCAACGGTTTGCCGCGCGAGGCCGACATCGTGTTCGATGCTCGATTCCTCGCCAATCCGCATTATGTCGAGGTGCTGCGTCCGCTCACCGGGCTGGATCCGCCGGTCAGGCGGTACGTCGAGCAGGACCCGGACTGGCAGCGGACGGTCGAGGGGTTGGAGAATTTGCTCGTGCCGCTCCTGCCGCGCTATCGAAGCGAGGGAAAGAGTTATCTGACGATCGCGGTGGGCTGCACCGGCGGCCGGCACCGGTCGGTGGCCCTCGTGGAGGAACTGGCGAGCCGGCTGCGGGCAGCCGGTTGGGCGCCGCTCGTCGTGCACCGCGACCTCCCGGCGAACGGCGGCGCGCCGGCGGATGCGACGCGATGATCGGGATCGTCCTCGTCACACACGGAAGGCTCGCGGAGGAATTCTTGGCAGCGGTCGAGCACGTGGTCGGGCCGCAGCCCCAGGCGAGGGCGATCTGCATCGGCGTCGACGACGACATCGAACGCCGGCGCGCCGAGATCGTCCAAGCGATCCGCGAAGTCGACACGGGCCAGGGTGTGGTGATCCTCACCGACATGTTCGGCGGTACACCGTCCAATCTCGCGATTTCGACGATGGACCGGCCGGGCATCGAAGTCGTGGCCGGTGTCAACTTGCCGATGCTCATAAAGCTGGCCTCGGTGCGGGCGAGCGAGCCCTTGCCGGTCGCGGTCGCGGCGGCGCAAGAAGCCGGCCGCAAATACATCAACGTCGCGAGCCAACTTCTCCTGGTCGAACGGAGCTGAGAACGCGTGTCCGAGGGGCCGCCGGCACGTGAGGTCAAGGTGGTGAACAAGCTCGGGCTGCACGCCCGCGCCGCGGCTCGCTTCGTGCGGCTCGCCGAACGGTTCGAGGCGGAGGTCCGCGTCGCCAAGGACGACCTCGAGGTCGCCGGAACCTCGATCCTCGGCCTCATGATGTTGACCGCCACCACCGGCTCGACGCTGCGGCTGAGTGCGACCGGACCCCAAGCGGCGGCCGCCCTCGAGGCCTTGGTCGAGCTCGTGGCGCGCGGCTTCGACGAAGAGTGAGGGGAAGGCCGAGCCGGCTCCGGCCGACCGACTTGCCGCCGGCGGCGGGCTCGTGGTTTAAGCCCGCGGGCCGATTTCGGGCATCCGATCGTTCGTGCGAAATCCAGCCGACCCGCCAGAGAGAGACGCATGACGCCGACGCAGGACTTCCACGTGGCCGACCTCGGGCTAGCCGATTGGGGTCGCAAGGAGATCGCCATCGCCGAGACGGAGATGCCGGGCCTCATGGCGATCCGCGAAGAATACGGGCCGCTCCAGCCGTTGCGCGGCGCGCGGATCGCGGGCTGTCTGCACATGACGATCCAGACCGCCGTGCTGATCGAGACCCTGCTCCATCTCGGCGCGACGGTCCGCTGGGCGTCCTGCAACATCTTCTCGACCCAGGACCACGCAGCGGCCGCGATGGCCGCTCGTGGTGTGCCGGTGTTCGCCCGCAAAGGCGAGACCCTCGAGGAATATTGGGAGTTCGTCCACCGGATCTTCGAGTGGAGCGACGGTGGCCTGCCGAACCTGATCCTGGACGACGGTGGCGACGCCACGCACCTCGTCGTGTTCGGCAGCCGGGCCGAGCGCGACCCGTCGGTCCTCGCGCATCCGACGAACGAGGAGGAGGAGGTTCTCTTCGCCGCCATCCGGAAGCGGCTCGCCGAACGGCCGGGTTGGTACAGCCGGGCCCTCGCCTCGATCCGCGGGGTGAGCGAAGAGACCACGACCGGGGTCCACCGGCTCTACGAGCTGCAACGAAAGGGCGAGCTGCCGTTCCCGGCGATCAACGTCAACGATTCGGTCACGAAGTCGAAGTTCGACAATCTCTACGGCTGCCGCGAGAGTCTGGTCGACGGCATCCGTCGGGCGACCGACGTGATGTTGGCCGGCAAGGTCGCCGTCGTCTGCGGCTTCGGTGACGTCGGCAAAGGCTCGGCGGCGAGCCTCCGCAACGCCGGCGCTCGGGTGCTCGTGACCGAGATCGATCCGATCTGCGCGCTGCAGGCGGCCATGGAGGGCTACGAGGTCACCACGATGGAGGATGCCGCACCGCGCGGCGACATCTTCGTCACCGCGACCGGCAACATCGACGTGATCACCCTCGAGCACATGCGGCAGATGAAGGACCGCGCCATCGTCTGCAACATCGGTCATTTCGACAGCGAGATCCAGGTCTCTGCGCTCAGGAACTTCCGCTGGCACAACGTCAAGCCGCAGGTCGACGAGATCGAGTTCCCGGACGGCAAACGGATCATCTTGTTGGCGGAAGGTCGCCTCGTCAATCTGGGCTGTGCGACGGGCCATCCGAGCTTCGTGATGTCCGCCTCTTTCTCGAACCAGGTGCTGGCGCAGATCGAGCTCTGGAACCATCACGATAAATACGAGAACAAGGTCTACACCCTGCCGAAGCGGCTCGACGAGAAAGTGGCGGCACTGCACCTCGCCAAACTCGGCGTCAAGCTCACCAAACTCACGCCCAAGCAGGCCGCCTACATCGGCGTGCCGATCGAGGGGCCGTACAAGCCGGAGCATTATCGCTATTGAGATCGCTATTGAGAGCGAACGGCACCTCGTCGTCGACCTGGCGAGCCGGGCTGCGACCGAGGAGCTGGCGGCGCGCCTCGCCACGCTCCTGCGGCCGGGCGACCTCGTCGCCCTCGAGGGCGAGCTCGGCAGCGGCAAAACCGAAGTCGCCCGCGCCCTGATCCGAGCGCTCGCCGGCGCGCCGATCGAGGTCCCGAGTCCGACCTTCACGCTCGTCCAACGCTACGAGCTGCCCGCCCTCACCGTGACCCATGCCGACCTCTATCGCCTGCGCGACCCCGCGGAGCTCGACGAGCTCGGCCTCGAGGACGCGCTCGACGAAGGTGCGCTGCTCGTCGAGTGGCCCGAGCGGGCCGGCGGGCGGCTGCCCGCCGAGCGGTTGACGGTTCGGCTCCATCTGCCCGACCCTCGTGCGCCCGAGCGGCGACGGGCCGAGCTCGTCGCCGCGCCGAGCTGGCAGGAGCGGCTCGCGGAGTTGGCGAGGTGGGCGAGCGCGCGGCGCTGATCGCAGCCTTCTTGGCGCGAGCCGGCTGGGCCGGCGCCGAGCATCGGCCGCTCGCGGGCGACGCCTCGACCCGACGCTACGTGCGGGTCGTCGGGCGCGACGGTCGCTCCGCGGTCCTCATGGATTCGCGCGCCGAGCCGATCGAGCGTTGGCTTCGGGTGCGCGATTGGCTGGCCGAGCGCGGCGTGCGCGTGCCCGCGCTGTTCGCGGCGGATCCCGGCGCACGGCTCGCGCTGCTCGAGGATCTGGGCGACCGCCATCTCGACGAAGAGGCCACGTGCCCGGCGCGCGAGAGCTTGCTCTACGGTCGAGCACTCGAGCTCCTCCTCGCCTTCCGATGCCCCGCCCCCGCCTTCCTCCCGCCACTCGACCCGCCGACCCTGCTCGACCAACTCGAACTCTTCCTCGAGCAGGCCACCCCGCAACTCGGGCCCGGCGCGGTGGCCGAGTTCCGCGAGGCATGGAGCGCCGTGCTACCCGTGGCGTGCGTTGGACCGCGGGTCTTCGTCCACCGCGACCTCCACTGCCGCAATCTCATGGTCCTCGAGGACGACCGGCTCGCGGTCATCGACTTCCAGGACGCGTTCGCGGGACCCTGCCTCTACGACTTCGTCTCGTTGGTCCAAGACGTGCGACGCGACGTCTCGCCCGAGCTCGCCCGAGCGCTCGCCGCGAGCCTGCGCGCCGCCTGTCCGGAGCTCGACGAGGCCGGTTTCGAGCGGGCGACGGCGATCCTCGGGGCGCAGCGCGCGATGCGCATCCTCGCGGTCTTCACCCGGCTCGCCGGTCCCGGTGGCAAACCGGGCTACCGGGCCTTCCTACCCCGGGTCGAACGCCGGCTCGCCCACAACCTCGCCCACCCCGCGCTCGCCCCGGTGGCCGATTGGTGCGCGCGCTGGCGGCCCGGGTCGGTCGGCAGCTGAGGCGGACACGTCGTGGGCACCGTCGCGACGATCGCCGCGGGCGAACCCTTCCTCGAGGTACTCGCCGCTCACCTCCTCGAACGGGGCGAGGCTCGGCTCGCCGAAACCCTGCTCCTCCTGCCGAGCCGGCGGGCTTGCCTCGCGGCCCGTGCGGCGTTCCTCCGGATCGCCGGAGGTCGACCGCTCCTTCTGCCACGGCTTTTGCCGATCGGCGAACCGGACGAGGCCGAGCTCGTCCTCGATCCCGAGGTCGAGCTCGAGCTGCCCCCGGTTCTGCCGCCGCTGCGCCGTCGTTTACTGCTCACCCGGCTCGTGCTCGGCGGCGAAGAAACCACCCACGAGCAAGCCGTCCGCCTCGCGGGCGAGCTCGAGGCACTGCTCGACGAGTTGCATAACGAAGAGGTCGGCCTCGATCGACTCGAAACGCTCGTTCCCGAGGAGTTCGCGGAGCATTGGCAACGCACACTCCGGTTCCTCTCGATCCTGCGCGAAACCTGGCCGAAGATCCTGGCCGAAGAAGGCCGGCTCGAACCGGCCGAGCGCCGGCGGCGGTTGCTCGATGCGGTCGCGGCCCGCTGGCGGCGTCGCCCGCCCGACCGCCCGATCGTCGCCGCCGGCGTCACCGGGACGATCCCGGCCGTGGCTCGGCTCCTCGCCGTCGTCGCCCGCCTGCCCGCGGGTCTCGTGGTGCTCCCGGGCCTCGATCGCGAGCTTTCGGAGACGGAGCGCACGGCCCTCTCGCCGGTTCACCCGCAATGGGCGCTCCATCGCCTGCTCGACAGGCTCGAGGTCCGCCCCGAGGAGGTCGAGGAACTCCGCCGACCCGCGCCCACCCGGACCGAGGCGATCGTGACCGGCCGGGCGGCTCTGTGGCGTCGGGTCGTACGTACCCCCGCGGGTGAAGTGCCGGCCGGCGTCGAGGAGCCCCTTCCGTCCGGAGCGCTCGACGGCCTCGAGCTCGTCGAGGCGCGCGATCTCGGCGAAGAGGCGCTCGCGCTCGCCATCCGGCTGCGCGAAGCGCTCGAGACGCCGGAACGCCGCGCCCTGCTCGTCACCGCCGATCGCAACCTCGCCCGGCGCGTGGCAGCCGAGCTCGCGCGCTGGGGCATTACGGTCGACGACAGCGCCGGCACACCGCTCGACCAGACACCGCCCGGGACCTTCCTCCTGCTCACCGCGCGGGTGCTGGTCGAGGAGGCGCCGCCCGTCCCGCTGCTCGCCGCACTCGGCCACCCCCTCGCCCAAGGTGGCCTCGGCCGCCGCGAATTCCGTCGCCGGGTTCGCGCGCTCGAGCGCGCCGTGCTGCGCGGTCCGAGGACGGCCGGTGGTCTCGTGGGCCTCGCGAAGGCCCTCCGCGACCTTCCCGAGGAGCGCTGGGCCGTACCCGTGCCCAAGGCCGAGCTCGTCGGTTGGTTCGAGACGATCGTCCAGGCGAGTGAGCCCGCGCGCGCCCTCGCCGCAAGAACGCGTGTCGATCCGCTCGCGCTCTTCGAGGCACATTTGGCGTTCGCCGAGTGGCTGGCCCGCGACGAAGCCGGCGAACCCGGCGAACTCTGGGCCGCGGAAGCCGGTGAGGCGGCGGCGAGCTTCGCCCTCGAGCTGCGCGAGGCCCTGCCGGTCCTGGGGCCGATCCCGCCCGGCGCTTGGCCTGCGCTGCTCGCCGTTCTCATGGCCGGCCGCGCGGTTCGGCGGCGCGCCCCGGGACACCCCCGGCTCGCCATCCTGGGCCCGCTCGAGAGCCGTCTCGTCGGCGCCGATCTCGTCGCCCTGGGTGGGCTCGTCGAAGGTGTGTGGCCCCGCGGCGTCGACGCGGGCCCTTGGCTCGACCGCCGGATGCGCGCCGCCCTGGGCCTGCCGCCGGTCGAGCAGGCGATCGGGATCGCCGCGCACGATTTCGTCCAAGCTGCTTCCGGCCCCGCGGTCGTCCTCTCGCGCGCGCACAAAGACGAGAGCGGCACGCCGCGGGCCCCCTCGCGCTGGCTCGTCCGGCTCGAAGCCGTCTCGGCCCGGGCGCGC
>Ga0197142_1001712_pt1 | contig 19755 bp, 16 predicted proteins | sample GBS60_MetaG_FD_148614 | JGI IMG/M metagenome (GOLD analysis project Ga0197142, IMG submission 148614) | Sediment microbial communities from Great Boiling Springs, Gerlach, Nevada, United States - GBS 60_MetaG | ecosystem: Environmental > Aquatic > Thermal springs > Hot (42-90C) > Sediment... | reverse complement strand
GCCAAGAAGGAAATCCAGCGTAAAGCCATCAAGGAAGCCCGTAAAGAAGCCCGGAAATTCAAAAAACAGGGCTATGATGTTACCCCGGGCTCCCTCCCTATGGAAAAGCAGCTGGAATACACCTGGATCAAGCTCTACCAGCGGGATGAGAAGGGTCAGCCGCTCTTCCTGAGTGCGGATGGAAATGCCGTGGCCCAAACCCGTACCGCTGCCGAAATGCAGGCCCTCGAAGCTGCTAAGCTTAACCTCGCCGGCCAGCTCGAAACCTTCATCCGTGCTATCATTGAAGCCAATATTGCCAACGCTCAGCTCTCCACCGAAGAAGCTGCCTCCGTAACGGAATTCCTCACCGCCGCCAAAAACGTCATCGTCACCGCTATCACCCAGATAGACCCTGCCTTCAAAATTTACCGCAACCTCCCCAATCAGCACGTAGAAGTGAACGTCAAAATCCTCGTCAGTCGCGATCAAGTCATGCAAGAGGCCAAAAAGCGCATCCGAGAAGAGCTCCGCGAGCGCCTCAAGGGCCTCCAGGAAAAAGTGGATAAGCTCCTGCCCCTTCAATGAGGTGGGTGCTCCCCCTTATTCTCTTCTCGCTGGGGAGCTTTCTCAGCGCCCAGGAGAAAATCGTCTCGGGTACTGCTACGGTCGAGCTTCTGCCAGGGTGGTCTATCGAACGGGCCCAGCGACAAGCTTACCAGCTGGCCATCCTCAACGCCCTTCAAGCAAACTTCCCCTCCCATGTCGCGCAGGCCAGCAAATACATCCTCCAGAATCGCTCCACAGGTTCCACGGCTTCTACCCAGACATATTTTTACCTGACGGCCGACCAATATATCGGTGCCGAGTGGATAGAAACCATCAGTACCCGTTACGAGACCTTCCACGAAAAAAATACCTGGTACATTACCTGCAAAGTCAAGGGCCGGGCCCGCCCGCGCACCGAGCCGCCCCTGCCTTTGGATGTCCGGCCTCTGCGATGCCGGGATACGGCCTGCTTTACTCTGGATTTCCAAGATGGTGACCCCTTCTACCTCTACTTCCGCACGCCGGCAGCCGGCCACCTACAAATCTTTTGGGAAGATAGCGGCTATGTCTATCGCCTTTTGCCTTATCAGAGTCACCGCTTACAGGCCTTCTTGGTTCGGCCGGACACCACGTATCTCTTCTTTGCCCCCGCTGCGGGAAATCGTACCGAGGCCTTCTGGACAGATGAGCTCCTCCTTACTGCTGAGGCCCCCGAAGTCCTACATCGGCTCTATATCCTGTTTTCGCCCTATCCCCTTGCTGCCCCGCCCGAAAAGTATGACGCCGCGCGGGGCTTCCACATCATTCCCTTGGATACCTTTCACGACTGGCTCCTGAGCGAAAGGCTCCGAAATGATAAGCTTACTATTCGCATCCTCGATTTGAGTGTACGAAAATGAGAATACAAGCCCTCTTTTTAGTAGCGCTGCTGGCAGCCCAGCCCTACAAGGATCTCGAGGGGCACACAGGTCCTGTCAATGCCGTCGCCTTTTCGACTGACAGTCGTTACCTGGTTTCGGCGGGTAGTGACCGGCAGGTTATCCTCTGGTCTATCCCCTACGGTTCGCTCATTGGCCGCCTTGCCAGTCGTAAGCAGGGCCGTCAGACGCTCTCGCCTCCCCAGGCCAGTGTAAATACCCTGGCCTACGTACCTCAGCCCACTGACTCCTTTCATCATGCCGTCTGGGCTGCTTCCAGTGATGGCAATCTCTATGAGATAGAGCAGTTTAGCACGCCTGGGCCCGGCGCCGAAGAAGGCCTCCTCCTTAAGCGGGTAGTTAACCTTTCCAGGCGCCTCTCCAAGGCCGCTCCACCCCTCTACTGGGAAAGCCTCGTTATGCACCCCCGCAAGCCCCTTCTCTATGTGCTGAGCCGCTTTGGAACCCTCGTCGCCTGGGATAGAGACGAAGATTGGCTCCAAACCTTCCGCGACACGGCCGAAGTGTCTTATGCGCTGTCTATGCCTGCCAGCGGTAAAGTCCTTTACCTGGGAAGCGGTAGCGGGGCCATCTACGTCCTGGATCCCAATGACCTTTCTATCCAGAAAGTTTTGCGAGGGCATCGAGAAGGGGTGCGTGGTTTGGCCCTCAGCTACGATGACCGCCTCCTGGCCAGCGCAGGCTTGGACGGGAAAGTTATGGTCTGGCAAATGCCCGAAGGCCTTCGCATCCGAACCTTAGAAGGCCATCAGGATGGCGTACGAGCAGTAGCTTTCAGCCCGGACGGACGATACCTCGCCAGCGCCGGTAAAGACGGCCTCCTCATCCTCTGGAATGTGGCCCTCGGCACCCGAGAAAAAACCATCAACCTCGCCACGCCTCTCTGGTGTGTGGCTTTCAGCCCAAATGGCCAGTACCTCGTGGCCGGCGGCAATGACGGCCTCCTCCGCCTGTGGCGAATCGACCAGCTCGGCATCCGACCAGCCCAGATCCTCGTCGACCGCGACGAACTCTACCGCCCCCCCGTCGACTTAGAAGACAACATCCCCGTCTGCTCTTCCCCGAAACCCTACCGTTATGCCTATATCATCGGCAACGAAGACTATCGCACGTACCAGTCCACCTTCACCCCAGCTATGAATGTGCCCTACGCCATCCGGGATGCCTACGCCTTCCGCATGTACGCCGAGCAGGTTTTGGGCATCCCCCCGCAAAATATCGTCTTCCTCCAAAACGCCACCGCTTCCCAAATGCGCCGAGAGCTTGAAAAGCTTCTCATCCTCGCCCAGGCCAGCAAAGGTCAGGCGGAGATATTTTTCTATTATGCCGGACATGGCGTCCCCCATCCGGACACCAAGGAAAGCTACCTCCTACCGGTGGATGCTTCTCCCCGGCAGGTGCAGGAGGGGGGCATTCGGGTAAGCGACATAGTTCGGCAGCTCGGGACAAGTGGCGCTCGACGGGTGTGGATGGTTCTCGATGCCTGTTTCAGCGGGGGGGCCCGTCATGAAAGTCCTCTCGCCAGCCGAGGTATCCGCATCCGCCCAAAACCCATCCAGCTTCAAGGGCCTGTCATCATCCTCGCCGCTTCCAGCGCTGACCAGGAGTCTCTTCCCTACCACCAGGCGCAGCACGGCCTTTTTACCTACTTCCTTCTCAAAATCCTCAAAGACGCTTGCACCCGCCTCCCCCTCGTAGAGCTCCACGAAAAAGTCCGCATAGAAACCGCTCGCTACAGCCTCCTCCTCCACGAAAGGCTTCAGGAGCCTTCCCTCCTTGTCAGCCCGGACCTTCCGCCGGAGGCCCTCGAGGAAACCTGGTAAAACCTTACCTTTGACCGGTGCTCAAAAAGCGCCTCTGGAAAGGAGTCATGGGACTCCTGACAATACTTGCCCTTCTCTCCCTCCTCCTACCTCAAGTTCGGGTAGTAGTATGGGAAAGCGGCCAGCAGCACCACTTATATCTCTGGGGGGGGCATGATGCCTTGGGGAGTGATGTGAGTGGAATAGCCTACACACTGGCCGCCCTCATGGGAGGAATCGCCGCCCTTCTCATGATAGGCGGTTTTCGCGACCTGCAAAGTGATAATCCTCGCGCCATCGCCCGCTTCAACTGGGCTGCGCTGTTTATCGCCATAGAGCTCGTGTTTCTTCTGGGGATTGCCGAGGAGGTGCTAACAGACCTGCGCATGCAGCGCCTCTATGCGGATAGCTATGCGAGCTGGGGCGGCGGCGTAGCGGAGTTTCTCTTCTTTGCGCTCCTTTTTGTGCCAGGGTGGGTGAAGAAAGCCTACTTTCCCAGCACAGAACCAGCCAGGGCCTGAGCTTCATAGGGGCTGCTGACTTGAAGTTTGCCTTTGCCGCTACCTTTGAATCCGCTCTCAGCCTGTCCGAAATGCGAGAGCCAGCAATCTCGGAAAAAACCAGCAGACTCCATGGAACATAGGGCTACCGGTATCAAAAGCGGATATAACTTGTCCGTGTCTGAACCTGGCAAAGCCAGCCTCCAGGAAATACAGCACCAGCCACTGCAATCGTATCTGGAAAGCATGAGAGTTTCTGAGATATCGAGTGATGACGGGGTATCAGTCATGTGACGATGCTAAAATTTGGGTTCGTCAATAGGAAAAGGCCGTCTTCAGATTCCTTTTCTGGGCGTGCCCCTCGCTGCGCTCGGGTCGGGCTGCGCCTGGGTTCGCAAAGCTCCGTCTCGCTGCAGGCGAGACCGCCCCTTCGGGGCGCCCGCCGCATCCCTCACGCAGGCCGCTGCGCCCCCCTCGACCTAAAAGACCTTGCACCCCAGATTGGTATAACCCCATCTCAGAAACATCCCACCTACTCCACACACCCTTTCCCCCCTTGCTAAGGGAAAAAAGATGAGAAGGGGGGATTCCGTACAGCCCTCCGTTGTGTTTTGTGAGTGCAGAAGACTCCCTGCCGTAATACGCTGGTAGTCAGAGAGCTTTGATATAGATGGGGTAAGGTCAGCCGAGCAGGGGGAGTGTTTCGCGTCAAATGGTACCGCATTTTGCGTTTCTTTGTAGTATGGCGATACGGGTTGCTGGGGCACCGGCAGATGAGCGAAATCTATCATTCTGGCATAAGTTATACATACCACCTATTTTGAGTGGGTTATCTTACACGCTAAGGAAGCTTTTTCAGAGGAAGTTCACTGTAGAATATCCCGAAGAGCGGATAGAGTTAGGGCCGGAGTTTCGTGGGCGGCCGGTTTTGGTGGAGGAGAATGGACGGGAACGGTGTGTAGCATGCGGCTTGTGTGCTCGGGTGTGTCCACCGTTTGCGATTCACATGCAGGCGGCGGAAACGGATGATCCTAAGGAGCGGTATCCGGCCATATTTGAGATCAACATGCTCCGCTGCATTTACTGTGGGCTATGTGAAGAGGTCTGTCCGGAAGAGGCGATTGTGATGAGTCCCGAGTATGATTTTGTTTTTTCCTCTCGGGACGAAGCCATCTATACGAAGGATCGGCTGCTGGTGCCTAAAGAGCGATTGGAGCCGCGCCTCAAATGGCTGGCCAAGATGCGCAATCCACAGTTTGGAAAATACTACCGCTTCCGGGTTACGAATAACATTCACAGCGTCAAAGCCCGGGAGATGGTTCAGCAGGGTCAGGAGACAGTGTAATGGTGGGAGGGGAGAGGAAAAGCCCTGGGCCCGGTGCGCAGGGAGAAGTGGGAAAAGGTTTATGGTGTCCGGTGCGCAGGAAGTACCTGGCAGATCGGCCAGAAGAGCGGGTGCGGCTACGCGTCATAGAGACGCTGAGAGCGCGAGGGTATCCCCTTTCGGCCATACAGGCGGAATATCAAATAGGAGAAGCCGGACGGTTTGACATAGCGGTTTTTACGCGGAGCGGGGAGATATGGATGCTGGTAGAATGTAAGCACGCCCTGCCTGGCCGGGCTCAGACCGACTTAGTGCTGGCCGCCCGAGCTCAAGTAGGACGTTACGCCCATGCCCTGCAAAAGCGCTGGAAGGTGCATTATCTGGGCATTGCGGTAGGCGACCAGCTTTATTGCGTTCACTATCCAACCGGACAATGGATACGCGAGATTCCGCCTTATCCCGCCCATTAGAGGCAGAGTTGTATCTTCTTCTGGAAAGGCCGCGGGCGCTTGAGGGAATAGAGGTGATAGAAGGGCCTTTGCCAGAGGAAATAGTTCGATCGACTATAGAGTTATCTCTTTGGAGTGCAGAGGAGAAGGCCAAGCTTATTCAACATAAGGCACATGGCTATTATAGTTTTCGATTAGGAGCCGATCCTGTTGAAGATTTTGTTGAGGCATATCGGTGGCTTTCGGAGGTAGAAGGTCTATTAGGCGTAGCGAATCCGAATGGAGCGACAGCCCATTCCGCCGTCTGGGTAAAGCGGCTTTTTGAGGATGGGCTGGACGAAGTGGCTCGCCAGTGTCCGCCCTTGCATTTGTGGACAGGTCTAGTGCCCGTACAGGTGGAACCCTCGTGGGAAGCGCTGATTAATGGGCAGTCGACGTCATTGTGGCTGCGGACGGTGGGGTATGGGCAGTTTGGCCTACCAGATTTAGCGCATCCGATGAGCGACCTACGGGAAGTGGGATGGATACACGCTACTTTTGAAGGGCTTTTTGACTGGATGTATTATGAGAAGGTGGTTCTGGCACCAGGGATGGGGATAGAGGTGCCGGAGCGGGGGCGTTTTATTGTGGAGGCGTTTGGGGTACCGGGGGTATTAGCGTTATGGCCCTATGCAGAATCGGATTCCCTTTCATCGGCCAGCCCTCTCGGATAAGGAATGGCGGTATGTGGAGGAAGCGCTTGAGGGGCGCTGGTGGGCAGGTGGCCCTTTTGTAGAGCGGCTGGAAAAAGCGCTGGAAGAAATATGGGGCCGGCCTGTAGTGGCGGTTAGTTCGGGCACGGCAGCTTTAGAAGTGGCTCTACGGCTACTCTTAGGAGAAAGGGGCGGAGAGGTGATCGTGCCCGTGTGGACCTTTACAGCCAGTGCGGCGGCGGTGTGGCATGCCGGCGGGATACCCGTGCTGGTAGATGTTGGGCCGACCTTGCATATTGAAGCCTCGCACATAGAAGCAGCCCTGACCCCTCGCACCAGGGGCGTGATCGTAGTGCACTATGCAGGGATGGCCGCAGATATGGAGGCCATTCAGGCTGTGTGTGCCCGGCATGGCCTTTGGCTCGTAGAAGATGCCTGTCACGCCCAGCCGGGGTATTACAAAGGGCAGCTATGCGGGACCTTTGGCGAAATGGCTACCCTTAGCTTTCATGCCACCAAGCCGATTGCAGCGGGACAAGGCGGGGCGATCTTATTCAGGGATAGCTCCTTCGCCGAGAAGGCCCGCTCCTGGCGACGCCACGGCATCAAACAGGATGGCGCTAACTATTGGGAGTATGAGGTGCACTTCTTAGGGCATAACTACCAGATGCCAGAACTTTGTGCGGCATTAGCCCTGGCCCAGGTAGAAAAAATGCAGGTACGGTGGAAACGTCGTCAGGCCATAGCCGCCCAGTACACGACCCTGCTCAAAGGGGTAGAGGCACTGGCGCTTTACCAAGCCGATATGGCGGCTTGTAGCTGGCATCTGTATCCAGTCTTTTTGGAGGGGGGGAAGGATAGGCGAGATAAGGTTCTCCAACGAATGGGCGAAAAGGGCTTTCCCATCAATCTCCATTATCGCCCCCTCCATCGGCACCGAGCTTATCAAGCGCTGGTGGGGGAAAAACGGTTTCCCGTAGCAGACGCCGCTTATGAGCGGGTCATGACTCTCCCCATATGGCCCGAGATGACCTCCGAGCAGGTAAATCAAGTATGCCTCGCCCTGCTGGAAACCCTCGCAGAAGTGCCCTAAAAACCACCGAGGGCACCGAGCCGTTTTTCAGACTGTTGCAAAAGTCCCTCGCCAGACATCTAAGAGGGTCTGTGAGCGGTATGGCGAAGGGGTAGAAATGGGGTCTCGCGCATTTTTGCAACAGTCTCCCTTCGTTTTTTTCCCGGAGGCTACCTTTGCCTCATGCTTTCCGAAGCGCCTGCCTGGGTACAGGACTTAGCCAGGCAGTATTATGCCGGCCGGACCTGTCTCTTTATCCTCCATGGCAATATCCATGATCGCATCTGGTACCAGAACGAGGCTCATCCCCTCCCCACCTTCCTCCAGAAGGTCGTCTTTCGGCGGCGGCAGACGGTTTTCAGCTATAACCGAGCAGCCGGGGTTACATTTCGGGATCTGGAGGGGCAGCAGGCCTTTTTGGCATTTCTACGGGGGGAAGGGTTACGTCAGCTTCCGGATATGCTCACCCAGGCCTTTCCTTTGCTGCATCGATTTTTGCTGCACGAGATCCTCCAAGGACGGCGCGTGGCCTTTATTTTAGAGTATGCCGATACGGTCGTTCCCCACTCGCCAGCCGGACACTATGGGCCAGAGGAACGTGCTGCCCTCTTATACCTTTTGCGCTGGGCGCAGGAGACCCGCTTCTTAGAGAGCGACCTGACTATCATCCTATTAGCTGAGAGCCTGAGCGAACTGCATCCGAAGCTCGTCCAAAACCCCCATGTCAGTACCATTCGTATTCCTTACCCCGACCTCTCTGACCGCCAGGCTTTTATCACACACATTTTTTCCATCCGTTCCCATCTTTCTACCAACCTACCCCACCATACGTCCCAAACACTTGCGTATGCTCTGGGAGGCCTCTCCCTCGTTCAAGTAGACAAAATCCTCGCAGAAGTCGCCGAGAGTTCCACCCCCTGGACCGATGCCCAGCTCTTAGAACGAAAAAAAGCCTTGATTGAAGCGCAGGCCGGGGGCCTGGTAGAGTTTTTAAGCACGACGTTCACGCTGGAAGATGTGGCGGGGCATGAGGCAGCTGTCCAGTACTTACGGCAAATAGTACAGCTCCTCAAAGCCGGCCATACCGAAGTAATCCCGATGGGGTTTTTGATTACAGGGCCGGTGGGGACGGGAAAAACCTTCCTGGTGCGCTGCTTGGCTGGTGAGATCGGCATCCCGATGGTCCAGCTCAAAAACTTCCGCGCACCGTATGTGGGACAAACCGAAGCAAACCTGGAACGGATCCTGGCGCTTCTGGAAGCACTGGCGCCCGTAGCCGTCTTTATTGACGAGGCCGATACTCAGCTCGGGCGGCGAGGTGTAGGGATGGATAGCGGCGTCTCCCAACGGGTCTTTGGCATGCTGGCTAGCTTCATGAGCCAGCCTAAAAACCGTGGCCGCATCTTGTGGTTTCTCGCCACCGCCCGACCAGACCTTCTACCCGTAGACTTCAAGCGCCAGGGGCGCGCCGAAGAACATATCCCCCTTTTCCCGCCCACTGAACCCCATGAGAAACGGCGCTTCCTCCAACGCCTCTGTCAGCGCTTTGGTTACACCCTCGAGGTGCCGGAAGAAGCCCTGCAAACCCTTCCCGACTTCTCCGGCGCCGAGTGGGAAAGCTTGCTCGTTCGGGCTCGCCAGATAGCCCTCGCCGAAAACCGCCCCACTCCTACCTGGGCAGACCTCCATGCTGCCATTCAAGACTTTATCCCGCCCACCTACCCCGAAGAGATTACTTACATGATACTCCTCGCCATCGCCGAATGCACTCGAAAAAGCTTCCTACCACCCAAGTACCAACATATTCCCCGCGAAACCCTCCTATCGCAGATAGAAAACCTCCGCCGCCAGGTACGGTAATATCAGAACGCAATTCAAGATGCGTTTCTGGGCGTGCCCCTCGCTGCGCTCGGGTCGGGCTGCGGCGGGGTTCGCTGGCGCTCCGTCTCGCCTGCGGCGAGACCGCCCCTTCGGGGCGCCCGCCGCATCCCTCACGCAAAACGCCCCCAAATCCCAAACCCGCCCTCATTGGCCAACGCTGAACCACATTTCGGTATTATACCACTCTGAGTCGTACCCTATCTTAATCCCCAACCCCGGCCCTTCCCCCTCACGCAGGGGAAGGGTTTGGGAAGGGAGTTTTATAGAGCCAATCAACAGTCTGCGATTCGTTTTCAGTAGGGCTACTGGCCTTCTGGCAGGTCTGAGCCTTGTCCAGACCCTTAGCCGGCATTCAGGGCGTTTTTCCCGCAGATTGGTATTACTCACCTCTACCCTGCATAATCACCCACGCCAGGTGCTTCTTACCTCGCTGGAGGAGAAAATAAGGCGTCAAGTTTCCCTCCAAGGCAAACTCCGCAAGCCGTCCATCCCCTGTCGTTACGGGTTTTTTATTGATAGCCAGTCCGCCCTGTTGAATCAGCCGACGCGCTTCGCTCTTAGAGGGAAGGAAACCCACCTGCACAAGTACATCCATTAGCGGCTCTTGGAGGGCGCTCCTGGGGACTTCGTAGTGGGGCATTTCGCTAAGCACAGCCCGGAGTATCTCAGGGCTGGCCTGCGCTAAGGTCGTTAGCGCTTCTCCACCAAAAACTACCTCCGACACCATCTGAATTGTCTGGGCCGCTTCTTCCCCGTGGATGCGTGCCGTCATTTCCAGGGCTAAGGCTTTCTGGGCTAAGCGCTTCTCCGGTGCACGGGCATGTTCGGCAAGAAGGGCTTCTATTTCTTCCAGGCTCTTCCAGCTAAAGACGCCCAGCAGCTTGGGCATGTCGGCATCAGCCTGGTTGACCCAGAACTGATAAAACACATAGGCGGACGTTTTCCTCGGGTCCAGCCAGACATTGCCGCCTTCGGTCTTACCAAACTTGGTGCCGTCCGCTTTGGTGAGGAGAGGACAGGTGAGACCGTACGCCTCGCCCCCGCTCTTCTTGTGGATAAGCTCAATCCCGGCCGTGATATTGCCCCACTGGTCCGAACCGCCTACTTGCAGCCGACATCCTTCGTGTTCGTACAGGTACCAGAAATCGTACGCCTGTAAGAGCGGATAGCTAAACTCTGTAAAAGAAAGCCCTGTTTCAGCTCGCCGTTGCATGCTCTCTTTGGCAAGCAGGTAGGAAACCGTAAGGTGCTTGCCCACATCTCGGAGAAAGTCTATCAGCAGGTACGACCCCAGCCACTCGTAATTGTTCCGGATGCGAATGGGGAAGGGAAGAAGCTTTTGCACCTGACCCATGAGGGCATCGGTGTTGGCTTCTACCACTTCAGGGGGAAGGATGGGACGCTCGGAAGATTTCCCAGAAGGGTCGCCAATCCGGGCTGTGGCTCCCCCAATCACAATAATCGGTTCTACCCCCCACCGAGCGAGATGGTAGAGCAACTGAATGGGCGCCAAATGCCCGATATGCAAGGAGTCTGCCGTGGGATCAATCCCCAGATACGCCTTGCCCAAGCGCCGGGGGTCTTCGGGTAGGACGGTATGGTCCTGCAAAAGAAACCGCCGCTCAAGCTCCTTTAGCCAGGGCTGCACGGGGCAAAGCTACTTACTTTTGAATCGTGTTTCAGTTTGAGGACTTTGCGCCGGGCGACCGGCACTTGTGGGAAAAGCTTATTGAAAAGGAGATAGGCAGCCTGCCCCAGGGGCGCCCGCTCCCTTTTTACATGCGGGACGACGTAAAAGGCTGGGAAACTCGGCAGCCGCTCTGGCAGGAGGCGGGTTGGACACTTGTATCCGACCTCTACATCCCTGACGAAGTAGGCGTATGGCGCTATGCCGAGCCGCTGCCTCAGCCTCTACCCCGTACCTGGTTTATTCCCGCTCGGGCAGCCCTACCCGCAGCAAGGCCCGGGCCCGAAATAGAGATTTTTCACGAAGTGCCCGTTGAGGAAGGGCCGTCTATGGTGATGGGGACGGCAGTCTGGGCACTTCCCCTGCGCCTCACGACAGAGCTGACCTGGGAAGGGGCCGAAAGCCTCAAAGCTTTACCCCCTATCCAGCCCCTGCATATTAGCCTCACCCTGAATGAGCAATTCTTTCACAGTATCTTGCTTTTACGCTCGCTCCGAAATGCTCTGGCAGGTAAAGGCCTACACGAGGTGCGCCTTTGGGCGCAGCCCGCAGCGCATCTGTTAGAAATTTCCCCAAACCTCCCCGGCGCCGGCAAAGAAGAAAATCTCGTTCGGCTCACGACCTACGCGCTAAGCGGGATTTTAGGAGGCGCCTCGTATATCTATATTCCCGCCATCGACCGGGCAAACCCCCATGCCGAGCGGTGGAGCCGAAATATCAGCCACATCTTGCGTTATGAGGTAGCGTATCTCTTTACGACGCCCGATCCCTTATCGGGGAGCTTTTACATAGAGGCGGAGACAGATCGGCTGGCAACCGAGCTAAAGGCCTATTTGCCATGAGGGAGGCGATTGAGGCGTGGGACCGGGCGCTCCTCCTGAGGCTTCACCTGGCAGGCCAGGAACCCTGGGACACCTTGATATACTATGCTACGAAGACCTGGGTTTGGCTGCCACTATTTCTCTGGTGGGGGTATCTCCTGTACCGAAAGTACGGTCTTAGGGCTATTCAGTGGGTTGTATTTACTTTGCTGGCAGTGGGATTAGCGGATTTCATTTGCGGCAGGGTACTTAAGCCGCAAGTAGGGCGGCGGCGGCCTTCGCACGAGGCGTCTCTCCAGCCGGCACTTCATCTGGTTCGGGGCTATGCAGGGGGAATTTACGGCTTCCCTTCCAATCACGCAGCCAATAGCGCTGCGATTGCCTTTTCGGTCTCGATAGCCCTTCGGCGGCGGCTCACTGGCTGGATTGCTGGCGGATGGGCCCTTCTACATAGCTATACCCGGCTCTACCTGGGCGTGCACTATCCTACAGACATCCTCGCTGGCTGGCTCCTCGGCATTCTCCTAACCGGGGGCCTCTACCTGCTCGCTAAATGGCGAAAAGTCCTATGAGCCATCCCATCCTCCTTGGCTTTGCTGCCATCACCATAGCTTACCTGCTCTTAGATCTGGGGGTTTTGCACAAAAAGCCCCGTCCTCTCTCCTTTCGGGAGGCCTTATGGCAATCAGTGCTTATCATCCTGATTGCCGTGGGTTTTGGGGGATTTATCCTGTATGAGAAGGATACCGAAGCGGCTATAGAGTACTACTCCGCTTATGCTATGGAGTACGCGCTCTCTCTGGACAATGTCTTTGTCATTATGCTCATTCTGCGCTATTTTTCCATTCCGCCGCCCTATTATCACCGGGTGCTTTTCTGGGGGGTGCTGGGTGCTATAGTTATGCGGGGTATTTTTATCTTTGCAGGGGTATTGCTGGTGAAGCACTTTCACTTTGTGCTATACATCTTTGGTGCCTTTCTCATATACGCCGGGATTCGCTCTCTCTTTAGCCGACAAGAAGGGCCAGTCGACCTCAGTCAAAACTGGCTCCTGCGATTTCTGAGCCGACGGCTGCGTTTTACCACGGAAATGCGGGGTGGGCGTTTCGTTCTTCGTATTGGGGGGAAAAAGCATTTCACGCCCCTCATGCTGGCCCTGGTGCTGGTGGAGTTCACAGACTTACTTTTTGCGGTGGATTCCATTCCGGCCGCGTTTGCCATCACGCAGGATGAGGAGCTGCTCTTTAGCTCCAATATCTTTGCTGTGATGGGCCTGCGTTCGCTATTTTTCCTGCTGTCGGCAGGCGTCCGGCGCTTCTGGGCGCTGGAACTCGGTATCCCGCTTATTCTCATCGGGATTGGCCTGAAAATGTTCCAGGACCTTATTCGCGTAACGATTCCGACGTGGTACTCGCTGGTATTCATTCTGGGGGTGCTCGCGCTAAGCATGGCGGTTTCAATGTTATATCCGAAAAAATGATGTTACTGCCCCACCGACATTTAGGGAAAAGCGGCCCTGTCCTGCTTCTGATACATGGGTATATGGTGGATGGGGGGATGTTTATGGCAGTGGAGGAGGGCTTTGTGGGGCATTATCGGCTGCTGATTCCGGACCTGAGGGGGTATGGGGATGCGTGGAACTGGCCAGGCCCGTACACTTTCGACCAGAGGGTGGAAGATCTATCGGTGCTCGTGAGGCATTATACCAATGAGCCTGTGTGGCTACTGGGATATTCAATGGGTGGGGCGCTGGCGCAGCTTTTTGCCCGGCGGTATCCGCAGCTGACGGCAGGGATCATCCTGGGATGTACCTTCGCCCACAAGCCCCTAACCCCCCTGGAGCGGATGCAGCAGGCTCTGATACCGCGCCTTCTGCGCCTCCTGCCACCGGCCTCTCTGGCCAACCTCATCTATACCCAGGTCTTTGGCTCGGAAACCTTTACGCCGGAGGTCCTCGCCTGGTATCGAAAAGCCCTTCAAAAAACCCGCCTCGAGGTACTCCTTACTGACCACGAAGAAATATTTCGGTTTGATAGCCGGCCCTGGCTAAGCGAGCTGCGGTTTCCTACGCTGGTCATAGGTGGTACCAGTGACCTAATAGTTCCCTCCTACCACAGTGAGATGCTAGCCAGGGGTATTCCAGGAGCTGAACTCCTTTTGTATAAAGGAGCTGGGCATGCGTTGATTTTCACGCATCGGCGCCTTTTTGTACGGGATATGCACCGGTTTATCCTGAGGATGAGGCAGAAGTCTGCCACGGCCTCCAGTTTGCCAGACCCTCCGCCACCGCCTGTCAGGGGGTAAAGCGGCCTCCGCCCTTAGCTTCCACAGAAGAAAAGAGCCTCGGCGCCTGATGTATCACAGGGTATAGTCCCTGACCAGAACCCTGCCTGTCCAGAAGCAGCGCCACCTCCCGCCAAATTTTTCAGACACCGGCGGCCTTTTAGGCGGGCGGAATGGCCGTTTATTCTTCTATCGGTTCGTAAGATTGTACGACCCAGTCCGCCGACTTCCCTGTTTCGATTTCCTGGATAATGGCCTCGATGAGGGGCTCCTCCTCGGGGTTATAGGTAAGTTTGAGGTTGGAGCCGTAGAGCTGCGCAATGGTTTGCCAGAAGCGAGCCTGGATCCCACCCAGGTAGTCTTTGAGGAGGCTGTAGGCATCTACGCCAGTCTCTCGGTGGATAAGCTTGATGAGGAGGATGCCCTGGGTTACAGTCATTTCACGTATAATGGGCTCGTAGCGTTCAAAGAGTTCTTTTTTAAGGCGTTTTTCGTAGGCTTTGTAGTCGCGGTTTTTTTTGCCGAGGCGGGTGCGTTCGGCGTCGACTTCATTAACGATGCGGGCGGCTTCTCTGGCAAGGGGGTAAACAAGGTATACATTGCGGCGCAGGCGCTGGAAGTTTTGCCATTGGCGGCGCACTTCGGCTTGGTGCTTGGGGGAGGGCGCCTTGGCTATGATCACCACTTCGGGCAGGACCGCTACCGGAATGCTATCCGGTCCCATAAGGAGACGTATCCCTTGGGCCCATCCCACCGAAAGGAATATGCAAATTTTTCCTACCTTTGTGTAAATATGGCACTGGCGCACACCCGCATATATGGCCAAGATAGCCCCCTGCCACACACGCCAGAAGGCCGCCCCTACAAGGCGTACATAGAGACCTATGGCTGCCAGATGAATTTCGCCGATAGCGAACTCGTTGCGGGCTTGCTCCATCAGGAAGGATATAGCTTTACCACCCGAGCAGAAGAGGCGGACCTGATCCTTATCAATACTTGTGCCATTCGGGAGCACGCCGAAGAGAAAATCTGGCAGCGCCTAAGGTACTTAGAAAACATCAAAGCCGGGCGTCCGCATTTGATGGTAGGGGTAATCGGATGTATGGCAGAACGGCTGCGCCAGCGCCTCTTTGAGGAAAGCTTCGTCGTAGATATCGTTATGGGGCCGGATTCGTATCGGCACCTGCCTCACCTCATCCGCCAGGTAGGAAGCGGCGCCAAAGCTATCCACACCCTCCTCTCCCGAGAAGAAACTTATGCCGACATAGCTCCTCTCCGCCTCTCCCCCAATAAAGTCAGCGCCTATCTCTCCATTATGCGCGGGTGCAATAACATGTGCACCTTTTGTATCGTGCCCTTTACCCGGGGGCGAGAACGTAGTCGTCCCCACCAGTCTATCCTCCAGGAGATCATCCAGCTATCCGAAGCCGGCTACAAAGAAATCACGCTCCTCGGCCAGAATGTAGACTCCTATAACGATAATGGCCTTCGGTTTGCGCAGCTTTTGCGCTTAGTGGCCGAAGCCGTGCCCAATGTCTGGATTCGCTTCGCTACCTCTCATCCCAAAGACATGCTCGACGAAGTCTTGGAAACCATCGCTGCTTATCCCAACCTTTCGCCCTACATTCATCTCCCTATTCAATCCGGGAGCAATCGCGTCCTCGCCCGCATGAATCGGGGCTATACAGTGGAATGGTACTTGGAGCGGATTGCGGCTATTCGCCGTTATCTGCCGAATGTGGTGATTTCTACGGATATCATCGTGGGCTTTTGCGGAGAAACGGAGGAAGACTTTCAGGAGACGCTCGCAGCCATGCGGGCGGCAGCGTTCGATAGCGGCTACTACTTTATGTACTCAGAGCGGCCGGGGACGTTAGCGGCCCGCCGCTATAAGGACGACGTCCCGCCCGAAGTCAAAAAAGAACGGCTGGAAAAGGTCATTGCTTTGGCCCAGGCGCTCAGCCTCGAAAGCAATCGGCAGGAGATTGGTCGGGTGCATCCCGTGCTACTTGAAAAAGTCTCACGCCGCTCCTCGAAAGATCTTACAGGACGCACCTTCCATGGAAAGGCGGTAGTGGTGCGAGGGATTGCGTGCACGCATCAGCCTGGCGATAAGGTTTTCGCACGCATCATAGACGCTACATCAGCCACCCTTATTGCAGAACTTGCTAATGCGAGCGCTGTCGGAGCCGATTGAGCAGGTTGCCCGACGGTTTCGGATCATCGGGCGGGATCCCAAGCTCTTGTATGCCCTGCAGGTAGCCGTTCAGGTGGCCCCTGCGGATGTGCCGGTGCTGATTTTGGGGGAAAGTGGGGTAGGGAAAGAAGTCTTTGCGCATGTGATTCACCATTATAGTCTGCGCCGCGAGGGGGCCCTGCTGGCCATCAACTGCGGGGCCATACCCGAGGGCACAATAGATTCCGAGCTATTCGGGCATGAAAAGGGGGCTTTCACCTCAGCTGTGGAAACCCGAAAGGGTCTCTTTGAGGTGGCAAATGGCGGCACGCTTTTTTTGGATGAAATTGGTGAGATGCCCCTGCCCACACAGGCCCGCCTTTTGCGCGTGCTGGAGACAGGTGAGTACTATCGGGTCGGCAGCAGCCAGGTACGCAAAACGGACGTGCGTGTGGTGGCTGCTACTCATCGCGACCTTTTAGAGTTGATTCGAGAAAATCGCTTTCGTGAGGACCTCTACTACCGGCTCAATACCATCACCATTTCTATCCCGCCGCTGCGTGAGCGGGGCGCAGATATTCTGCTACTTTTGGACTTCTTTCTCGACGAAACCAGCAAAAAATACCGCTTACCTCCTGTACAGCTAACCCCGGATGCCGAGCGCTATCTCTTAGACTATTACTGGCCTGGCAATGTCCGAGAGCTAAAACATTTCGCAGAGAGGCTGGTTATCTTGCACGGAGGTGAGACGGTGGATGTCGCCATGCTGGAAAAGCTTCTGCCGCCGCGCTCGGCCCGTCTCCCGGTCTTATACCAGCCCTCTCTCAAAGGGGGGGATGGCGCGCCACCGCCCCCACAGCCTGATAAAGACCAGTTTGCCCTACTTTATCACAAAATGGCGCAGATAGGGGAGGAGATTGTGCGACTGCGGGAAATGGTGCAAGCCCTTGGGCAGCGGCTCAGCATGGCGGCGCCTTTGCCTGCGCGGGCTTTGCCAGCTGCCCCTAACCCTCCTTCCGACCCGGATACCCTTACTGACCTCTCCATCGAAAACGCCGAAAAGCGTCTCATCACCGAAGCCCTCAAACGCTTTCAGGGTAACCGCAAGAAAGCTGCCCAAGCCCTCGGCATTTCCGAACGAACCCTCTACCGAAAAATAGACCTCTATGGCCTGCATCATCTCTAAAAGTTATGCCACGCAGGCAAAGCCGCCCCTCTCTCTTGATTCCAGAGAAAGGCGGGATCGTACCACCCTGAGCGCCAGCTTTTTCAGTAGGCTATTGTGGAAGGCAGTTGGCGTTTTGGGGCTAATTTTTCCCCTCGTGGTGGGTGGTAGCGGTTGTGCGTACTCGTTTCGGGGCGGGGCGTTCCCTCCGGAGGTGCGCACTGTTCAAATAGAAACCTTTCCGAATGAGGCGACGGTAGTTATTCCTACGCTTTCGCAGACCCTGACCGAAGCTATCCGACAGAAGTTTATCACGCAGACGCCGCTGCTCCTGACCCGAAGTGGAGGAGATCTGGTTTTGCGGGGACGGATTACGGAGTACCGGGTGGCGCCCGTGGCTATCCAAGGAGGCCAGCAAGCCGCGCAAAATCGCTTAAGTATTACCATCTTTGTGGAGTGTCAAAGCACGCGCTTTCCCGAGCTCAGCTGGCAGCAAAGCTTTATGAACTTTATAGATTTCCCGGCGACAGCCAATGTAGGACAGCTACAAGAGGCACTTATTCAAGAGCTGTCCGACCGGCTAGCGCAGGACATTGTGAGCAAAACCTTATCCAACTGGTGATATGAACTGGGCAGAGCTTTTTCGGCAGATGAAGGCTGGATTGGTGGAGCATTCGGTGCGGGCGGAGGCGGAGAAAGCCTTGGAAAAGTATCCCTTTTTTGCAATGGCGCGGATGATAGTGGCGAAAGCAGCCACGAAGGAAGGGGATCTTCGGGCGCACGGATTACGATTTTTGGCATCCTTATATGCGCCGCATCGGCAGTATTATGCGTTCTTTATGGGGGATCGCGTTCGACCGATGGTGGCGCCCCCGCCACGTATAGGTGGACATGAGGGAGAGGCGCCCCGTCAGGCTCCCTCCAAGCAGGAGGAATCCCCTTCCAGCAGTGATGAGCCTGGCCCCGTAGAAACCATGCCGTTCTCTCCGGCGTATTTACCCCGGCTTCAAGGCCAGCTTAGAGCGAAACTTCACCTGTACCGGGGGCTTTCGCAGCGTTTACGGCAGGCAATTCGTCTGCCAGACCTCCCACCACTATCCGCAGCCTCTGAACCTTCCTCAGCCTTATCAGCTCCTGAGTCTTCTTCGCAAACATCGGTTTTGCCTACGCCATCCCCTCATCCGGCCGAATTTGAAACAAGCTTCTCCGAGAAGTCTATACCTGCCCTGCCCCCGGAGGGAGAACTCGCCTCTACATCCCATCGGCTTCCGCCCCTTCTCTTAACGTTACAATTTGAACTTTCTGACAAGCCGCCCGCTACTAAGGCTGACGCTCCATCAGCGCCTTCGGAGGAAAGTACCCTGGCGCTTTCACCACACGTAGAAGCATCTGCGGAAGGGGCTCCAGCCCCTTCCGCAGTAGAACCAGGTGAGTCCGAGGCAAGCCCTGTTTCGGGGGAAGTTCCGCTAAAACCTTTGGAAGAGCGCGCCCCAGGCCCCTTGCCGCAGTCAGAAGCATCCAGGGAGGCGCCACTTACCCCTCCCCCAGGCGAGCCCCAGCCAACCTTCCTTTCAGAAGAGGCTCTGCCCGAGCCCATTTCAGCTTTTACTCGGCCCTACATCCCCTTAGAGGATCCCGAGGCACCGGTTTCGCCTTCTACCTCGGCGGCGCAAACCCCAGCAGAACACACTACTCCCGAACCCATCTCGGCCTTCACTCGGCCCTACGTCCCATTAGAGAATCCCGAGGCGCCTGTAGCACCCTCTAAATTCCAGTCTCCTGCCCAGGAGCCCTCAGGACAGAAGCTATCTCCCGAAGTCTTTCAGAGCGAAAATCCTATCCGGCTCATTATACTACCGGAGTTTGATCCGGAGGCTTCTATTCATTTGAAGGTTCCGGAGCCTGGATCTCCTTCGACTGAGGAGGTGGCGCGGCCGGCTGCTTCTTCGGCGCCTGCTCCCTCTGAAGTGGGGGAGAGCTCGCCGGCGGCGTCGACGTTGACGCCTTCGTGGCAGTCTTTCTTAAGCGAGATAGAACAGCCGCTAACGCAGGTGGCGCAAGAGGCCTTACCCCAGACCCCCCATACCCTGGAAAAGCTACGGCAGGCATTTATTCGGTATCTTTTACAGGCTCGCAAGGAGCGGCGGATCGTCCACGAGCCACCTCCTCCATCTACGGCAATAGAAGAGGTTTTGCGCCTCTTAGAGACCTTTCAGCCAAAGGGGGAGGAGAGTCCGTCACCGCCTTCGTTTATCAGCGTGCCGGAGAGTGAAACCCCGGCGGCCCCACCACCCATTTATACGGAGACGATGGCGCGTTTGTGTTGGAAGCAGGGCGATCTCCCGCTGGCCATAGAGATTTATGAGAAGCTCAAAGCTAGGCACCCCGAAAAGGCGGCGTATTATGAGGCCCAGATAACGCGGATCCAACGCGGTGA
>Ga0197142_1001711_pt1 | contig 19763 bp, 20 predicted proteins | sample GBS60_MetaG_FD_148614 | JGI IMG/M metagenome (GOLD analysis project Ga0197142, IMG submission 148614) | Sediment microbial communities from Great Boiling Springs, Gerlach, Nevada, United States - GBS 60_MetaG | ecosystem: Environmental > Aquatic > Thermal springs > Hot (42-90C) > Sediment... | reverse complement strand
CTACTCGTCGCCAATAATTTCCGGCTCCATCAGCTCATCCGACATCTCGATAATGGCGCGGCGAATGGGTTTCATCCGGCCTTCTTCCGCCTCGTTGGGATCCTCATAGAGGCGACGCTTGGCCCGATTGGCCACCTGTACCGTAATGCGATAGCGATTTTTGGCAGCGTTAATCAATGCTTCTACCCGACGCATTAGCTCGTCGTTGTCAATGCCCAAATCAGGATTGCGGGACGCCATAGTTGGAGTCTTGGTGTTCCTAGGCAAAGCTTGATTGTAGCGCAATGGAAGCCCTTGGCTCAGAGCCCGCGACCTGCTGACTTGCGCACCGCAATGAGGCTGCTGCTGGTGCCCAGGGAAATTCCCATCCCCAAAAGCAAAAGCGGCAGGAACCAGGACGGCAGGGGATCGGGATCGGCCTGGAGCACCTTGACCAAAGGCAGGGCAATCAGCCGCTCTAGCGCCTCCTGCAGCAACTGCCGCGATCCCAAAACCAAGCCCCAAGCCCCCAGGGCACTGATCAACCCAAACAGGCAGCCCTGCAAAACAAAGGGCAAGTAAATCCAGGCTGCCGTTGCCCCCACCAGCTGCATTACCTCAATCTCCCGCCGCCGCGCTATGACGACGAGGCGAATGGTGGTGGTGATGACAGCCACTGCGGTTAGAGTCAGCACCCCAAGGATGCCCAGGGATCCCAGCCGCAGCAGCTCCTGGAGCTGGGTCAGTTCTTCCACAATACGGCTGCCGTAGTACACCTCGTCCACCCCTTCCAGGGTGCGAATTTGCTCGGCCACCTGGCCCAGGGTTTCGGCGGAATCTGCCTTGACGCGCAGGGTATCCACAAGGGGGTTCTCTCCCAGCTGGATTTCCAGGGCCGCCTCATCTTGGATCCCCATCTCCAGCAGCAGGTCGCGCCAGGCTTGCTCTTTGGTGATCACCCTCACCGCTTCCACATGGGGCAGTCGGGCAACTTGCGGCTGCAACTCCACCCCTTGGCGTTCCGGCTCCAGATAGACAGAGATCTCCAGTTGCCCTCCCAGGGAGCGCACCGTCGCCTCCACTCCCCAAGACAGCTCCACGCCGATCCCGACCAAAAACAGCAACACCAGCAGGGTGCTAACAGCAGCCCAGTTTAGCCAGCCTCCCCGCCGCAACCCCAGAAAAGTCTCTTGCAAGAGATAGCGAATCTTGTAGAGAAACTGCATGCTGCTTACCGCCTAGCGATGGGATTCCCGCCCTAGGGAGCATTGAAAGGGGGCTTGGGCTGCAGATCCCGGCAGCTCCTCAGCCCATATCATACAGGTGTCCTCCTTCCATGCGTACCACCCGGTGGCCGGCTCGCTCCACGAGATAGGGGTCGTGGCTGGTCATGATGATCGTCACCCCAAAAGAATTAAGGCGCTCCAAAATCTGGAGAACCAACAGCGAGTTTTCCGGATCCAGGTTCCCTGTCGGCTCGTCTGCCAGCAGCAGCACCGGCCTGTTGACAATGGCGCGGGCCAGGCTGAGGCGCTGCTGTTCTCCCCCCGAAAGCTCATGGGGAAAGCGATCCTCCTTGTCGGCCAGCCCCACCATCTTCAGGGTTGGCCCAAGGCGGCGGCGAATTTCTGCCGGGGAGAGCCCCTGGGCCCGCAGGACAAAGGCTACATTTTCTGCTAGGGTGCGATTGGCCAAGAGGCGATAGTCTTGAAAGACCACTCCCAAGCGCCGCCGCAGCATCGCTAGAGGACGGGGGGGAATCCGGTAGGGCCGCCGCCGACCTTCCGAAGAAAACAGGCACACCCCATCCACCATCACCGTACCCTTGGTGGCCTCTTCAGCCCCGTAGAGCAGCCTCAGGAGAGTGGACTTGCCCGCCCCTGAGACTCCAGTTATGAAGACAAACTCGCCGCGGCGCACCTCCAAATTGACATCCCGCAAGAGCCACTCGCCGTTGGGAAAGACTTTGCTCACACCCCGCAGCAACACCATGCTCTCAGAGCTGCTGGGCAGGGATCGCGGGCGGGACCGGTCAACGTCTAGGTCAGCTAAGGGGGGTAAGGCGGGAAGAGAGACGCTGGAGCTGGGATGGGCGCAACGGTAAAAGCGAGGAACATCGCCAACGGGCTGACTAACCATCATGGCAAAGCACCTACAAAGAGGGAGAGGAGGTCTCGCCACCTGCTTGGGAGGGGGAGGGAGCCCACAGCACTTGCCAGGCAAACCTGGGCAAAGCCAACATGCGTCGCCAGCGCCAAGGTTCCTGATAGAGACGATACAACCATTCCAGGTGATGGTCACGCCACCAGCGGGGGGCCCGTCGTTTTTGCCCAGCCCAAATGTCGAAGCTACCGCCCACTCCCATCCAGATGGCTTGGGGCAAAAGAGCTCGCCAGCGATAAATCCATAGCTCTTGGCGCGGGGATCCCAGCCCCACCCACACCAGTTGCGGCTGGAAGGCCTGGAGAGTTTGCAGCAGGTTTTCTTCCTCGGCAGGAGAGAAGTAGCCGTGGTGGCCCCAAACGGCCAGAGAGGGAAAGCGGGCCCGCCAGTGCTGAATCGCCGCCTGGTTTACCTCCGGCTTGCCCCCCACCAAGGCCAAGCGCCACCCCTGTTCTGCCGCCAATTGGATTAAGGCTTCGGCTAGCTCGATCCCTGGCACCCGCTGGACGCGGATCCCTTGCCGCTGTAAGGCCCAAACCACCCCAATGCCGTCTGGGATCACCAGCTCAGCCTCCCGCAGCACTTGGGCAAAGGCAGGATCCCGCTGCGCCTGCATGATCATCTCCGGGTTGCAGGTGACCACCTGGGCACCCAGGCCCTGGCTGAGGCGGGCTGCAATCCAGGCGGCGTAGCTCTGCAGCTGGGCTTCCGGCAGGGTAAGGTGCAGGTTGACGCCCAAAAGGGGGTAGGCTACCAACGCCATCGCCACGAACCTAGGGAGAGGACTTGCTTCCCCATCCAAATTGTGCCAGCAAAAAAGAGGGCCAGCTGCTAGGATCCCCATGCTCTCCGAACAGCCTTCTCCAAGCGTCTTAACTCCCTCTGAAGGGCACTGGCTCTGGCGGGGCCAGTCTATTCGCTACCAGCAGGCGGGATCCGCTAGCCCAGCAGTAGTGCTCATCCACGGCTTTGGGGCCAGCAGCGACCACTGGCGGAAAAATTTGCCGGCGCTGGGGCGGCACTGCCGCGCGTACGCCCTGGATCTGCTCGGGTTTGGGGGATCCGCCAAGCCCTTGCCGGGATCCCCTTTGCCCTACACCTTCGAGACCTGGGGCGCCCAGGTGGCCGATTTCACGCGGGAGGTCGTGGGGGAGCCAGCTTATCTAGTGGGCAACTCCATTGGTTGCATTGTGGCCTTGCAGGCAGCTGTTTTGCAGCCAGGCCAGGTTTTGGGGGTGGCGATGTTGGATCCCTCGCTGCGGCTGCTGCACGAGCGCAAGCGACACCAGCTCTCTTGGCTGCGCCGCTGGACTGCTCCGTTGCTGCAATCTCTGCTGGGGTGGCCCCCCTTTGGGCGGTTTTTCTTTGCCCAGCTAGCCCGACCCAAGGCTATTCGCAACATCCTCCTCCAGGCCTACGGGCGCAAAGAAGCGGTTACGGAAGATCTGGTGCAGCTGGTGCTGCGACCGGCTCTTGATCCAGGGGCGGCAGAGGTTTTCTTGGCCTTTGTCCGCTACTCTCAAGGCCCCTTGGCCGAAGATCTCCTACCTCAGGTCACCTGCCCTGTCCTCATCCTCTGGGGGGAGGCAGATCCCTGGGAGCCCATTGCCTTAGGGCGGGCCTTGGCCGAGTTCCCCTGCGTGGTGGGGTTTATTCCTTTGCCCGGGGTGGGCCACTGTCCCCACGACGAAGCCCCAGAGCTGGTCAACCCGCTGCTGCTAGCCTGGCTCCGGGATCCCACCCGAAAACCTGAGCTCGGGATCCCCTAGCAGCGCCTCTCCCAGAGGAGGGAAGTCCCGCAAGGGGGGAGGTCTGGGTTTCCCCGCCTAAGAGGGAGTGAGGTGCTCTAGTTGATCCAGGTTGGGGCCGCTCAGCCGGAAGGCCTGGCCAAACCCCTGAATGAAGCTGCCGCTGGTGGGGTTGATCTGACAGAAGTGGAAGTCCGCCAGGCCCAGGATCATCTCGGCAATCTCGTACTTGGCGCGATAACGGGCCTCAAACCCCTGGGCTTGGGCCTCTTCGCGGCTGAGGAACTGGGCTGTCCCCTTTAGCATTAGCCGCGGCAAGGCGTGGTTGCTGCGCGGATCCCCCGGCGTCGGCGGCTCGTGGATGAGCAACGCGGCCCGGGGATCTGCCCGCAAAGCTAGGGTGTGGGCAGAAAGGTCACTGATGACAATGGCCAAGCGCAAGGGATTCCATTGCACCACAAAAGGCACTAGCGACACTGCTGGCGAGCCCTCCTCCAGCACCGCCAAGCTGGCTACTGGCTGGGTCTCCAGCAGCGCCCGCAACTTTTCCTCTGCCGACATTGCTTTTTCTCCCCTTGCCGCTGCTATTATCCCCAAGCCCTCCTGGTTTGAGAAGGGATGGCCTAGCCCCCGTTGACGACCTGGCCCAGGAAAGTGGCCTGGCTCTCCCGCCGTCTGCACAACCTGGTTTGGCTCAACTCCCGCAACGGGGACGAAAGCCCCAACCCTGCCTCCAAATTCTCCCTTTCCTCAACAAAACTTTACAATCCTCCCCAGAGTAGGCTACACTGGTCAAGAAAGAATAAGGAGAACCCTATGAGCAGATATCGCTCCGTTGTTGTTGAAGACGGTGGTCGCCTCAACAACTACGCCATTGAGCCAGAAATGTATGTGGATCCCGTTCCGCGGGTGGGCTTTACCGAGTACGCTGAGCGCTTGAACGGGCGCTTGGCAATGATTGGCTTTGTGGCCTTGATTGCGTTTGAAGCATTGTCCGGTACCACCCTCATTGGCTGGCTGCAGTCCTTGGGTCGGTAGCAGAAGACAAGCTGGGGCTCACTGAGCAACGCGGCGCGGAAGTCATGGAAAAGAAGCGCCGCTCTTCGACAGTCTGCACCCCTAGGAAAGCCCCTTGTAGGCCTCTACACCAACAGCTAGGTTGCACCAGAGATGGTTAACTCCAGCTGGGAGCAGGGTGCTCTCAGTGCCAAGCTAACCTCCAAGGAGCTGCAACAACTGCAAACTGCCTAGACCTAGGTGAAAGCCTGCAGTCCCCTGCCAGCCTACGCGGCCCTTTTGCTAGCGGCAGCCACCTGCCAAGGCAGAGTAGTGTTGGCCCAAGGTACCCCCTGGGGCTTAGGGGGCCTTGGCCCGCTGCCTGCGGGGCTACGTTTTGCCAGCGGGACGCCCTCCTTCGAGCCCCCAGCCGTGGGCTAGCACTTGCCAAGGAGCTTCCCTTGGCTGTAGCTAGGGATCCGGCATCTCCCAGTGCAGCTCTACATGGGTGTAGCCTTCTGGTGTTTGGGTGCGGTGCCAGGATCCCTTGGGCAGGTAGCGGGCGATGGTATTCATGACCTTGCTGCCGTAACCGCCGCAGGGGGCCGGGGCGTACTCTATGCCGTCGTTGAGGATCGACAGGTAGCAGTGGCGATCCCTTTGGACTAGGGACACCTTGACAAAGGAGGCGTTGCCCTTGGGAGGCTGGACATGGGCAATGACATTGCCAATGGCCTCTCGCAGAAAGCGCAGGATGTCCTCCCGCTGGTCGAACCACTCACTGGTATTGGGCTCCGCCAAAGGTTGCAGGTGGCGCTCTACAGCCAAGGTCAGGCTGCCCGTTTGGATGAGCTCGTCCAGATAGGTGTCGATGCCCCGGTGCAAGCCCTCCCGCAGGCTGGGGGAAATGTGCAACTTGGTGGCCAGCGTGCGCACGTCATTGAGCTGGGCGCGAATGCCCCGCCCGATCCGCTCCAGCTGCTCCAGGAGACGATCGTAAATGGCAGGATCGGGATCCCTGCCCTGTTGCTGTTGCCATTGCAAGCTCTCCAGCTCGTCCATCACCACCTTCAGCTCTTGCAGCTCGCGATCATGAATGTCAGTGGCTACCCGGTAGAGCAGCTTGCGGGCTTGGTCGATGGCCGCCTCCTGCTCAGCCCGGCGCAGGCGCTCCAATTCCTGTTGTTGGGCCAAAAGCCTCTGCTGGTTTTCCAAAATCACCAACGTTAGCAGCAGGCTTACCTCTGTCAGGCCAACCGCCAAAGCTGGCAAGCTCAGCGGCCAAATCCAACGCCATAGCAAAAATTGGGCCACAGCCCAGCCTTCGTAAGCAGCCAGCCCCAGCAGCGGCCAGAGGAGAGAGCACCGCTGTTTCCAGTCCCAGCGGCTCTTGCGCGGAGAAGGGCGATGAAGCACCAAGATCAGGCCCGTTCCCCCACTCAGCAGAAAGACAACCCCTGCCGCCAGCGCTGCCGGCAGGGATCGATACACCTCTCCGGTAAGCAGGCTGGACAAGACTTGCGCCTGCAGTTCTACGGCTGCAATCTGGGATCCATCTGCTGTCCGTACTGGAAAGGTCTCGGGGTAGCCGCCCACAAAGCCCACCAGGACGATCTTGTTCCGCAGTTGCTCGGCAACCTTCGGATCGAGGGGGGGGATCCCTTCCTGGCGGCGGCAGGCTTGGCCGGAGTTGATCGTCGGGGAGCCGGATCCCGTTCGGGGGATCACCGGCGGACAGACCTCCTCGATGGGAATGATGGGGATGCCGTGCTGGGCTCCGAGGGGGTTGAATTGAACTGGCTGCAAACCCCGTTCGCGCAACCAGCGGCTGGCCCGCTCCGGATCGTACTTGGCAAAAGCCAAGGCCTCCACCGCAGCAAACATCTGCTCCTCCTGGCTGTCGCGGCGTAGGTAGAGCCCCCGCAACTGGGCCTGGCGCAGGATTCCAGCCCCGTCCAGGCGGTGTTGCACCACTCCCTGGACATGTTCCGGTGCCACCAAGTACTCCAGCCGCAGCGAGGAAAAGGGCAAAAAGTGGTTGTAGATGGTGATCTCAGAGCGGCCAAAGCTCTCACTGCTGCGGGTAGCCAAGACCACGCGATCTGGGTAGCGCTGGATAACCTGGCGCAGGGGAGCATCCAGGTCCTCGTTACCCAGATTCTGCGGCACCACAAAGCTACTGGGCAGATTCAGCACCACCACCCTAGCCCCCGCTTCTTCCAGCAAGCGCAGAGTTAGGCCGGCGTAGTTGGAGCGCTCCAGAAGAAAGTCAACATGAGGCTTGCCCTCCGCCCTTTCCCCCTGGCCTTCAAGGCGGCCATCGATGCCGACAATGGCCACCTCTGGGGAAGGCTGTTGGGGGCGGCGCAGGGCATAGAGCCAGGCTTGGGCATCGCTCTCCAGCCGCAGGGGCAAGGGGTGCTGAGCGGAAAGGTTGAGCAAAGTAGCCCACCCCAGCCCCCAAGCCAAAGCCCAGCCCCATTCCCCTGGGGAGGCGGCCCGTCGAGCTGGCACTCCAGGACCTTGGTCACTAGGGGGTGGGGAAGAAACCGCAGCCTCAACGGCGGTGGCTGCGCACTCGCGCCGCTTCCTCAGGGCTAATGCCAAGCCGGGTGAGGTTGACACGGCCCTTGTGATCGATGCTGCGCACCTTGACCACCACTTCGTCTTCCACGGCAACTTCATCTTCGACGCGGGTGACGCGGTACTCCGCCAGTTGCGAGATGTGGATCATGCCCTCCTTGCCAGGCAAGAACTCCACAAAGGCGCCAATAGGGAGGATGCGGGTCACCCTGCCTAGGTAAACTTGCCCTTCCTCCACTCGCCGCACTAGGTTTTCAATCATGGCCCGCGCCGCTTCAGCCTGGCCGCTAACCGAGGAAGAGACCGTGATTGTGCCATCGTCGCTAATGTCCACCTTGGCCCCCGTTGCTTCAGTAATGCTGCGCACCATCTTTCCGCCGGGGCCGATGATCTTGCCGATGTCTTCTGGATCCACCTTGAAGGTAAGCAAACGGGGAGCCGTTTTGGCCAACTGAGGCCGAGGGGCGGGAATGACCTCCAGCATTTTGTCGAGGATGTAGTCCCGCCCAGCCTTGGCTTGCAGGAGGGCCTTCTCTAGGATGTCAACGGTGATGCCGGTAATTTTCATGTCCATCTGCAAAGCGGTGATCCCCGCCCGCGTGCCGGCCACCTTAAAATCCATGTCCCCCAAAAAGTCCTCGATCCCTTGGATGTCAGTGAGGATACGCACCTCGTCCCCTTCTTTGATTAGGCCCATGGCTACGCCGCTAACTGGCGCCTTAATCGGCACCCCGGCATCCATCAAAGACAGGGTAGAGCCACAGACTGAAGCCATCGAGGTGGAGCCATTGGAGGAGAGCACCTCCGAGACTACCCGCACCACGTAGGGGAACTCCTCCTCCTTGGGCAGCACTGGCACTAGGGCCCGCTCCGCCAGCGCCCCATGGCCAATCTCCCGCCGCCCCGGCGAGCGGGAGGGCCGCACTTCTCCCACAGAAAAACCAGGGAAGTTGTAGTGGTGCATGTAGCGCTTTTCGTCCACTGGGTGCAGGTCGTCCAACTCCTGGGCATCGCCAGGGGTGCCTAGGGTAGTAATGGAAAGGACTTGGGTGAGGCCACGATTGAACAGAGCACTGCCGTGGACTCGCGGGATCAAGCCCACCCGGCAGGAGACCGGCCGCACCTCGTCCAGCCTGCGCCCATCTACCCGCACCCCCTCTTCCAGGATCTGCCGGCGCATCAGCTTCTTGAGGAGGGCCTTGAACTGGTTGTCCAACTCCTTGGGGTTTTCCAGCAGGTAAAGCCTTAGGGGATCCCCCTCTGGCCGTTCCTGGATTTGGGCCGCCAGCTTGGCCTTGATGGCCTCCAATTGCTGCTCGCGGCTGGTCTTGTCCAAAAACTGTCTAAGGACAGAGCAAATCTCCTCCTGCGCCTGTTCTGCTACAAAGGTAACCAGCTCCTCATTGACGGGGGGCGGGGGCAGTTCCACAGGAGTGATGTTGAGGTCGGCAAAGACTTGCTGTTGAGCTTTGAGCAGCTCCTGAACAGCCTCGAATCCAAACTCGATAGCCTCGACCACGTCCTTTTCCGGTACCTGCTTGGCGCCCGCCTCGACCATGATCACGCCGTCGGCACAGCCAGCTACCACCAGATCCAGGTCGCCAGCCTCGATTTCCGCATAGGTAGGGTTGATGATAAACTCATCCTGGAGTAGGCCAACTCGCACCGCTGCCACCGGGCCGTTGAAGGGAATGCGGGCACCGTGAACGGCCAGGGAGGCTCCTAAAATGCACAGCACATCGGGGGGCACCTTGTCGTCCACGGAGAGGGTGGTGGCTACAATTTGTACGTCGTCCCGTAGCCACTCTGGAAACAGCGGCCGCAGGGGTCGGTCTATGAGACGCGAGATCAAAGTAGCCCGCTCTGGGGGGCGACCCTCGCGCCGCAGGTAGCTCCCTGGGATCCGCCCAGCAGCATAGAGGCGCTCCTCATAGTCCACCAGCAACGGCAAAAAGTCAGCCCCCTCACGATTGGCCTGGCGCGTGGCCGTAACCAAGACCGAAGTTTCCCCACAGGTCAGCCAGACTCCACAGCCTGCCTGGGGGGCCATCAAGCCAATATTGATGTCAATTTCCCGCCCGTAGAAGGAAATCGACCGAGTATATTCTGCCATGTAACGCTTCGCCTTCCTCTTTTCCTTGTCGCTATCGTAGCATTTTGGCCCGTTGAAGTAGGCAACCCCTGCCGAGCCACTAGGCCTCCGGCCACTTCTTTTGCAGGGGCTAGCTCAGCCTCACCCGATTTCTGCGTTGGCCAAGAGACTGCAGAAGGCGGTTGGCAGTACCTCTCCAGGCGCCAAGGATCTGGGGCCTTCAGCAGCCGCTGAGGTGCTCGCGGCGGTTATAGCTTGCTTCTATAGAGCAATAAGCTAGGGGCTTTACGGCGCTTCTAGTAATGCCAAAATAAAAAGCACTGTCTACCTCTTCAATCGAAAAGTTATGAACGCTGCCGCAGCTTCTACCTCTTCCTCATTTGATGGCCAAGCCTTGGATCATGTGCTTATTTTCGACACCACTTTGCGCGACGGAGAGCAGTGTCCCGGCGCAACCCTCAACACTGAGGAGAAACTGGCCATTGCCCGGCAACTGGCTCGGCTAGGGGTTGATATCATCGAGGCGGGGTTTGCCTACGCCAGCCCTGGCGACTTTGAGGCGGTGCAGAAGATAGCTGAGCACGTGGGCACCCCCGATGGCCCCGTCATCTGCAGCCTGGCTCGTGCCCGCAAGGCTGATATCGAAGCGGCAGCTGAAGCCCTCAAACCCGCTGCCAAGCCCCGCATCCATACCTTCATTTCCACCTCTGACATCCACCTCAAGTACCAGTTGCGCAAAACCCGCGCTGAGGTGCTGCAAATTGCTGAAGAGATGGTGGCCTACGCCAAGTCCTTTGTGGACGATGTGGAGTTCTCCGCCATGGATGCCACCCGCTCTGATCCCGAATTCCTCTACGAGGTCCTCGAAGCAGCCATTCGGGCCGGGGCCAAAACCATCAATATCCCTGATACCGTTGGCTACAGCATGCCCGAGGAATTCGGCCAACTGATTAAAAGCATTCGCGAGAACGTGCCCAGTATTAAGCAGGCTATCATCTCTGTCCACGGCCACGACGACCTGGGAGTCTCAGTAGCCAACTTCCTGGAGGCCATCAAGCAGGGAGCGCGACAGGTGGAAGTAACCGTTAACGGCATTGGCGAGCGGGCCGGTAACACAGCGCTGGAAGAAGTGGTGATGGCCCTGCATGTGCGCCGCAGCTACTTTAACCCCTACTTTGGGCTGCCGGTGGACTCCGAAAAACCGCTGACTCACATCAAAACTCAGGAGATCTACCGCACCTCCCGCCTAGTCTCCAACCTCACCGGCATGTTGGTGCAGCCCAACAAGGCAATTGTTGGTGCCAATGCCTTTGCCCACGAATCCGGCATCCATCAAGATGGGATGCTCAAAAACCGTCAGACCTACGAAATCATGGACGCCCAAACCATCGGTCTGCAGTCGAGCACCTTGGTGTTGGGCAAACACTCGGGCCGCCACGCCTTCCGTACCCGCCTCAAGGAGCTGGGCTTCGAGTTGTCAGAGCAAGAGCTAAACAAGGCTTTCTTGCGCTTCAAAGAGCTGGCCGACAAAAAGAAAGAGATCACCGATCTCGACCTAGAGGCCATCGTCAACGAGGAAACCCGGCCAGTGCCGGACCTCTACCGACTGGAGCACGTGCAGGTGGTGTGTGGCAATCACGAGACGCCTACAGCTACTGTGCGCCTAATTACCCCTGAGGGGGAGGAAAAGGTGGATGCAGCGGTGGGCACGGGACCGGTGGATGCGGTTTACAAAGCTATCAGCCGCATTGTCAACATTCCTAACCAGCTCATTGAATTCTCTGTCCAGTCGGTTACCGCCGGCATTGACGCCATGGGGGAAGTTACTATCCGCCTGCGCCATGAAGATCGCATCTTCTCCGGCCATGCTGCCAATACGGACATCGTTGTTGCCTCCGCGCAAGCCTATGTGAACGCCCTCAACAAGCTCTATGCCGCTCTGCATGCAGCTCGCTCGACGGCTGCCCAGAGGGAGGCTGCTACGCAACAAGTTTGACCACGAGCACAACAAGCCCTCTCCTTGCTTCCAAAGCCAGGCTCCTGGGCTCCCTCTCCTGCCGGGGGGCAGTCCGGGGGAACCTAACCCTAGGGGAGAATCCCCCCGGCAAACACTCGGCCGATAACCTCTTCAATTGGCGGATCGGTTACTGTCAAGTCCAACACCTCCAGCTCTGCCAGCAGCCTGGCCACTGTCTGGGTGAGCTGTTCCCGCCGCACCCACAGCCGCACCTCGCAGCTGCTGCCGGGATCCCCTTCGCTGCGCAGCTCACCATAGGATTGCAGTTGCGCCAAGGAGCAAGGGCGGGCCAATTCCAGCTTCACCTCGCGATAGGGAGCAAAGCGCTGCCGCAGCTCTTCTAGGTTGCCATCGTAGATAAGTTGCCCGCCGCTAATCACCAGCACCCGCTCACAGAGGGCTGTAATATCAGCCATGTAGTGGCTGGTCAGGAGCACTGTTGCCCCGTAGCGGCGGTTGTAGTCCCGCAGAAACTGCCGCACAGCAGCCTGGGCATTCACATCCAACCCCAAGGTGGGCTCGTCCAAAAACAAAACCTGCGGGCGGTGGAGCAGGGCCGCCAGGAGCTCTGCCTTCATCCGCTCCCCTAGGGAAAGCTTACGCACCGGTTGATTTAGCTTGCCTTGCAGGTTGAGTAACTCCGCCAACTCCTCCACCCGCTCCTGAAACACCTTTTCCGGGAGCTCGTAAACAGCGGCATTAATGCGCAAGGAGTCCATCGCCGGCAGATCCCAGAGGAGCTGCTGCTTTTGTCCCATCACGAGGGTAATCTGCCGCAAAAAAGCTGGCTCGCGTCGGTAGGGCAGATGGCCGACCACCTGGACCGTACCACTGGAGGGGTAGATGAGACCTGTTAGCATCTTTAGGGTGGTGGTCTTGCCAGCCCCGTTTGGCCCCAGAAAACCTACCACCTCCCCCGCCTGAATCTGAAAGCTCAAAGATTGCACTGCCGGGATGTAGCGATAGGTGCGGCGAAAAAAGTGACGCAATGTGCCCACTACCCCCGGCTCCTTGATGGCCACTGGGTAGACCTTGCTTAGGTTGTCAACAGCAATAATTGGCTCCAAACTCTCACCCCCACAAAATAGCCAGACTGGCTTTCCCAGCCCCAAGGCTAAGCTCCCCAAAGCTGGGCCTACCAGATCTGGCCAGGAGGCAACAGCAGATGGGCAAGGGAACTACAGCAACCCCACGTCGATTCCTGGCTTGCCGGCAACCAGCTCTACCTTCAGGATGCGGCCACCCGACTTCTGAATGCGCTGCTGCTCGCGAAACCAGTTGTCGTAGGGTACCAACTTGGTGAAGTAGGTATTCTGCAGCTCCCGTTGGGTACGAATTCGGGTTTGGCTAGGCACGCAAGCTGTAATCTTAAACATCCGCATGGTGCAAGGATCCCCCTGACAAATGGCTAACCCAACCAGCAAGGCAGGCGACCCACCTCAGAAAGCTCGCGTACCCTAGTTAGCACACCAGATCCCTGGGGCAAGTCGCCTGTCGTGCTTGTTAGAGGCTAAACCTCAGGCCAAGGCCTGTTGGCAGTTAGCTTAGGCCGGAGCAAATGTAGTCAAAGTACACACCCATTTCTTTGCCGGCTTCAGGACCCACCAAAGCCGCGGTTACCTCCTTCATGGCTTGGATGGCCTGAATCGTTGCCCCAATTGGCACTCCCAGCGAGTTGTAGGTTTCTTTGAGGCCGTTGAGCACCCGCTCGTCGAGGATGGAGGGATCCCCTGCCAACATGGCGTAGGTGGCATAGCGCAGGTAGTAGTCCATGTCGCGAATGCAAGCAGCATAGCGACGGGTGGTGTACATGTTGCCACCAGGGCGGGTGAGATCCGAGTAGAGCAAAGCCTTGGCAGCAGCATCCTTAATGATGTTGGAAGCGTTGGCTGCAATGGTGGCAGCCGCCCGCACCCGCAGCTCGCCCGAGGCGAAGAAAGCCCTCAGCTTGTCCATGGCTGAGCTGTCGAGGTACTTGCCTTGGACATCGTAGCTGTTGATTACAGCAGTAATTGCGTCTTGCATGATGAGCTTCCTAAATCCAATCCGTGAACCTTAAACAGAAGGCAGTTAAACAAAAAGACTAACTCATGGCTCCCGCGACAAAGTCAAAGTAGTAGGCCGCTTCAGCCGCGTCCTCGGGAGACAACAGACCCATGGCTACCTGCTTCATGAGGCGAATGCTCTCCGCCACTGCCGGCAGGGGCGTGCCCAAGGAGTTATACATCTCCCGCACACCTACCAAGCCGATTTCCTCAATCGGCGTAACATCGCCGGCAACGATCCCATAGGTAATTAGGCGCAGGTAGTAGTCCATATCCCGCAGGCAAGTTGCCGTCATCTCCTCCCCGTAAGCGTTGCCACCTGGAGAGACAATGTCGGGACGCTTTTGGAAGAGCTGATCGGCTGCTTGCTTAACGATGCGCTCACGCGACTCAGTCAAGACTTGAGCAATGCGCAGCCGCTTCTCCCCCGAGGTGACGAAGGACTTAATGCGATCCAGTTCTCCCGGGCTGAGGTAGCGGGCTTCCGCATCCGCATTCACAATCGACTTCGTGATAACGCTCATGGATAGCCATCCTCAAGTCGTTTTTTTTAAAAGAGTATGACAGGCATACCCCCATGTTATTCTCCGATATGCCTGCCGTCTGCCATCTCAGATCTTCACACTTCTTAAAGTCCCTCCCAGGCAAGGAGCTCCCCTCCCTGGCAACGGCTGCAGCGGCTAGCCCTCGTCTAGGGCAGATAGGGTTGAAAGTCTTGGGTAACCCTCAAGGTCAGGCTGGCGTTGGCATCAATCACCGCCACTTCTGGCGCTGTCACGTTGCCAATCACAGCCCCTGCAGCTGCTCCGCCCAGCACTTTCTCTGTTGAGATCACCCGGTCACCCAGGAGGCCCCCTAAGATGGCCCCTGCAGCTGCTCCAATCAGGGCATCTTGGACAATGGCTTCCGCAGAGGTATGGCGGGGATCCTTGCGCAGCGGGATCACCTGGCTTTGGGCGTAGAGGGGGTAGGATTGGCCGTTAAAAACCAAAGCTCGCGAGACAAACTGGGTGCCGCCGCTTACTGGCTGGAATTGACCTTCTAGGATCGCTCCCGCCGGAACGACCGTGTTGCCGTAGATATCCCGCAGGGGAGTTTCCAGACTGAGGCTGACGGCGCGGGTTTCACCAGGGGCAAGCAGGAGGGGCTCGGCAGAGCGATGCACCGCTTGGATTAAATCTCCAGAGCGCAATAGCAGCGTGGTTCGCAGTTGAAAGGGCTGGCCAGAGCCGTTTCCCCCTGCCGCCGGATTTACAGGACGCCATCCCTCGCCAGGGGGTGGGGGTGGCAAGGGATCCCTTTGCGCCAAAACCGGCGCAGCTGGCGGTAGCCAGAGCAACCCCCCCAGCAGCGGAGCCAACAGGCAACGGGCTCGGTTGGTCATGGTCTTATCCCTGAGCTACACTTCTAGGTTAGCGGCAAAAACCAAGTGCAAAGGCTTCTTTGGCTTCCCCCTCCATCAAACCCACTCCTAGAGGGAAGTCAACTTCCCAGAGCAGTAGATTCTGCTGCTCTTTGGACTGGATAGCAGTGCGGAAAAGCGCCATAGTTCTGGAATACCTGCTGTCCGTGCTAGATTGGGCCTAGGTTTTTTCCTCCCCGTGGAGCTTTTTCCGCAATCCCAATCCTTTCCCTGTGGCTATGAAGTCCAGCCCATCGATGCCAAACCAACCCTCTCCCAGTTCAGGCCCTTCTGCTCCGCCTGACCAGTCGCCTCAAGGGAATAGAGTCCTTCCCTTTTTGCAGCCTTTGGCAGTCTCCGCCCTCAGGTCTCTTTTTGCGTCAGTGCTGCTGGTGCTCTTGGGCATTGGTCTGGGAGCAGCGCTAGGGGGAGGCAGGGGGGTATCTGCTCAGACGACGGCAACTCCACCCCAGCCAAACCTAAATTTTATTGCCGAGGTGGCCCAGAAGGTGGGGCCGGCAGTGGTGCGCATCGACTCAGAGCGGACAGTCAACGTTCCTGGGGCTTTCCCAGAGGAGTTCTTTAGCGATCCGTTTTTCCGCGAGTTCTTTGGCCAGGTGATCCCTCCCCTGCCGCGGCAGCGACGACAGCAAGGGACGGGCTCCGGCTTTATCATTAGCCCGGATGGCCAGATCATCACCAACGCCCACGTGGTGGAGGGATCTGACAAGGTGACGGTGACGCTAAAAGATGGCCGTAGCTTTGAGGGCAAGGTTATTGGCACGGACCCAGTTACGGACATTGCGGTGGTCAAGATTGACGCCCAGAACTTGCCAACGGTGAAGCTGGGCCGCTCCGAGCTTCTGGAGCCGGGTCAGTGGGCCATTGCCATTGGCAACCCCCTGGGGCTAGACAACACGGTAACTGCCGGGATCATCAGTGCCTTGGGCCGTTCCAGCAGCGAGATCCGCGTGCCCGACAAGCGGGTGTCTTTCATCCAGACGGATGCGGCCATTAATCCCGGCAACTCCGGCGGTCCGCTGCTGAATGCCCAAGGGGAAGTGATTGGGGTCAATACCGCCATCATCCAGGGAGCGCAGGGGTTGGGCTTTGCCATTCCCATTGAGACAGCGCAGCGGGTGGCCAACCAGTTGATTACCCGGGGCAGGGTGGATCACCCCTATTTGGGTATCCGCATGCTCACCCTTACTCCTGAGCTGAAGGAGCGCCTTAACCAGGATCCCAACAGTCGCATTTTCGTAACCGTGGATCAGGGGGTGCTCATCGGCGAGGTCATTCAGGGATCCCCAGCAGAGCGGGCGGGCCTGCGGGCTGGAGATATCATCCTCTCCGTCAATGGCCGCCCTGTAACCACTGCCGACCAAGTGCAGCAAGAGGTGGAGCGCACTGAGGTGGGCAGCAAGCTAGAGCTGGAGATTGAGCGAGGGGGGCGGCGGCAAAAGATCCAGGCGGTCACCGGCTCTTTCCCGACGCCAAAGCGCAGCTAAGCAACTGCTGTTCCAGCCAGCTGGTCGCTACAACCAAGAGGGGGGAGAGGAGGTAACGTTCCGCTGGACTTCGACGGCAGGCTGGCGCTCTTGCGGGGGAGGGGGACGGTGGGGCAACTACTATGGATCTGTCTCCTCTGGCGTTCTGGGTAGGGTCCAGCATGGTTAAGCAGCGGAGAGCCCTATCCCCTTGGTGCAAGCAGGTGAGGAATTGGCCAGCCTGCACTGATTTGGAGCTGATGGAAGCCCTCAAAGCAGGGCAGCCTGCTGCTCTGGCCGCCCTCTATGATCGCTATGCCAGCTTGGTCTATGGTTTGGCCCTCCAGATCCTAGGCTGTGTAACTGAGGCCGAGGATCTGACGCAAGAAGTGTTCGCCACCCTCTGGCGAAAGCCCAGCCACGATCCCAAGCAGGGATCCATCAACAGTCTTTTGTGTAGGTTGACCCGAGCGCAGGCTCTTGAGCGGCTGCGCTCTCAAGGCAGCCAGCGGCGCCCCTGGAAGCCCTGGCAGCCCCTGCTCATTGCCAGCAGCAGATCTCCAGCCCCCTTTGAGCAGCTTTCTGTGGAGGAGCGGCGGCAGCCAGTTCAGGAGGCTCTCAGTCAGCTTTCGGAAAGCCAGCGCCAGCTACTGGAGTTACTCTACTATCGAGGGTTAAGCGCAGAGGATATCGCTCAAGAGCTGGGGATCCCGCTGGCCACAGTCCAAGCTCGCTCTCGCCAAGCCCTTTGCAAGTTGCGACGATCCCTGCGCCCCCTGCTTGGCCAGTAAAGTTTTGAGCCCTGCCGCAGGGTTGTTGGGATAGCCATGTCTTCTGCCTCCTCCCCCCTTTTTCCTCTTCCCGCTGAGCTGGAAGAGGCAGTCCTGGCCGATTACCTGCTGGGGCTCTTGCCCCCTGAGCAGGCAAGTGCCCTGGAGGTGCGCTTAGCTCAAGAGCCGCAGCTATTGGCAGAATTACAAGCCCTCCAGGAAGCTCTGCATTTGTTGCCCTATGGGCTGCCGGGGGTGATCCCTTCAGCCAGTTTGCGCAGCCAGGTCATGGCAGAGACAGGCACCCCACCCATCCCCCCACCCCCAGCCTTGCCCTCTCTGGGCCTTGGTCGCCTCCAGCTTGAGTGGCGGTGGCTGAGGGGCTTAGCGGCGGTAACTTTGTTGTTGCTGGTTTTCGATAACTGGCGGCTGCGGCAGACCCTGCAGCCAGCTCCCCTAGAAGCGGTGCAGGCGCTGGCCCAGTTGTTCCAACAGCCGGGATCCCGCCTGATTACCTTGCAGGGGGAAACAGGGTCGGCTAACTTGCTGTTTCGCCCGGGGGAGTGGCAGGAGGTGGTTTTGGCGGCAAGGGATCTGCCCCCCTTGCCTGCAGGGGAGCGCTACCACCTTTGGCTCAAGCTGGGCACCGAGGAGATGCTCTATGGCGGCAGCTTTCAGGTAGATGGCCAGGGCACCGCCATTGTTGCGTTGCGCCCGCCACAAACGCCTTCCAAGGATGCTCCTGTCCAAGAAGTGCTGATTACGGCTGCCGCCATCCCCCCAGACCTTGGCGGCAAGGTTCTCCTTAGCGCTAGGGTGTTGGGAGAAAGGTGAGTTCCTAGCGAACAACCAGGAGCACTCCCATCATGCCACCGGCTAGGGGGTAGAACTTGGCAGCAGAAAAGCCCAGCTGCAAGGCCATTTGCCGCTGTTGTTCTCCGCCGGGAAAGCGATCCAAGCTGGGAGCGATATAGGCATATTCGGATGCCAATCCAAAAGCTTTGGCCTGGGCAACAACGTGGGTGGTGAGGTACCAGCGCTGAAAGCTCTCAAGGAAAGGAATCCCAGCGGGGCGATGGAAATCCAAAATGGCGGCGCGACAGCCAGGTTTGAGCACCCGGTAAATCTCCCGCAGCGCCTGAGGGATATCGGTTACGTTGCGCAGGCCATAGCCCATCGTAATGGCCTCAAAGCTGTGGTCGGCAAAAGGCAAGGCCAGCGCATTGCCCAAGACCCACTCTAGGGAGTAGCCGGGGAGCAATTGCTGGGCACGGCGCTGGGCAATGGCCAGCATGGCGGGAGAGAAATCCAGTCCCACTACTTGTCCGCTTCGTCCCACCCTCCGGGCCAGTTGCAGGGCCAGGTCGCCAGTGCCACAGCAGAGATCCAACACGTGCCCGCCCGGACCGGCGCCCGACCAGCGCACGGCCATGCGCTTCCAAACCTGATGGAGGCCCAGGCTCAGGGTTTGGTTAAGGGCATCGTAGTGAGGGGCAATGCGGTTGAATAGCTCGCGAATCTGCTCAGGGCGCTCAAAGGCTGGGCTGGGCACTGCTTGTCAACTCCGCTTGGCGTTGTTGTGGCAACAATCTCTAGGCAGGGCTACGGCGGCACCGGGATTCCGCTAACCCCAACTTGGTAACGGCGGCTGGGATAATCCGCCAGGCTTAGGGACAAGGAGCGGGAGCCGGCTAAGCTGGAGGCGGGGATGCGGATGGTTCCCTGGAAAACGGGGCTGTTGGGAGGCAGCTCCCCGGGCAAGCCCTGGGTGAGAGCGTTGATCGACCGGCCGTTGTCGTCAGTAACGTTCAGGAAGCTGTAGAGAAAGCGCACTGCTTCCGGCGAATTGTTTTGCACGGCAACGTTCAAAACCACCTGCCCTCCCTCGCGTCGCACAGAGAGCACCTGCATGGCAACCTGCCCACTGGGGGCCACCTGTGGGGGTGGGGGAGAGGGTGTAGACCTAGGTGGTGGCGAGGGGCGCGCTGGTGGCGGAGAGGGGGAGGCAGGCTGCAGGGTAGGGGAGGGAGAGGGGGCCAATGCCAATTCGGGAGACAGGGGACGTGGAGGAGTGGGGGTGGGAAAGACAACGACTGCGGGTGGGGGTGTGAAAAGCGGAGTAGGAGTGGGGGGTGGCTGAAGAAAGGCTTTCGCTGCCGCAATTACCTCGGCCTCATTGAGAAGAGGCACAGTACGGGGATCGCGAACGATCCCGGCGGAGGAAACCTGGCTGGTTTTGGTAACAGGAGAGGAGACCCCCGAGAGAGCGCGTTGGCCGAAGAGATAACCCAAGCAGCCGCTCACCACTGCCGTAAAGAAAAGGGCCCCTACCCACCCCACCTCTCCCAAGAAGCTGGAGGTGAACTCTCGCACCCGCCTGAGCAACCTGTGCAAAGAATGCTCGCTCCTGCTAGGGACTTGTTCTACTATGGTACGCAAGCCATCGGCAAGCTACGCCCCTGGCCCAGAATCTGGGTGCTC